>CEQE01063941.1_pt1 | contig 21457 bp, 17 predicted proteins | sample 356201 | NCBI WGS metagenome assembly CEQE01 (sample SAMEA2619970, study PRJEB7988) | marine metagenome | biome: marine biome (ENVO:00000447); feature: mesopelagic zone (ENVO:00000213) & marine oxygen minimum zone (ENVO:01000065); material: "saline water (ENVO:00002010), including plankton...
CGAGCACGACTTGCCCGACGACGACGGCACCGGCTGCGCCGAAGAGACCCCATCGAGGGATCAGCACGAAGTACCCGCCGATGCTTGCCATTCCGGCGACAGCGGTGGCGATCGGGTAGGCGTGGGTACGCTTCGAGACGTTGATCGAAGTCGACAGAAAGGTCGAGGTCGACTGGATGGCCATGCCCAGGGCCAGTAGCGGCACGACCCGTGCCGCGCCGCGGAACATGTCAGGCGTCATCAACTCCACGACCGGTTCCGCGAGGCAGGCCAGCGCGAGCGTGAGGAAGGCGAGGACGGCGAAGGCATAGCTGGCGAGGCGACCGAACAACTGCGGTGCGTCGGCGCGCCGCATCGAGTCGAAGGCAAACGGCATCCAGGCCGCACCCAGCGCCACGGGGTAGAGCTTGACCAGCGAGGCGATGCTGGTACCGATCAAGTACACGCCTACCTGTCCCAACGGGAGATACAGACCGAGAAAGAAACGATCGCTCATCGCCATGCCCTGGTGCATGAGGCCCTGCGGCACTCGCGGGAGGCCATACCGAAGCATCTCCCGCGCCACCGAACGAGAGAACCGCCAATTCGCCATGGCAAGAATGGTCCGGCCGAGACCGGCGACCATCAGGGTCGACACCACCACGTCGGCCAGGACGATGCCTGTGACGCTCCACCGCAAGCCGACGACGAACACCAGGCGCACGATGACCGTGCCAAGGGATCGCACGAAGGTCAGCGTGGCGTATGCTCGTGACCGCTCCTGGATTCGCAGTCGTGTCAACGGTGGGAAAATGAAGCTGGCGATGAAGCTGTTGGCGAACAACAGCGAGAGCGTCATCGTATGATCCAGGACGCCGAACAGTGCGCCGCTGATCGCGGGCGCCACTGCGAGGAGCAGAAGCGTCAACCCGCCGTTCGCACCCAAGAGGAAGAGGATGATCGTGCCGGCGAGAGTGCGGCGTCCCGCCTCATCGGGGAAATCGTAATAGAGCCGCAGGAAGGCGGTATCCAGACCCCATCGGTACAAGGGCTTGAGAACCGCTTCGAGCACGAGGACGAGCGCCAACACGCCGTACTCCGACGGAGACAAGACGCGCGTGTAGACCGGCAGGAGGAGAAAGTTGACTGCGAGAATCGCTACGTCCGCGGAACCGTAGACGAGCAGATGCCCGAAGATACGACGGACGTTGTCGAACATTCAGACAGATTATAATCCGTCATGCGCGTGTGCATGGTCAGTCCGGTCGCGCTGCCGGTGCAGGCTGCCAATTCGCTGCTTCCGTCGCTGTTGGCCAGAGAGCTCCGGGGGCACGGAGTGGACACCGCATTCGTGTCCCATCCGACCGCCGGTTCGGCGGTCGCCGGTGTGACACCGATCACACACATTCCACGTCGGGGCAGCGGCCTGTTTCACCGAAGCCGGGCCGGAGCCATACTGGCCGGCGTGCGGATCGGGTTGGGACTGAGCCGAGCGTTGCGCGGAGCGGATCTCATCCACCTGCACAGCAATGGGCTCATGATCGAGGTCGCGTCGCGGGTGGCGCGGTGGCGGGCGACCCCGCGCATCATCACCCTCTACGGCACCGACATCTGGCACCACGAGCCGGCGTCGCACCGGCGGTTCGCCGACACAGTCACCGGAGCGTCACATCGCGTCTTCTACAGTCGAGCCCTGTTGACGCATGCGCGCTCGCTCGGGCTGGCGACCGACCCATCAACGGTCATTCACGCACCGGTGGTGGAGGCGTTTCGGGTTGTTCCGGAGGAGGAGCGCCGCCAGATTCGGTGCGAGCTCGGTGTCGGTGCCGGCCCGTTGCTGCTGACGGTCAAGCGGCTCCACGAGGTCGCCGGGTATCCGGACCTGCTTTCAGCCATGCCTGCCATTCTCGCCGACAGCCCAAGGGCGACGCTGTGGATCATTGGACAGGGGGCTCTCCGAGCAGACTTCGAGCGCCGGGTTGCGGAACTCCAGCTAGCGCGATCCGTCCGATTCCTTGGACGGATCGACAATGCCCGGCTCTGGCGATACTACGCGGCTGCTGACCTCTTCGTGCTGCCATCCCGGCTGGAGTCGTGGGGAAGCGTGTCGATCGAGGCGCTCGCCTGTGGCACCCCCGTCGTGGCCAGCGCAACGGCGGGTTCCACGGAGGTCCAGTCGTTTTTTCCGGACGACATGACGCTCTTCACGGTGGAAGATCCGTCGGCTCTGGCGGTGGCGGTTCGATCCGTGCTGGCGCGCGACACACCGCGTGCGGGTCCGGAAGCCGCGCGGATCATCGACGCGCGCTTCAGGCCAGCCGTCTGCGCCGCCGAGTATCTAGATGTATACGAACGGACCCTTCGGGAGGCGTCCGCCCGCCGGTTGAGTCGCTCCTGAGACGCTCACTCGAGCGCTTGGCGACCGACAAGGCGCCAGGGAAGCGCGAACCGCTCCCAGAGCACCTGTCTCGCCGTCACCGGATACTCGACGATTTCCCCGCCGCTCCGCATGGCGATCTGGTACTGGGCTAGAAAAAGGACGTTGGAGGCGATCAGGAAAGCGGCGACAAGTCTCACGGCGTAGGCCTGCCGACGCAATCGCTCTGTGGACGCGATCGCGGTGAGTCCGAGGGCGAAAAAGACGGTGTAGCTGACGAACCGGCGTGCGCCGAATGCCTCGCCGCCCCACCAGTCGACGACGGAGGCGTTGATGTAGACGGCGATCAACACGACGACGGCCGACCCCCAGCCCAGGAGTCGGTCATGCCGGTGCAGCCAATAGAGGCCACCGACGGCCAGAAGGAGCGCCGGGGTCCATGAGAAGAGGCCGTGATTCCACGACCACAGCACCGCGGCGATCTGGGGTTCGGTCCACCGCATGAAGTCCGAGCCCTGCGGCGTAAGCACGAAGCGCCCGTACATGGCGCGCCACGCCATCATCTGCGGGGCAAACGCAACGGCAGAGACGCCCCCCATGAGGGCGAGTCGGCCGACGGCTTGCGTGACCCGCGTCGGGCGCTTGGCCACAGCCTCGCCGACCGGCAGCAGCATGATGATGACGTCCTGCCATCTGACGAGGGCTGCCAGGCCGGCCAGCAAGCCGAGCACCACGTAGCGGCGCGGACCGGATTCTCCTCGCGTGCGGCGCCAGACGTCGACGAACAGGGCGACGGTAAACATCGAGAGCGCGTGAGAGTACGTGGGGGAGACGAGCGAATAGTAGATTGCCGGGGAGGCGAGCCAGGCAACGAGGCTCGCCCAGAGCGCGGGTCGCGGCGCGAACTCGCGCGCGCAGATTCGATACAGGAGGTAGACGCCGGCGGTCGAATAGACGATCCCTGCGAGGCCTGCCGACAGCTGAAAAGGCGCGGCAAAGCCGTCGACCGGCACTGACGAGCCCAGCAGGGTGCCGGCTGCCACGAGGCCGCAGGTCAGGAGGAAGACGGGCAGCCACAGCAGGGCCGGGCCGATCGACATCTGATTGACGGCGTAACCTGTGACCGTGCGGTTGGTGAGCCACACGTTGTCGGTGTCGGCGCCGTACAGGAGCTCGTAGTCGTTGACGAAGTTCACGTCGCGATCGAAAACGAGCGATCGTAGGTAGGCGTAGTACTGAATGCCGTCGCCATCGATGATGCGTCCGTGAGCGCGGGGAAATAGTGTGACCGCCGAGACGTAAGCAACCGCAAAGAGTACGCCGACGGCGACGATCGTGCGGCCGGGATGACGTTCGAGGCGATCCAAGCCCAGTGTGTGAGCCACGCGCAGGTTACCCTCGGGACGAGCGGTGATTATAGCGCAACAACCAGCCGTCGTTGGTTCCGTGGTTGTTCCCCATCGCATCTGAGCGCGTGCTATTCTGAGCCGCAGCCGTCGCGGCATCCTGACGATGGCGTTTCTCGGTCGCACCTGATTTCCGGCATGACAACCACGCGAGCGGCAGGCATCGTGTTCGGCATCGTCGGCTGCGTCTATCTCACGACGACCGGTGGCAGTTTCGCCACTGATCTCGCGAGTTACGAAGTGACGAAGAACCTGGTGCAGCGGGGTTCCTTCGCCATGTCGTACAACGTACTGGCGACCGAAGCCGAACGCGGTGTGGACGGCCGATACTACGCGCCAGTGGGTCTCGCTCACCCCGTCTTCGGCATCCCCTTCTATGTGGCTTCGCGGCTGATCCAGCGTGTGTCTGGCGTTCATATCGGCAAGCCGGAGACGCTCGACAAGGCGGCCGTCGTGGTCGGCAGCGCGGTCGCCGCCGCGCTGTGCGCTCCACTGGCCTTTCTGTTTGCCTGGCGCCTCACCGGCTCGATGACGGGCTCGTTGACGGCCGCATTCGGCCTGGCGTTCGGCACCACACTCTGGCCCTATTCGAAATTCGGATTCAATGCTCCCCTGGCGACCTGCGGCCTGCTGGCAGCGACGCTGTGTAGCTGGATCGGTGTGCGTGAGGAGCGCCCGGCCGTGCTCGTGGTTGGCGGCGCGTTCCTCGGCGCGGCCCTGCTGACACGCCATGAGATGGGCGTGATGGCGATTCCGATTGGAGGGTGGATCGTTGCGCTGTCGTGGCCGAGCCGGGCGCGGATACTGCGGCGATGCGCGCTGTTTGGCGCGCCGATCGCCGTCGCGGTCGGCATGTGGATGTGGTACAACGCCGCCCGGTTCGGTCACCCGTTCGACACGGGACTGCTTCGAGATCCCAACGTCCGGTTCGATGCTCCGCTCTGGGTCGGCTTGCACGGTTTGCTGGCCAGTCCCGGCCGCAGCCTGTTTCTCTATGCGCCCATCACCGCGGTCGGGGCGCTGGCGTTGAGGCGACTTGCCACGCACGATCGGTCGACTGCCTTGCTGTTCGCCGGGCAGGCCGTGACGCTCGTATTGCTGATCGCCAGGATGCACCAATGGGACGGTGGGGAAAGCTACGGCCCCCGGTATCTGGTGCCGGTGCTGCCGTACCTGACGATGCCCGTTGCCGCGCTCTTCCCATTGCAGCCGGGTGCAGCCTGGCGGTGGATCTTGCCTGGCACGCTCGCCCTAAGCGTGCTCGTTCAGCTGCCCGGGGTGCTCGTGGACTACTCGAAGATCCAGAACGCCTTCGCGAGGCGGACCGACGGCTACTCGATTCAGATGAGTCGGTACACCTGGCAAGCCGCGCCGCTTGTCCTGAACTCGAAGTCGACCCTGGAGGGTGTGCCGCGCAACGTGGGTTACTTGACGGGGATGGCCACACCGCCCGACGTGGTCGAGATCGGCCAGGCGACCCAACGTGATTTCTCCCAGCAATTCTCCTTCAGTCTGGATTTCTGGTGGCTGTACCTCTTCTATCTCGGAGCTGTTCCCGCCGGGATCGCCCTCGCGCTCGGCCTGGCTCCGCTCGCCATCGCGAGTTGGCTGTGCCGGTCACTGCTTGTCTCGCTTCACCGGCCTGAGGCCTTGCGCGCATGACGATGCCGCCAGAAACGCGGGCGAGCGAAACGCCATCGACCGCACGCCGCGCGGCGCGGCTCGTCTTCCTGTTCAGCTTGTGTCTTTACGGCGCGACGACCGGCGGAAGCATGGCGACCGACATCATGACCTACGAGGTCACCAAGTCGATCGTCGAGCGGGGCTCGGTCACCATGCCAGACAACCTGTTTGGGATGGAGGCCCATCGCGGCGTCGATGGCCGTTACTATGCGCCCTATGGCATCGGGCACGCCGTCTACTCGGTGCCGTTCTATCTGCTCGGGCGGGCTGCCGAGCGGTTCACCGGAGGGAGCATCGGTCGCTCGGAGTCTCTCCGGAAGGCCGGCCTGACCGTCGGCAGCGCCGTGGCGGCGGCGGCCTCGGTGTGGCTGACGTTCTGGTTTGCCTGGGCCCTCGTCGGGCGGACAAGACCCGCGGTGATGACGGCGTTGGCCGTCGCCTGCGGCACGGCCCTCTGGCCGTATGCCAAGTTCGGCTTCAACGCGCCGCTTGCGGCACTGTGCGTCCTCATCGCGGTCTACGGGGCATGGGTCGGCATGCGGTCCGGCCATTCGGGCATGCTGGCGCTCAGCGGGGTCGGGATCGGTGCGGCCCTGCTGGTGCGGGTGGAGTTGGTGCTCGTGGCGCTCCCGATTGCGCTCTGGGTGACGCTCGAATCATGGCCCGATTGGCGCCGGGCCGTTCGGGCGACCACGATGGTGGCCACACCGGCGATCGTCGCCGTGCTGCTCACTGCCTACTACAACGCGGTGCGCTTTGGGAATCCGCTCGACACCGGGTATCTCCGGGATCAGACGGCCGGCGTTGGCTCGGTCTGGGCCGGGGCGCTCGGTCTGATGTTCAGCCCCGGCGGATCACTATTCCTGTACTCGCCCGTGCTCGTTCTTGGTGTGGTCGCGCTGTTCGAGTTGAGTCGAAACGACCGGAATTCGGCGGTCCTGCTGGGGGGTGTGGCACTCGTCCTGTTCTGCTTCTACGCGTCGCTCGAGCATTGGGACGCCGACCGTTCGTACGGGCCCAGGTATCTGTTACCGATGACGCCACTGCTGTGCGTGCCACTGGCCCGATGGTTCTGTGGGGCGACGACGGACTTGCGGCGGCGGATCGTCACGGTCGGGTTGGCCGTAAGCATCCTGGTCCAGGTGCCGGGTATCCTCGTCGACTTTTCCAAGGTTGGGCACACGCCGGAGATCGGATATCAGACGCGTGAGGTTCGTCGCTGGCAATGGTCATTCTCGGCGATTGCTTTGAACTCCGGCGCAGCTGCCGTCGCCGTGCCGCGGAACCTGCGGTATCTGGCCGGCGCCGACCCGAGGCCACTGGCGGAGCCAGCCGTCGGCGAGGCCCGGGATTTTTCGGCGCAGTTCGCGTACAGCCTCGACTTCTGGTGGGTCTACCTGTATTACCTGGGCGTCGTGCCGGCCGCGCTCAGCGTTGCTGTCGGGATGCTGTCCTTAGGGTCCGCCGGCGTGATTCTGTTTCAGCTCAGGCGGGTCTGAACGGCTACTGGCGGGTGATGGTCGCGTCCCAGGCCGTCGTCCATCTGACGCAGTACAGCCTCGGCAGCGTGCTGCTCATCCCTCCTGACCGCGCGCTTCTCAACTACCCTCATGCCGCTGTGCTGAGCGAGCGGATCACGGCGCTGCCCGCGTATGCGTCGCTGGACTGGCTGCTTCAAGCTCACCAGGCGATCAACGCGGTGTGCGGGCGCTTGGCTGAACCGGCGTTGCTGGCGACGCTCTCCCTCGTGATGTTCGCCTGCACCGTCGGGGTGCTCCGGTCGCGGTCGTGCCGGCTCGACCTGGGCTACGCGAACCTCTCGAGCGCGCCGCAGACGCGATCGACCGATTCGTCCGAGAGTTCCGGATAGAGCGGGAGGGACAGCAGTTCATCGCAGGCGGTCTCGGCCACCGGGCATTCGGCTGGCGTGAAGCGTGAGAATGCCGGCTGGCGAGCCACCGGCGTCGGGTAGTGCACGAGCGTACCAATTCCGAGGCTGCGTAGGTGGGCGCGCAGGGCGTCGCGCCGTTTCGATCGCACCGGGAACAGGTGGTAGACGTGCCCCGCGTCGACCTGGAGTGGAACGGTGACCGGCGCGTCGATGAGACCACGGCGGTACGCGGCCGCGAGGGCGCGCCGGCGCTCCGTTCGCTGGGGCAGTTGCGGCAGGCGAGCTCTCAGGATGGCCGCCTGGAGCTCGTCGAGGCGCGAATTGATCCCCGTCTCCGTGTGCACGTCCCTGCCCGACTGGCCACCGTCTCGCAGTGACGCCACGCGGTCGGCGAGTCGATCGTCGTTCGTGCACACGGCACCGCCGTCGCCCAGTGCGCCGAGATTCTTCGTGGGGTAGAAGCTGAAGGCGGCCGCCTGTCCGAAGGTGCCGACCGGCTGTCCACCGCAGGTGGCCAGGTGCGCCTGGCAGCAGTCCTCGACGATGGCGAGATTGTGGCGCGCCGCCACGGCCATCAACGCCGGCATGTCGGCCGCCTGACCGTATAGGTGCACCGGCACCAGCGCGGCCGTCTTCGAGTTGACCGCTTCGCCCACCGCCGACGGTGACAGGGTCAGCCGTTCCGGGTCGATATCGGTGAAGACCGGTTTCGCGCCCGCCAGCACGATCGCCAGTGCGGTGAACGACGCGGTCAGGGGCGTCGTGATGACCTCGTCACCCGGCCCGACGCCGAGCCCCCTCAACGCTAGAGCCAGAGCATCCGTGCCGCTGGCGACGCCGACGCTTCGGGAGGTGCCGGCGGCGGCGGCGAACTCCATCTCGAACGCTTCTACTTCCGGACCCAGCACGAACCATCCGCGCTGCAGCACCCGCTCGATTGCAGTCCTCACGGCGCTGGCGTCGTCGGGAACGAGTCGAAGGAACGGAAGCTCCGGCGTCACGCCGCCGGTGGTTGCGTCGTCAGGCATCGCCCACGTAGTGCTCGAGGTGTTCGCGGTAGAACGTCACCGCGCGGGTCAGGCCCTCGTCGAGGGAGACCGTCGGTCGCCACCCGACCGTCCGAGTGAACTTCGATGAGTCCGCGTAGAAATCACCGATGTCGATTCTCTTCTTCTCCGGCGGCCACTCCACGTATCGGACACGGCCCGCCTTTGCCACGCCCAGGAGCTTCTGCACGAGGTCTCGGAGACTGAGGGGTTCGGTGCCGCCGATATTGTAAACGCCGCCGTCGCACTCTTCGGAGGCGCCGGCTTTCAGAAAGGCCTCCGCCGCGTCGTCCACGAAGACGAAATCTCGGACTTGCGATCCGTCGCCAAAGAGTTCGATCTCCCGATCCTCGACCGCCAGCCGGATGAACCAGCCGATGAATCCTTGCCTGTTGTGCTTGACGAGTTGCCGTGGGCCGTACACGTTGGTCAGCCGGAGCGAGCAGGTTCGAATACCGAAGGCGTTGTTGTACACCAAGTGGTAGTACTCGCCGGCCACCTTGTTGATGCCGTTGACGTCGACGGGTCGCACGAGGTGGTCTTCCGTGACCGGCAAGCTGTCCGGGTGTCCGTAGACCTGACGCGTTCCGGCGAAGACGATCTTCACCCGAGGGCTGTTCTTTCGGCAGGCTTCGAGCAGCGAGAGCTGACTCCGGCAATTGATTTCGAGGTCGGTGTAGGGGTCCTTCATGCTGTCGACATGACTGACCTGTCCGGCCAGGTTGAAGATCACGTCTTGCCCGCGGACGAGGTAGTTCATCGAGCTCTCGTCCCGGACATCCGAAATGTTCACCGTCAGACGATCTTCGACTCCGTCGATGTTGAAGAGGTTGCCACCGTAGTCCGGAATCAGGGAGTCGACGACGAGGACCTCGGCGCCGAGATCGACGAGCCGCCTGGCGAGGTTACTGCCAATGAACCCGAGGCCTCCGGTGATCAAGACGCGACGATTCCGATAAAAGACGCGCTCATCGAACGTCACTCTGGGTCCTTTGCGCGCGAGGGGAGTGGAACTGAAGACTCCGAGCACTCTGATGCCGGGGGCCGTTCACGTCGCCACACCAGCGCGAGCCAGAGCTTGAAGACGTCGGCGGCGGTGCGCAGAATCCGGCGCACGTTGAAGAACTGCGATGTTCCGTAGGCCCGGTGATAGTGATGCACCGGGACCTCGGCCACCCGAAAACCGGCGTCCTGGACCTTCTTCATCAGTTCGAGGCAGATGACGCCGCTGCTCTTTTCGAGTGTCACCCGCTCGAAGATACGGCGCCGCATCAACCGGAAGTCGCAATCGACGTCCCTAAGGCGAAGCCCGAAGAGCATCTTCACGCAGTTGTGATACAGGCGGCCGATGACGATCCGGTGCAGGGAGTCGGATCGGCTGATCTTGTAGCCGTTGACGAGGTCGACGTCGGGCGTGAGGCGCTCCCAGAGCAGTCTCATTTCTCGAGCGTCGTACTGTGCGTCACCGTCCGTGTAGAAGATCACGTCCTTCGTGGCCGCCGCGAAGCCGGTCTGAAGCGCCCCGCCGTATCCAGCGTTCTGCGGGTGATGGATCACCCGGAGCGTTGGGTAGAGGCGGGCCAGCTCTTCGAGGACATCGCGTGTCGAGTCGGTGCTGCCGTCGTTCACCACGATCACTTCATGGTCAGACGTCAGCTCACGCGCGGTCGTTACGGCAGCGACGATCATGCTCGCGATGGTGCCACCGTCGTTGTATGCGGGGAAGAAAACGCTGAGACCGGCCAGCGGAGCGGATGACTCAGGATGTCGCGTCATGCAGAGCCGGTTTCCTGGCCAGACAGAGTATCGAACTTCCTACCGGGAGATCCACCAGGCGCAACAAGCGGGCTTCGGCGGCGAGCAGCAACGAGAGAACTCGATTGACCGGGCCCGGCGGCATCGCGAAATCGCTCTTCGCGACAGCGGCCGTTCCCGCACGGCGTGCGCGCTGCAGCAGCCGCACGGCGAGCATCGGCAGGAAGATAGAGGCGTTCGTGTGGGTGATTCGAGTGACCCGGAACCCGGCGCGCTCGAGGGCTGAACCCAGCTGACCCCGTGAGTACCGCCGGCGCTCGCCGTCGAAGATCGAGTGATCACCGGTGAGGATCTCCATGGCGGAAACGTTGACCACGACTGCACCGCCCGGGCGCACCAGTCGATACATCTCACCGATGGCGTCGCGCTCGGCCTCGTCCTCGAGGCAGTACAGCACGTCGAACGAGGTCACGACATCGAAACTGCCATCGGGAAACGGAGCCCGAGCGACCGTGGCGCACGCGATCCGTTGGTGCCCCGCGGCTGCGGCGTAGGTGAGGCCGGTCCAGGTGAGGTCGAAGCCGAACGCCACCCCGTACCGTCCGAGCAGTGGCAGGTTGGCGCCTGTGCCGCAGCCGCAGTCGAGAATCCGAGCGTGACTCACGCCCTGCGCGGCTTGCGCCAACAACGGTTCGACGAAGTCACGAAACCCACGATACCAAAAATGCCCGCGCTCCGCTTCGTAGGTCGCTCGCAGCAGTTCGTCCACGTCTCGGAGATCTTAGCAGCTCGTTCCGAAGTGTGGTGCCCGATGTTCGGTCGGGCAGATTTGGTATAGTGCGACCCGTCCGTCGCCATGGAAATTACCCGCCACCTGCGGCTTCTGCGTCTGGATGATGCGTGGACGAGTCGAGCGCGTGTGGGCCTCCCGCTCGTTCTTGTTTTCCTGCTCTCGCTTCCGGCAGTGACCACGCGGCTCTACGCGGCAGACGAGATCCAGTACTTCGCGTACCTGCGATCCCTGTGGTTCGACCAGGACCTGTCGTTCGAGAATGAGTATCAGCACTTCTACGACCGCGGCATTGCCCATGCGTACGGATTTCATGAGACGTTCCTCGAGCTGCGAACCGCGACCGGCCTGCGGTACAACTTCGGGACGATCGGCTCGGCCATACTATGGGCGCCGTTCTATGCGGTCGGAGATCTCACGGCGCGGGGCATGAGCCTGGCCGGCTCCGACATTGCGGTCGACGGGTTCTCCCAGCCATACCTGTCGGCCGTGACCTACGCTTCGGCGGTCTACGGTTTCCTGGCGATCGCCATCGCCATGACAATCGCGGGGCGCCTGGTCGGCAGAGGTATCGCAGCCGGCCTCGTGATCTGGGCGGGCACGCCGTTGCTATTCTACATGTACATCGCTCCAGGGATGGCGCACGCGTGTTCGGCGTTCACGGTGGCGGCCTTCGTCGGAGTCTGGTTGCAGGTCAGGCGGGCCTGGTCGTTTCAGGGGATCATGGCGCTTGGCGCTGTGACCGCGCTGATGGCGATGGTTCGAGAGCAAGACCTGCTGCTCGCAATCGGACCGATAGCGGATTTCACATGGACGGCCATCACCAAGATGCGCGTGTCCGGCGATCGGGTGGGTGCAGCCCGACACTGGGTCGCCGTTGCGAGCGCAGGCACCTGCGTGTTCGGGCTCTGTTACGCTCCGCAGGCGATGAGCTACCTAGCCCTGAACGGTCGGTTCGGCCCACCGGAAGTGATCACTGGAAAGATGAACTGGCTGGCACTCTATGCCCCGCAGGTGCTGTTCTCCCCGGAGCATGGACTGTTCGTGTGGACACCGCTCTTGCTGGTCGCGGCCGGTGGACTGTTGCGGATGGCGTGGCCGGCTCGTGCCCGATCGGCCGACGGGGTCGTCACGCGCCGGATTGGACTACTCCTATGTCTGATGGCGGCGACACAGATCTATGTCACGGGGAGCGTCGAGTCTTGGACGTCCGCGGGTGCGTTTGGCCAGCGCCGGTTTGTGGGGCTGACCATCCTTTGGGTCGTCGGCTTGGCGGCGGCACTTCAGGCGGTGCGCGGGATCGGTGTTCGCCGAGCGTTCTGGGCGGCATGTGCGCTGTCGGTTTGGTGGAACCTCGGGTTGATGGCGCAGTTCGGCGCCGGGACGATGGACCGCCAAAGGCTCGAGCTCGGCAAGAACGTCTACAATACGTTCGTCGTGTTTCCCCGCCAGCTCCCGCAACTCGCCTACCGGTACCTGTTCGACCGCGAGTCGTTCTATGCGGCACCGCGGCGGTGAGCGCGCCTACGCTCGGGACGGCCTGAGCGGGTGCAGAGCGCGAATCCGGCACCTCTGATGTGAAGGTCCTCTACCTCGCGGACATCCGGTTTCCGCTCGAGCGCGCGAACGGACTGCAGACGATGCGCACCTGCGGCGCCGTTGCCGATCGCGGTCACCACATAACGCTGGTGGTTCGGGTCGATACGAGAGGGCGTCGGCGAGATCCATTTGCGTTCTACAGCATGGTGAAGTCACCACACTTCGAATTACGACAGTGTAACGTGAGGGGGCTTCCCCCGATCCGGCGGGCGTCGTACCTGGCGATGGCGTTGGCCTGTACGATGAGGGTTCGACGCACGTCGATCGTGATCTCACGGGATCTCGGTGTGGTCGACTTGTTGTTGCGACTTCCGCGGACGTTGCGCCCACCGATCATCTATGAATCGCACGGATTTGCGCCGACCATGGCCGTCGATCGCGCTCGAGCGGTCACCGGCGCCGGGCGGGTATCAGAAATGAAGCAACGACGCCTGGTTCGTCGAGAACGGCGGGTCTGGCACTCCGCGGACGGCTATGTTTCGACCACACGGGCACTGCGGAACGAACTCGACGAGCGCTTTGGTCCGCGCGAGTGCGTCGCGGTGATTCCCAACGGGGTGACACTCCACTCCGATCGTCGGCTTCGGCCACCGCCGCTGTCGGCAGCGCCGACTGTGGCGTACGCCGGCCATCTCTATCCATGGAAGGGCGTTGATGTGCTACTACGCGCACTCGCACTGCTCCCGGAGGCCCGCGGCGCCATCATTGGGGGAAATCCGAACGAGCAAGATCTCGGAAGGCTTCGCAGTCTCGCGCGTGAGATCGGTATTGCGGATCGGGTGACGTTCGTCGGGATGGTCGAGCCCCATCGCGTGCGCGAGCGGCTGTTGGACGGTGACGTATTGGTCGTTCCCACGTTGGCGTCACCGTTTGCCTCGCGGTACACGTCACCCTTGAAGCTGTTCGAGTACATGGAAGTCGGCAAGCCAATCGTCGCATCCGACCTGCCGTCGATTCGTGAAGTCCTGCGTGATGGTGCGAATGCCGTGTTGGTCACGCCCGGTGACGCCGGGGCTCTGGCGGACGGGCTACGTCGGGTGCTCACCGATCAGCGTCTCGCTAACGCGATCGCTCGTCAGGCATTTGACGATGCCGCCCTGTACGGGTGGGACCGACGAGCGGAACGACTCGAGCAACTCTTTGGCGAAGTTCTGGCCAAATGCTCGCTCCCGCCCACCGCCGGGGTGCGCGAGGCGTGAATTCCGAGCAGCTCCTCTCGCTCGGCCGCTGCCCGAACCGACAGGGGCCTCTTGCCACCGCCGCTGTTCGCGTGTCGTACGAATCTTGCGAACGGCTGCCTGATTCAGCACCAGGTTCGGCAGCGGAGGTCTGCTGAGCGCTGCGCTATGCGCATTCTGTACACGGCGATTGACCAGCCAGTGCCCGGGATGACGGGCGGTTCAGTTCACGTGAGCCAGGTCGCCAGTGGGCTTGCGGCGCTTGGGCACGACGTTCATGCGGTGGTCGCTCCGGGAAGTGGACTGCCTCCGGAAGGTCCGGTGCACTGGCACTCGCTGCGCCCTCCGCTAGGCCGGCGACAGTTGCGCTGGATGCGGGCGCGCAGGGTCACGGAGCTCGCGCGATCGCTCGGCACGGATGTCGTCATTGAGCGGTACTACAACTTTGGCGGAGAGGGTGTCAGGGCGGCTTCCGCCACCGGTGCGCTCATGGTGCTCGAGGTCAACGCTCCGGTGATCGATTACCCCGGCTCGCCCAAGTCCTGGATCGACCGTGCGATGCTGGTGGAGCCGATGCGCCGATGGCGCGAATGGCAGTGCCGCCGAGCGCACCTATTCGTCACCCCGAGCGCCGGTATTCTGCCAACCTGGGTCGAAGCGGAGCAGGTGCTTCGCCTCGAGTGGGGGGCCGACACTGCCAGGTTCACTCCAGATGCGCGCGGCGAGGTGCCGTTTCGGCGTGAGCCGGGTGACACGGTGGTGGTTTTTGCCGGGGCCTTCCGACCCTGGCACGGGGCGGTCCACCTGGTTCGTGCGATCGCCGATCTCCGGTTGCGTGGACGGGAGGATATCAAGGCGGTCTTTATCGGCGACGGACCCGAACTGCCTCGGGTGCGGCGGGCGGCGGCTGGCCTAGAGGGCATCGTGTTCACGGGTGCCCTGTCGCACGATCGCATGCCCGCGTGCCTGGCCGCAGCCGACATCCTCGTGCTGCCAAACGTTCCGGTATCTGCCTCGGCGGGCCATACGTCGCCGCTGAAGCTGTTCGAGTATCTGGCGGTTGGCAAGCCCATCGTGGCCTCCGATCTACCAGCGATCCGTGAGGTCCTGCGTGACGGGCAGAACGCCGTGCTGGTCGAGCCAGGCCGCCCTGATGCGCTGGCGGCGGGAATTCGACGAGTCCTCGAAGACCGTACGCTCGCCGAGCGAATTGCACGCGGCGCCTTCGACGAGGCGCCGGACTACAGCTGGGATCGTCGTGCCGAGCGGATCGAGCAGCTGTTCGAGCGCGTGCTCGGCGGCCAGTCACAGCCGACTCCTCAGCGCTCAACGAGTACGCGGTGATTTCGAGCGCACTCCTCGCACTCGTGCGATGTCCGGACTGCCGACGTCCTCTGGACGACACCTTGGGTGAACTGGCCTGTCCAAGCTGCGGGCGGCACTATGAGAAGTCAGGCCGTGATTATCTCGATCTGCGGCCGACCGCATCGTTCGAGGAGACGACGAAGTACCTCGATGAGCTGGTGCATACAGACGGTCGGTACCGGACTGTCTCTCCGCCGCTGCTCATGGCCGGGATTCGCAACGACATGTTGCGGTCATTCCTTCCGATCGGCCCGGGTGATCGCGTCATCGATCTAGGGTGCGGCAGCGGACGCATGCTCGTCTGGAATCACGGGCCGAACGTCCATCTCGTTGGCGTGGACGTCAGCCCGTACTTCGCTGCGGAGGCTGGCGAACGCATCGATCTGATTGTGGGAGACCTTCGTCGACTGCCGCTCGACGACGGTGCCTTCACGAAGGCGTATTCGCTCGATGTGTTGGAGCACTTGTCGCGGGGCGATCTCGAACGGATGCTCTGCGAGGCGAATCGGGTGCTGGCGCCGGGCGGCCGCTTCTTCGTGTACAGCCACGTGCGAAAGAATTCGACGCTTGCGCTTGGGTTGCGTGCCATCAACGCGCTAGCCCGCGGCTTGGAGCGTATCGGTCTCTTGGATCTGTCCCACGATCGACTGCGCAAATCCGACCACCGCAATCCGCTCGTGGATATCGACGATCTGCACCGTGTTACCGCCACAGCGGGATTTCAGATCTCGCGGATTCGGTACTACACACCACTCGTCGGAGGGTTCGTCGAAAACATTCTCATGAGGATCGCCGAGCAGCTCATGGCGCGGCGAGCCATGCGTCGGAGCACGACAGATGGTGACTCATCCGAAGGACCGTCATCCGGACCCGGCGCACGGCGAACGGTTCGCGCCGATGCCAAGCGTTGGATTGCCGACCGCGGAGTGGTCTATGCGGGCTTGCGGGGCCTCACGTGGTTGATGAAGCTCGACATCGCCCTGTTCGGACGCATCAAGTCCGGACCGTTCTTCGCGCTGCTCGTGAAAGACGGGTCGGGTGGGTCGAGTGGGTCGAGTGGGGTCAGTCGGGCGAGTCGCGCAAGAGAAACCGATCTGATGTCATGAAAATCCTGTACGTCGCGGCCGACCAGCGCGTGCCCGGAACGACTGGCGGGGCGGTTCACGTCGCGGCGGTGGCCGACGGCCTGGCGGCGTTGGGACATGAGGTCCACGTCGCTGCGTCTCGCGGCAATGGTCCATTTCCAGCGGGCACCACCCACTGGCACGCGGTCGATCCGCCGTTTCGCAGCCCGCGGCTGCGATTGGTGCGAGCCAAGTGGATTCGCGCCTATGCTCGAATGCTGCGTCCCGACGTGATCATCGAGCGCTATCACAACTTCGGGGGAGAAGGCGTGTTGGCGGCGGCACACGTTGGGGCACTCGCGGTACTCGAAGTCAATGCGCCAATCATCGACTACCCGGGCTCTCCGAAGCGATGGGTCGATCGTGCGTTGCTGATCCAGCCGATGCGCCGGTGGCGTGAGTGGCAGTGCCGCCGCGCGGGATTGGTGGTGACGCCGCTCGCCGACATTGTGCCGGCGTGGATTCCACGGGAGCGGATCCTGGAAATCGAATGGGGGGCTGACACGAGCCGATTTCGTCCAGGCGCGCAGGGTGAGATTCCGTACGGTCGTCGGCCTGGCGACACGGTCGTCGTGTTCGCAGGCGCATTTCGAGCATGGCACGGCGCTATTCATCTCGTCCGGGCGATGGCGCAGCTGCGTGCCCGCGGGCGCACCGACATCGTGGCGGTGTTGATCGGGGATGGCCCGGAGGCCGGTCGCGTTCGCTGCGAAGCTGCCGCCCTCGACGGTGTGACGGTCGTCGGCCCCGTATCCCATGACCGGATGCCGGCCTGTCTCGCTGCTGCCGACATGGGGGTCGCGCCCTTTGACGTGTCTGCACATGGGCCACTGCAGATCGGCTTCTATTGGTCGCCGTTGAAAGTGTTCGAGTACATGGCCTCGGGCCTGCCGGTCGTTGCGCCGAACGTTGAGCGGCTGAACCGTCTGGTGCGACACGGCCACGAGGGTGTGCTCTACGACGCCGGCGATCCGGCTGCCTTGTCCGAGGCGCTCGAACGGCTTGCAGATGCGGAGAATCGAGTGGACATCGGCGAGGCTGCCCGCCAGCGGGCGGTCGATGAGTTCGGGTGGGATGCGCACTGTCGGGCCCTGGAGCAGGCGATACAGAAGGCCTTGGACCACACCCGCCGAACGACGCCGGCTCGATGAGGAGAACCCAAGCGTGCCACAAGACTCCCGACAGCCAGGAACGCTGCGCATCCTGATCAGCACCGATGCATTTCCGCCGGTCTGCGGTGGCAGTGGCTGGAGCACCTACGAGCTGGTCAAGACATTGCGCGCCAACGGCCACCGGGTCGTGCTGTCCCGGCCCGTGTTCGGGCCCAGGAGCCGCGGCACATCGACCGTGTACGACGGGTTTCAGGTTCGCGAGTACCGTGGGTGGGCACCGCCCGTGCCCTTCGTGCGCAACTACTTCAAGAACGAACGATTCTACGGGCCGTATGCGCGAGTGCTGGCCGACATCGTCGGCGCGGAGCGGATAGACGTCATTCATGCCCAACACTCACTGAGTAGCCCCGCCGCCGTGATCGCCGGGCGTCTGCGGCGCAGGCCGGTCGTCTGCACGATTCGAGACTACTGGCCGCTCTGCTACTGGACAGATTTGATACATGACCCCCGGTCGGTCGATCTGTGTCCAGCCTGCTCGTCTTCGATGATGACGCAGTGCGTGAGGCCGCATGCGGGGTGGGGCTGGCCCTTCGCGCTGCCAGCAATTCCGTACATGCGGGCCAATCTGAGGCACAAGCGTCGCACCATCGGTGGAGCCGACGCCCTCATCGCCGTCAGTTCGGCGATCGCGTCTGATCTTCGCTCACGAACGTCCGACTTTTCCGAGACACGTATCGAGGTCATACCTAACCCGGTCGACGTGGCCGGTATTCGTTCGCAGGCTCACGACGGGTCTCCGCCGTCGCCCGAGCACTACTTGCTGTATGTCGGGAAGCTGGCGCCGAACAAGGGCGTGTCAAAGCTGATTCCCGCCGTCGAGCGTTCGGGGCTCGAGTGGCCGCTCATCGTCATCGGGGATGGCCCGGAGCGGGCTACGATGACGGCCTCCGCTGCCCGGTCGCGCCTGAACGTCCGGTTGCTTGGATGGCTGTCGAGAAAGGAAACGCTCCGGTGGCTGTGCCGCGCGTCGCTTCTCGTCTTTCCGTCGCACGGACCCGAATCCTTGAGTCGGGTCTTGCTCGAAGCCGCGGCCCTGGGAGTTCCGACCGCCGCGATGGTCACCGGGGGCACCCGGGACATCGTGTCGAGTGGGGAAACGGGGTTGTTGTCCACTTCGCCGGAAGAACTCGGAGATGACGTTCGACGCCTTGGTGTGAACACTGAGTTGAGGCGGCGGCTTGGGCAGGCCGCTCGAAGAAGAGTCGAGGAGCGATTCGCTGCGCCGGTCGTCGTCCGTCGAATCGAGGCCTTGTACGAGGAATTGCTCGCGCGGGTCGAGGCAGGAGCGGCCAGATGACTGCGTGTGGCGGGCGGGTAGCGTCTGATCGCCGGCTTCGCGTGGCCATGGTGACGCGGGCGATCGCGTCGCTCCATGGCTCCGGAGGACTCGAGCGTCACGTTGACGACCTCGTGCGCCACCTGCTCGAGCGAGGCGTCGAGGTGGCGTTGATTACGAGGCCGCCGAGGCCTGTGATTCCAACCGATGCCCCAGAGCTCCGACACGAACGACTGACCTTGTCGACCGTGCCCTACCATACGTTCCCGTTCGCCGGACGTCGAGGGACGACGGTCCTCGACCGTAACACGGCATATCTGTGGTTCGGTCTCCGAGCGGGGCGGCGCGCGGCCCGGCTTGTGGCCGACCGCCAGGTCGATCTCGTGCATGGTCACGGCGCGAGCGTCCTGGGCGCGGTGTTCCCGACAACAACGTTGCCGGTTCCACTGGTCTTCACGCCACACGGCTTGGAGGAATTCGGCGGAACCGATCCGAGCCGGGCGGGCCTGAAGCGAATCGCGTACCGGCCGTTGCAGGTGGCCGTTCGGCGGTGTGCTCGGTCGGCCGCTCGGGTGGTGGCGACCGACCGTTCGCTCGTGCCGAGCACAGTCCGACACTTGCGGGTGCCGGAATCAGTGGTTGAGGTGCTGCCGAACGCGGTCGACCTGAAACGGTGCGACGCGCTGGCGGGCCTGGCGGACGGCAGGCGCATGCGCGCGATGTCTGGCCTGCCAGACGGCGAGGCAGTCTTGGTAAGCGCGGGTCGGATCGAGCGGAACAAGGGCTTCGACTTGCTCGCCAGGGCGCTCGCACGAGTCGAGCGGTGCGGAACGGTGGATCGCTGGCGATGGATTATCGTTGGCGATGGACCCTACCGCTCGACGCTCCAACGCCTCATCGAGCAGCTTGAGCTTCGCGATCGAACGCTGCTGATCGGTCAGGTGACGGATCGAGAGCTGCACGCCTGGTACGAGGCGGCGACACTGTTCGTGCATCCCACGCTGTACGAGGGCAGCTCGCTCGTCACGCTCGAGGCGATGGCGCATCGTCGGCCGGTCGTGGGCACGCGGGCCGGCGGATTGCCAGACAAGGTCTTGCCCGGGGTCACCGGCTGGCTGGTGCCGTCCGGGGACCCGGAGGCTCTGGCGAAAGCTCTGATCGAAGCGCTCACACTGAGAGAGCGCCTCGGGGCCATGGGTGAGGCTGGCCGCGAGCTTGTCGAGCGGCGCTTCTCCTGGGAGGCGGTGACCGACCGGCTCCTGGGAGTCTACACGGACGTCCTGGCGGAGCGGGCAAGCTCTCGGATGGCCAGCAGGTGACCCCTTGCGCCGATCTGAGCGGGCGTGTCGAGCGACGTCCAGTTGCCGCTCTGAAGCCGGAGTAGTCGATAGCCTTCGCCGTCGAGGCTGTCGACGATCTGCCGATTGAAGGTGTGCAGAGGTTGGCGCGCTTTGCCACCATGGGTTTCGACGAGAAGGATCCTTGGGCGACAGCCGTCCTTGAAGAGGCCGGCCAAGACGTCCAATTCCGTCCCTTCAACGTCGATCTTCACGATATCGAGAGTCAGTCCTTCACGCGCGGCGAACGAGCCGAGGGAGAGAGCTGGTACGTCGAACACAGACTCGTCGTATGTCGTGTCGGTGCGAATCCGTCCGACTCCCATATTCCCGTCGTGCGCACTGGGTTGGAACGGAACCGATCCGTCATGCGATGTTGCTGCCGCTTCGACAATGCGCACGCGGTTCGCGAGGTCGTCGTTCAACGTGAGGTTGTGGTGCAACCAGGTCGCGACCGCTGGATCCGGCTCGAGTGCCACGACCTGAACGTCGGGACAGGCGCGTGCCACGGTCAGCGCAACGAAGCCGAGATTGGCGCCAACGTCCACGACGACATCTCCAGCTCGGCTGTGCGCGATGCAGGCATCGATTTCGGTGCTGCCGTAGTCATCGAGAAAGTAGACGTGATGCCCATGTGCTTCGCCGGGGTTTAGGGCGATCCGAATTCCGCGCCACGTGACGACTTCGTAGCCATCGAACAACCGGCCCGCCACTGGCGAGAAAGGAATCCGCGATAGCCGCCGGCGTAGCGGTCCGCGCCGGAAAAGTCGCAACACACGTCTGACTGACCTTCGTGTGGCGCGGCGGAGCGTGCCTGCAAGCGATTGCTGGCGGTGCTGCACCATCTCGACATCCGACACGGGCATCGGATCACCGACGGGCGTCAAGAAGTCCATTCGCTGCTGCAACCACCGCTTCCACGTTGACGCCGACCAGACAGTCGGGCATGTGTCCGACGCATCGCGTGGGCGGGCGGCGGATCTGGTTGCAGGGGCTGCACCATATGTCGACGCGGACGACGCGGGCCCGCGTCGGCGTCATCCACGGGCCGTAGTTGACCGGGTCGGACGGTCCGAAGATCGCCACGATCGGCGTGCCGACGGCTGCCGCGAGGTGCATCGGTCCGGTGTCGCCGGTGATGAACAGCGACAACCGCTCGAGGACCGCCGCCAGCGCCATCAGGTCGGTGGCGCCGGTCAGATCGATCACGGGCGTATCGCCGGTGATGTGGCTCTTGACCTCATCCACGATCGCTCGATCCTCCCTGCTGCCGGTCAGCACGACCGTCCCACCGCGGGCTGCCACAAGCTGGCGGGCGGCGTCTGCGAATCGCGCCGGATCCCACTGCTTGATCGCCCGGCCGCCGCTGGCGTGGACGCCGATGAGGGGCTCCCGAGCGTGTTCGAGCAGCTCGTCGGCGACACGCCTGGCAGACTCGGAAGGATCGAGGATCGGCTGGTCGCCGGGTGCGACCGACGT
>CEQE01145925.1_pt1 | contig 21376 bp, 18 predicted proteins | sample 356201 | NCBI WGS metagenome assembly CEQE01 (sample SAMEA2619970, study PRJEB7988) | marine metagenome | biome: marine biome (ENVO:00000447); feature: mesopelagic zone (ENVO:00000213) & marine oxygen minimum zone (ENVO:01000065); material: "saline water (ENVO:00002010), including plankton...
GTGAGAAAGTTGATATGCCGCTGGCGATAAAATTGGCTGAGCTCAATAAAAAATGGGCTGAAACGACGACCCGCGACGAGCGCCGACGTATTTGGACCGAAATGCTCGAAATTTATACCAATCAGATTTATTCAATCGGCATTATTTCCAGTGTGCCGCAGGTGGTCGTGACCAAAAAGAATTTAAGAAATGTACCTAAAATCGCTATCTATAATTGGGATCCCGGTGCGCATTTTGGCGTCTACCGTCCTGATCAGTTCTGGTTTAGCGCGAAGAATACAAAAAGAAAGTTGAATTAGAGCAAATGCTAAATTATTTCGCCCGTAGAATTTTGACGATGCTCCTGACGCTGCTTGTCGTCAGCGCTTTGGTATTCGTCATTATTCAACTGCCGGAAGGTGACTACCTGACCAGCTACATTGCCGAGTTAGAAAGTCAGGGCGAAGCGGTTGATCCGCAGAAGATAGCTTATCTTAAAGAAGAATTTGGTTTGGATAAGCCGATCTGGCTGCAATATCTCTCGTGGATTGGTGGTGTCGTGCAAGGTGATTTTGGCCGCTCCATTGAATTTGATTTGCCGGTCACGGATGTCATCGGTGAAGTGTTTCTATTTTCGCTTATTCTCAATTTCAGCATTATCGTCTTTATTTACATTGTCGCTTTTCCGATCGGCGTTTACTCGGCGACCCATCAATACAGCTGGGGTGATCACGGGCTTACTTTTGTCGGCTTTATCGGGCTGGCGACGCCCAACTTTCTGCTCGCGCTCATTTTAATGTTTTTGGCGCGTAAGTATTTTGGCACATCGATTGGCGGTCTGGTCGACCCATCTTTCGAGAATCAACCGTGGACCTTTGATAAAATCCTGTCGCTGCTCGAGCATCTGATCGTGCCGGTAGTAGTTATCGGGACATCAGGAACAGCGGGCATGATCAGGCGGTTACGCGCCAATTTGCTTGACGAGTTACACAAGCAATATGTCGTGACGGCGCGGGCGAAAGGCCTGCCGGAAGGTAAATTGCTGCTGAAATACCCGCTGCGGATGGCGCTCAATCCATTTATCGCCGATATCGGTAATTTACTGCCGCAAGTTATCTCTGGTGCGGTTATCGTTGCCGTGATTATGGATTTGCCTACTACCGGGCCGGTTATTCTCGACGCTCTCAGAAGCCAGGATATGTTCTTAGCCGGATCGTTCCTGCTGTTTGTCTCGCTCTTAACTGTGGTCGGAATGTTTATTTCCGATCTGCTGTTAGCGGTGCTTGATCCCCGCATTCGGTTGGAGGGCACCCGCGAATGAGTGACAAACTTGAACATTTCGTCTCTGTTGATCCCTTCAATCCGCAGGAAGTAGAAGAGTTATCGCCTGAGCAGGAACGCTTTTACATGGCGTCGCAATGGCGGATGATGTGGTGGCGCCTGAAGCGCCATAAAATCGCCGTTGCGGCTGGTGCCGTTCTGGCCGTTATGTACCTTTCGATCTTTATCACCGAATTTATTGCGCCCTATGATTTGCTCAATCGTCACACCGATCATATCTTTGCGCCGCCGCAGCAAATTCATCTATTCAACGAAGGCAGCTTTGAAGGGCCTTTCGTCTATGGCTTGGACTATAATTTAAATCTGGAAACTCTCAGGCGGGATTACACGCCTAATCCAAACCGGGTTCAAAAACTCCGCTTTTTCTGTCACGGCGATAAGTACGAATTCTGGAATTTATTTGAAGCCGATCTTCATTTGATTTGTCCAGCTGAAGGAGGAACGTTCTTTTTCCTCGGCACCGACCGGTTAGGGCGCGATATTTGGTCGCGCATGATCTATGGCGCGCGGATTTCGCTCACCGTCGGTATGGTTGGTATCGCCATTAGCTTCCTGCTGGGGCTGACAATCGGTGGCGCCGCCGGTTATTTCGGTGGCTGGGTCGATAATATCGCCCAACGAAGTATTGAAATTTTGCGCTCGATCCCGGAACTGCCGCTGTGGATGGGACTTTCGGCGGCGATGCCGGAGGATTGGAGCGCGGTTACCGTGTTCTTTGGCCTCACCATCATATTAGGGCTGGTCGATTGGCCGGGGCTTGCGCGTGCCGTCAGGTCCAAATTATTGGCGCTGCGTGAAGAGGATTTCTGTACCGCCGCAGCACTTATGGGCGCGCCGCCAAAGCGCATTATTGCGCGACATCTCTTGCCCAATTTTATGAGCCATTTGATCGCCTCGGCAACCCTTTCGATTCCGTCGATGATTCTGGCCGAGACCGCCTTGAGCTTTTTGGGATTAGGATTACGGCCACCGGTAACGTCGTGGGGTGTGTTGCTGGTCGAAGCCCAGAACTTCCAGGCCGTTGCTGTTTATCCGTGGCTGCTTTTCCCGGCAATTCCGGTGATTGTTACGGTGTTAGCCTTTAATTTCTTCGGTGATGGCCTGAGAGATGCCGCTGATCCGTATAAATAGCTTTAAGCTTTAATTTCATAAATTAACATCAATCAAGGATAATACGTGAATATCCTGGTACCTTAGTTGGTGAAATTCATTGAAATTACTGAGAACGGTTCTCATACTACTATTATGGGCGAAGATAAAATCAATCTGGAACATATGGATCGCTGCCCGGTTCCCGAGGCAAAACCTTGGTTACGGCCGCTATTGATCGGTTTTGGGTGGCTTTGTGTGGCTTTAGGCGCTATCGGCGCCATCACTCCGGGTTTGCCGACAACGGTCTTCTTAATTGTGGCTGCCTGGGCCTTTGCCAGATCTTCAAAACGTTTCCATGACTGGCTGTATGGTCACAAGTATTTTGGCCCGGTGGTCTCAAATTGGGATAATCACCGGATCATTCCTAAAAAAGCAAAAATTTTTGCAGTTTCCATGATGTCTTTGAGCTTGGCTATTGTTGTGCTCTTTATCGCCGAGACCTGGATGCTGCCGCTGATTATGGCGGCAGTTATGCTGCCGGCAGCGATTTATATCCTGACCCGCGCCAGTGAAATACCGCAGCCGGAACTCGTGCGCGTTCGAGTTAAAGACTAATTCTTTCCCTATTTATTCCGCCTTGCGCTCAATAGCGGACATTTTATCCCCGACGCTCAATGACCGATCTTAGCCATGAGTGGACGGCTCCCCTTTGGCCAACGTCTGATATTTCTATGCAGGTGAAGAATATCGTGCGCACGAATGAGAAAATGCGCTGTGCAACCGGTACAGTTCGTAAATCAAAGACGGTAAAAAAAGAAGTTTCAATATTGCCAAATAAAGTCCGTATTACCCTCGAATGCACAAATAAACACGATCTTTAAATTGTGTTTACTAGACAACCCGCTCAGGTGGAATTAATACCGTGACGGTGGTGCCTTTATCTATCGCACTTTCAATGTTCAGGGTGCCACCGTGGGCTTCGACAAGGCCTTTAGTTAAAGGTAATCCCAAACCGGTACCCTCTCTTTCTCCATTTGCTTCCCGCCTAACCTGACCAAATTTCTCCATTGCCTTCTTAAGATCATCATCGCTCATTCCAATACCATTATCCTCGACGGATAATTCAATACATTTCTGTTCGTCCGATTTTACGTTCACGGAAACGGTACCGCCCGCATCAGTAAATTTGATGGAATTGGACAATAAATTAACCAAAACTTGTTTGATCCGTCTTTCATCGGCATAAATGATAGGACGCCGACCATTTAGTTGAACTTTGAGTTCAATTTCATCTTGCTCGGCGCGGGATTTTACCAGACGCATAGCTGACTTAATTACCAACTCAATATCTACATCGACTTCACTCAACTCCAATTTTCCAGCTTCAATTGCCGATACATCTAGAATCTCATTTATGAGATCGAGAAGGTGTCTCCCAGATTCATAAATGTCTCCCACATATTCTTGCTGTTTTTTGTTCGAAAAAGGACCAAAAATGCCTTGATCAAGAGTTTCTGAAAAACCGATTATGGCGTTTAATGGCGTACGCAACTCATGGCTCATATTGGCAAGAAACTCGGATTTGGTTCGATTTGAGTTTTCAGCCGACTGTAACGCCTGTTTCATATTAGTTATGTCCGATTGGAGAACCAGTACGCTTCCGTCCTCAAAACGCTGTTTTTGTATTTGAATCCAACGACCGTCAAAAAATGCTTCCCGAGTGAAACTGCCTGATCGCCGTTCGTTTAGGCGATTGGCAATCCAATCCATTTTCGAATGGATTTCTTCTTCTTCAGCTTCTTTTCCCCATCTGTCATCTGCAAGTATGGTTATAAAGTCCTCAAATTTAGCCCCATGCTTCAACTTGTCAGCAGCGCAAAATTGTCTTTGCCGATAAAGGCTATTACAGGATACAAATTGCTCGTTTTCATCCCACAAGCAATAGGCCGTATTCAAGTTTTCCATAGCCGCAAAAAATTTCTGTTCGATTTTACTGGCCAACTCGCGGGCTTCGACTTCATCGGTTTCATCAATTGTGGTACCGCGGTAACCTTTAAAAGTTCCGCTTTCATCGAAGACAGGCGTGCCACTTTCCAATACGTGCCGCATTTTACCTTTACTATTCAGCCAAGAATAACGGTGATTGTGAAAGGGTTTATGTAAATCAAACAGAGCTTTCATTGCCGCCTTAATTTCAGCAGAAACTTTACGGTGCTCAATGTCCCATTGTGTTTTTCCGATTGCCTCTTCAACTGGACCAGAGAGATCGCCGGACGGCGGAGACAAAAAAGTCATGATGTGGTTCTCATCCGTTTCCCAGAAACGGTCGGCAGCCGCTTCGGTAAAATCCCTAAAACGTTCTTCGCTTTGTTCCCCAACATCCTTAGCGAGACGCAAACTGTTGACTACTTCTATCAGTGAATAAAAGAACTGATTGAACTCCTCAATATTACCAGCTGGAATTGCTGGTCTGGGAATCTGTTCTTCGCCGTGGGCGGCATCATTCGCCGCCATGACCACTTGTTCCAATGGCCGCTTTATCCAGCCTACAAGAACCAATGCCAGTAGAACTCCCAAAATGAGCCCTATTAACGATGTCGCAGCAACAATCGCCAGACTTTCATTCCTTGCCGCGTCAATGTTTGCCGAAGATATGAATAATTTTATTTGCGGAAAGTCGGCGATATCGCCAACGACACCCTTTAAATTTCCAATTGATGCCGAAAAAAAATTCTTCGAGCCGGCAACGCTATCCGTTTTGCTTTCCAGCGATAGTTCGGTGTCTAAAATCAGGTCCCAATATTTATCAGCATGGCGCACTATCAGGCGTGAATTTTTCTCCAATCCCAAAACATTATCTGAATAAAGGTTGTCACCAATTTGATGAAATGCGAAGGCTGTTCCTAGTTTCTTGTTCCGTCGCATAATCGGCTCAGAATAGACGATGGCAAATCGACCTGTTGGTAAGGCAAAGAATTGGCCTTCCTCAAACTTCTCTCGGACAATCAAATCAACAAGATATTTTTCTAAATCAGTATGATGATCAAGGATAGGAGGACCCGGAAAGTTTGAAGACCGGATGAAATAATGCGTGCCAGGTAGGTTCTCATGAAATGCTGAAAGACGTTCCTCCAGCTGGCTTTTTACACCCAACATGATGGTGACGCGAACGCTGTTGTCTTTTGACAGCTCGCTGAGTCGTGCTTTAACCAACCCAAGTCGATTGTTTAAGGCATAGTTGAGTTTTTGACTTTCAGCGACTGCCTTACGCTGGAATTCCTCGTTAAGATGACTACTGGCTGTCAAATGAAGTGAAGTCGCAACGGTAAGCGTCACCAGCAGCGTTAGCGCGGTGACGCTCGCGCCGATGACAGTAGTTAAACGCATTGGTGTTTTAATTAATGCCATTTATAACAACTTATATAACAACTTAAGATTTTAGTATCGATACACATCGTCCGCAGCTAATAAAATTTCATTGGGGATTTTTATTCCAAGCATCTTTGCCCGGTCGAGATGAAATACCAAGGCATATCGAGCAGCATCTTCGATTGGGATCATTCCGACATCGACGCCATTTAGAATCTTGGCCACCATCTTCCCGGCTTGATAGCCCATATGGTTAAAGTCGACACCCGCACCACCAAATAGGCCGAGCCTGACAAAGGCAAAATTGAGCGGGATAGATGGTTTCTTGCTGTGGGTCGACGTCCACTGCAGTATCTCATTGGCGGTGAGGGTTTTACCCGATTTATCCTTGAGCCGAAGCGCGACCGGATAAAGCGTGTCAATATCTGACTGGTTGTCTGCAAGGATTGATTTTTTATAAGTCTCCCAACTGTCGGTAATGACAAAATCATATTCAACCGGCACCGGATCATTTTTCAGCTCTAACTTGATCTGATTGACAATTGCTTTTCCGGTCGGTGAATTGTCAGAATATATGCGGATTTTTTTTAAAGATGTCAGAATTTTCATTTGGGCTCGCAACGCAGTCGCAAAATGAAGTTTTTCATATATTCCTGTGATGTTGTGGCCGGGTTTTTTGCGGGATTCTAGCCACTGCCGGGATTTATTATAATTTTCTGGCTGGTTATTCATGCCTGAAAATACGATTGGCAATTTAGTATCTACCTGCGTCAAGGCGACACTTTTGAATGCATTGTCGTCAAGTGTGACCAGCACGTCCGGTTTGAAATGTTTTATCTTATTAAGGGCGATGCTCGCCTGCTCCGATATCAATTCAGAAGTGTTGTTTTTTCGTTTGGTATCCATTGCATAAACTTCATAGGTAATGTCCTGCTTTTCAAATCCCGCTTCGGCAAGCGCACGCACCAAACCTTCATTCTGCGGTTGACCGCAAACGTGGTTACGTTCGTAACTATGAAGAACAAAAACTCTTTTCTGGCTTTTTGCCGGTGAAGATCCGAACAAAACTGGCATCACTAGAACGCCGAGAAAAATTGCAATGAAGTATGCACGCATGGAAAAACCCTCCCCAACTGCAGGTATGTCATATATACGTAGTAAATGGGGAATTAGGCTGAATTTTTAATAGGGGGAACTACGTATATTGGGTAAGGCGATATTCACAAATGTGCTTTGCTATCTCTACGTGTCTGATCGAGGCGGCCGGTGTAAAGCAGACAACTAGAAGTGAAACTGAAACCACATATATTCCACCGTTTTTTCAGCCATTCCCGACTAAGCGGGTAGTCGTCGGGCAGGTTAAGATATCTTGCGGTTGCGGTCTTCGGACGGTACGTCGAGGCCGATGGCGGAAATTTTTTCATCGATATCTTCTTTGTATTTAGCCCGCAAATCTTCGTTGTTCCATTTGCGGATGCCGTATGAAACGGAGAGATTGGCAAATTTTGATCCGGTTTTGCCAAATGTATCGAGAGCGTGGGGATACCATTTATTGACAGCTGCCTGAATTTCCGCCCGGCCTGCCTTGGCTACGTTCTGATATTCCTTTTCGAGCGATAGATCGCGCGCGCGACGGGCCCCGAAGGAAGCATGGAATTTTTCCTCGTGGACCATACTTGTCATCTCCCGGGCGAGCGGTGCGTACGAGCAGTTGAGCATGGCGTGCAGATGATACCAGGCAACCAGATCCATACAGAAACAGAACCCCACGACATCGACCCAGCTTTCGAAAGGAACATTAAAGGCGTCGATAGGATGTTCGCCCATGCGCAATTCAAGCAATTGATCGGCCATTGCCGTGCCCTCCGGACCGAAGGAACGCAACAGGCGGCTGTCGATAAATCCCTGATGCGCTTCATCGGCGGCGATCTGCGCCTGAATAAAGCGGTCTTCGGCAGTCGGCCCCTGATTGATCCAGGGCTGATGCTGTTCGACGGAAGCGAATTCGGTGGAAGCCAGGGCATAGATTATTTTTAGCAAGGTTTCGCGGTATTCGTCGGGCATCTGCTCGACGGTTTCCACCTTTTGCATGCCCCGCATTTCGCCCCATTCAACGCCCCGTGATACCCGCATTTTGAAACTCCTATTCAAATGGCAACTTCAATATAAGTATCACCATTTGATAATCGTTATCAACTCGGGTTTTTTCTATCTGCCTCGCGCCACGGTTTGAAGCGTAGAAAAACGTTCAAAGGCCGGTCAAAGGTGGCTAAGTTTCGGCATTATCTCAGTGGCGAAAAGATCGAGCGAACGCATCGCTTGGGAGTGCGGCAGGGTGCCGAAATAGAAGCCCAAGGTCATGTAGTTGATACCCAGCTCTTCAATCTGGTTCTCAAGCTGGTCACAGATCGCATCCGGCGGACCGACCAGAACCAGGCCTTTTTCCACCGCCTCATTGACGTCCTCAAACATGCTTTTGGCGATGACCGGACCGGCGACATGGTTGCGCTGCAGTTTGGTCAGGCTGGCATACCAGTGGTCATAGGCCGGCTTACCAACTTCCACGGCCTCTTCGACCGAATCTGCTATCACCAGGTGACGGACGACGCCGATGGCCGTGCCGCCCGGAAAATTATCGCCCGGTATGGCCGGCGCGCCGCGTTTGGCGTAGGCCGCTTTATAAGTATCAATACATCCTTTTGCCTGTTCCATCGATCCCAACGTGACGAAGTTAAGCCCCTCATCGCCCGCCCATTCTGAGCCGACCTCGCTGGAGGAGCCATACCAGATCGGCGGGTGGGGTTGCTGCAACGGCCGCAATTCCATCGGGGCATCGTTATAGGTGAAATACTCGCCCGAATGGGTAAGCCGTTCGTTGGTTAGGCCGTTGATGATGACATCTAGTGATTCGAACATTACCTCGCGCCCGGTTTCAAAATTTACTGGAAAATGTTCAAGCTCGTAAGGCGAGATACCCCGGCCGACGCCGACATCCAGCCGGCCATGACTGAGATGATCGAGCATACTGATTTCCTCGATCAGACGAAGCGGCGTATAAAGCGGCAATAGATAGACCAGCGGGCCCATACGGATTTGTTTTGTCACCCGCGCCACGGCGCCCAGATAAACACTAGGTGCCGGCACCATGTTGAGGGGCGTGATGTGGTGTTCGGCGACATGATAGCAATAGAATCCAGCATTATCAGCCGCGGCGACATACTCGAGGCGCTTGTCGAATAGCTCGGCCAACGGCAAGTCCGACTGGTCGACATGATCCCAAAGACCGAATTTCATGATTGAACCCTCCTGGTTGGCAGACCCCTAAAAGAATTACCTCCCGGCCGGGAAACTTAATGCGTTCTCATTTTCGGCCTGAGATAGGACGTCGAAAATCTTATTTTGAGGCCAAATCGTGACACAACGAATTTTTCACTACCTTGACTTAGGTCAAAACGGGAAAATGATCGCCGTACCAAGTTAGTGCGTTAATCGGGTCGCCACGAATTTATATGAAATGTTCCGAATGGCCGCAAAATGGCGGGAGAACAATATTTCGTACCCATTGCCTTGCAGCAGTGCGGCGACTTCTCACTTTTCGACGAACCGCACCTGTTGTAGTCCCTCGATGCGCTCATCCGTCCAGCGTCTTACCTTGTACTCAAAGCGCGGCAGGGTGCCGTGTGGAACCTCTAGGACCGTCATCGAAACATGGGTAGTGTCTTTGATCTTACGGGCGAAGTCTACAAGAATGCCTTTATGCGTAGATTTTTTACGCTCCGTTGCATGATTTCACATCCTTTGGGATTGAACGATTACAACTTTGTCCACGGGCAAGGTGGTGGCCCGGATTGCGATTCTGTGCCGGCTGTGAAGTCGGCATTCCATACAACGTTCTCATCATCCGCTTTCGAGCAGCCTTTGCAGGCTGGCCCCGAATCGAGGCTTTTCAAGACATGATCGCCATCCATGCTAATCACGAAGACCGAGGAAAAGTCCTCTTTGGTATAAGTTTTTAGGTCCCGCTTTTTCATGCCACTTCTCCAATGATACCGGAGCGTTTCTGGTCAATCATCTGGAGGTAGCTTTCAATTCGATTTTTGACATTGGCAGCTGAAAAATAGCGTGGGTCCACCAAATCAGTCTCGACAAATGCAGCGGGCTTACCGGTCCGCTTCTCGACCTCGTACATCATCAGAAGTTCTCCGGCGGCGAAGCTGTTACAGCTCTTGATCGAATTGATCAGCAGACCATCGGCTTCATACTCCTCGACATAGTTGGTCAGCATATCGGTGCGCCGAGGCAAAGATCGGTTGGTGTAGCAACCTAAGCAATAGTCAGCGAGCGTCTCCAGTGGATTGTCGGCATCATGGCGAAATCCGAAATCGTAAACTCCGCCTACCTTGCTATATGAGCTGGCGACAATCACCGCGCCTTCGTCATAGAACATTTTCCAAAATTCACGGAAGTGGGTGTAGTTGGGCGGACCTTCGGTAACAAGACGATATTTTTCCTCGCCCATCGGGCCATCCGGCGTAACGGGTCCAAGACCAAGCGCCATGCGTTCCTCGATCTCGACACGGAGCGCACTATAGAAATCCACCGCTTCTTCGGTGCCGCGGAAAGCTCCGAAGATCGGGCCAATATAATAGATGCCGCCGAAATAGGCATCGATCGGCGAGCGTTTATTCTTAGCGCTCTGCAGAACCCAGACCAAATCATCCTCAGCCTTGGCCGAGCGCTTCAAATATTCACGCAACCGGTCAATGTCGAACTTTACGCCACTGATTTCCTCCAGCAATGGAATTACTTCTTCCTTTAACTGTTTAACAACATATTGGCGCATGTTGTTGGTGATTTTTCCTTCGCCATCGTAGGGCGTATGCAACATGACGGTAGGACATTTGTATTGCTCACGCAGCAGTTCAAACCACTTCATATAGGTGTAGCAACCGGTATAGCTGAGCAACAATACATCAGGATCGGGGAACGGTTTACCGTTGGGGGCGATATTGCCTTTGGACATCATACCCAGATCGGATTTTACATAGGTGCAGACATCCTCGGAATGACCTTGGTTTTCAGCTTCCAAGACATAGGCACCGCTGGTCCTTCTCAAGCCCTGCTGGATGGCATTCGTTTCCGGCAGATTATTGATCATATCGAAACACATGATGAGCTCGTTGAGATTGCCAGGGACGAAGGTCGAGCAAACTTTCTCACCGGTATCAGGTGCGGCCGTCATACGGTCATAATGCTCACCCATCATATCCTTCTGGATCTGCATTGAGACGTCTTTCTCGACGCTGGTACTTTCAGATTTTTTGGCTGTGGCAGTTGCGGTCATGTCAGGCTCCTATAATCAGCCGATGTTTTGTATTGGATCTACTTTTTGACTCACTCAGCGGCAATTTGAGCCACCGGCATTAAGCTTTCGATTAACTCCTCAGTCCAAGGCACGCCTTGGGCCAGTGCTTGACGCAGCTCAACGAAATCAATCTCTCTGCCAGTTTCTTTATTGCCCCGATGAAAGGCTCGAAAGCCAGTGCGGGCTTCATTCATCATGTTGAGCGAAAGCCAGGAGCGGGCATTTTCCTTGTTGCGGTTCCAGGCTTCGAGTTTTGGTTTGCGTAATTCCTCAATGCTCTTGATCGTGCATTCCGGAAAAGTTTCAAGCAACTTGGCGCATACCGCTTCAACTTTCTCATCGAGCAAGGAGAGATCAATCTCGCCCTCGGCAATCAACTTTTTGCCTTTAGCCAGATCCTCGCCGGTCTTGAATTCGCCGTGAACGATTTGGCCGTATTCATCGACCATCCGGTCGGTGATCACTGTCGGGTTGGCTAAAAATTTACCATCGATTTTCAAGCTGGGCGCAATTTCCGCCACGATGCCGAGCCGGCAGGCTTTATGGGCCGAAAACGGTTCACACAATGTGCCCGAAACGAAAGCCTGTTCGCAGCCGACCATTACGGGCAGAAAGTCGGTCGCGCCGCCAATTGCCGCAGAGCCGTGCTTGGGACCCGCTTGGCCGAAATTGGCCAAGTCTTGTGCAATCGTAAAATCGCAGGCCATACCGATTTCCTGACCACCGCCAATTCGCATGCCGTTCACCCGTCCGATAACTGGTTTGTCACAGCCCAGAATTGCCGAAACCATGTCATTGAAGAGACGCAGGTACTGACGGTACTCCTGAGGATTGCCGGCATAATATTCAGAATATTCCGCTACATTGCCACCCGTAGAGAACGCTTTATTACCAACCGCCGTAAAGACAACCGTGTTTACAGAACGGTCGAGCGAAGCCTTGCGAAAAGCCAGGATAGTCGCTTTGACCATATCAGTCGTATAGGAATTGTATTGTGTAGGATTGTTAAAGCTGATCCAGGCATTGAAAAGGCCTTCAGCCACGCTGCCGTCACGGCGTTTGGCTGGGCGCTTCTCATATAGCACCATGCCATCGGCAAGTTTTTCAATTTCGACATCGACCAGATTGTGGTCGTAAAGAGACTTTGGTGTATCCCGCTCTATAATTGCCTGTGTGTTCGCACTCATCACTCACCTCTTATTTACTCGTGTCCGCCATGCTGACCATCGATTCTTGCAATCCGTTCAGCCAGGCGTAAGATGTTCAAATTAGGAAAAGAGTACGCTTGGTGGTCCATATGTGTCTTGGACGACAGCGCCGAATTTTATGGACGACGGTGCAGTGAGACCTGTTTGCAAGCTTAATCCGGAAGAATGCGTGTCTTGAAAATGCGGAGTGTATCGACAATAAATTCGTTTCGGACCGAGGAAGTATCGGTACCTGAACAATTCGACTATTGGCGCGACTTCCTGTGCGATACGTTCATAGAGATGGAACCATCCAATGACGGTGATGGCTCTTTTCGTGCCGCTGTCGACACCGGTGAATTCGGTGCACTAACGGTAGCGACGATCAGTGCACAGCCACACAAAGTGCGCCGTACCAAATCTAATATTTCAAACTCTGATACTGAATCGACCCTGTTCCATTATCAGATTTCCGGCAAATCTGTTTTTCGCCAGGGCGATGCAGAGGAAACCATCCTGCCCGGCGACATTGCCTGTATGGACACTGCCCACCCGTTCGAGCTCGACTTGATTGATGATTTTAGATGTATAACGGTGAAAGCGCCGCGAAATTTATTTGTTTCTCTACTTGGATCGGAGCCTTTATTTCGGAAGGCACGGATCAGACGAAATAGTGTATATGGCGCCATTCTGGGTGAATATTTCAAGTTCTCCCGGCGACAAATCGGTACCGACGAAGACGAGGTTGAGGCAATGCTTTCCCAGCAGTTTTGTGAAACCTTGGCGCTGGCACAGAAAAGCGATCCGGTCCCCATCTGTCGGCATCTCGATGACGAAACGCCACCGCTGCTTGGCGCTGTGCTATCCCATCTCAGGAATAATCTGACCGATGGCGAACTGACCCCACCTAAAATAGCAGACCATTTTGGGATTTCGGTACGCTATCTGCATCGATTGTTTGAACCTGTCGGATTAACACTCGGTCAATGGCTACTGAGGCAACGCTTAAAACGCTGCTTCAACGATTTAACCGACCCGCAATTTGATCAGACACCAATTTCCTCCATTGCCTACAGATACGGCTTTAATGATCTGTCCTATTTTGGTCGCTCGTTTAAAGCACGATATAATGTTACCCCGCGTGAAGCACGCGGTCGTGGCGTTTCGAACACTTAAACTGGTGCTTTTTAGATCAAGAAAAACAACTCAAAAATTTCTTTTGTGATGCCTGCAGGAACAAAAGCCGACATCTCGAAGTGAGACTAAAACCGCTTATATTCTAGCGCTTTTCCAGCCACAGACTTGTTTCGGCGGCGCCGTTGAACAGCTCCAGCCGGTCAATCACGCTGGCGGCGAGGATGTCTGCCAGCCTCGAGGTCGCAAAATGGCTGGAGAACAATATCTCGTACCCATTGCCTTGCAGCAGTGCAGCCACTCCTTGTTGTTCGTTGTAGCCACGCCAGGCCCATCTCAGCGGGTAGTCATCCGGCAGGTAAATATCGTGAATATGGACGATAACACCGCCCGGTAATGTCGGCAGCACGCGGTTAAAGAGATAATCGACATCGCTGCCGGGCATCAGGATATGGCTCGAATCGATAAACAAAATATCGCCGGAGTTTAATTCATGAAAAGCATCAAACCCGGCCTGCTCGACCGTGCTGCGAATAGCGGTGACATCAAGGGCGCTGATGGTGGCCCGGGGGGCGGGATCAATGGTGGTGATTTCGGTGGTGAGCGAGCCATCTTTGACCGCTTCCGCCATGAAGCGCGTTGAATGACCAGACCCTATTTCGACAATTCGCTGCGGCTGGCATTCGCGCACCATCGTGTAAAGTGCGGCGCCATCGAGTCTCGGAAACCAATCCTGTCCCCAGCGCGGTCCTGGAGGTGAATTTTCACCAATATTTTCAAGTTCTTGTGAGTATTTATTGATATTTTGAATGAACGCAATTTGAGCGTCTTTTCGAGCGTCAAATCTCTCTAAAAGAGGCTGATAGGTGGCCAATGTTCCAGGCTCGCTTAGCTGGTCGGCATAGCGATAGGGAATGAAAAATCCTTGGCGTTTGAGGCCAAGCAGTGTTTGCAATCCCATCTTTAGCAGGCGGCCATAGGGCGGTTTGGACATGAAGTTCCCCTGTTTGCATTCAAGGGATTATAGGATTTCAGCGCTCCAATCCAGCCCAATATTAACCGCGGGTGCGGAATGGGTGAGGGCGCCGACCGAGATATGAGTGACGCCTGATTCTGCCTTGGCGCGGATGGTCGTTAAATTAACGTCACCCGAAGCTTCCATCGGCAGGCGGCCATCGACAAGGGCCACGGCCTCGACCATCACCTCCGCACTCATATTGTCGAACAGGATCATATCCGCCCCGGCTTCGACCGCTTCCTTGACTTGCTCAAGGGAGTCACATTCAACTTCGATGTTGGGCAAATTATTAGCTTTGGCGCGCCGTACCGCCTCGGCGATACCGCCCGATACCGCGACGTGATTGTCTTTGATCAACACGCCATCATCAAGCGCCATCCGGTGATTGGTCGCGCCGCCCATGCGGGTCGCATATTTGGCGAGTTGGCGGTAGACCGGGATGGTTTTCCTGGTATCGAGCAAAATCGTGTCGAGATCGGCGATTTTATCGGCATATTCCCGGGTAAGCGTGGCGATACCGGACAAATGCTGCAAAATGTTGATGGCAGTGCGCTCGGCCGTCAGCAAATCAACCGCAGGGCCGGCCAATTCGGCCAACACAGAACCGGCGGCGACCAAATCACCGTCACTCGCTTTTGCCGTCCAAGTTATCTTGTCTGAGTAACGCTCGAACACGCGTCCAGCGACCGGCAGGCCAGCGCAAACCATCTTTTGGCGCGCCGACATCACGCCGCTAAATCTGGTGTCTGCAGGGATAACCGCTTGGGACGTTAGATCGCCTTGGCCAATGTCTTCGGCAAAGGCAGCATCAATAATATTGTCGACGAGTTTTAGATCAAGACCGTCCGGCCATTCTGATGCCATACCAGGAATTAAGCCGCGACCGATTTACTGGCCTGTTTGCTGTCCGGCGTGGCCGGCGAAAGATCGAGCATTTTTTGCAAAGGTTCAAGCGCCCGAAGACGGAGGTCTTCCGGCATTTCGATGCGTGGTGCTTCGTTTAGCATGGCGAGATAAAGCTTTTCCATATCGTTGAGCGCCATAAAAGGACAGTTCGCGCAGTTACATGTGCCGTCGGCACCGGGTGCGGCCATAAACGTCCGATCAGGTGCGATCAGTTCCATCTGGTGGATGATTTGCTGTTCGGTCGCGACGATAAACTCTTTGCCCTCTGATGTCGTTACAAATTCCAACATTGATCGGGTAGAGCCGACGTGATCAGCGTGTTTTAAAATACTTTCCGGACATTCAGGATGGGCGGACAGCGCTGCATTAGGGTGGCGCACCATCAACTTGACCAATTCACGCTCATTGAATTGCTCATGAACAATACAGGTGCCAGGCCAAATTTCCATATCGCGGTCGGTTTCTTTGGCCAGATAAGCGCCGAGATGGCGATCTGGTCCAAAGATAAGTTTTTGATCGCGTGGCAATTGATCAATGATGCTTTTGGCATTTGATGAGGTGACGATGATGTCTGAAAGTGCTTTGACTTCGGCCGAGCAGTTGACGTAGCTAAGTGCCATATGTTCCGGGAAATTTTCACGAAACATTTTGAAGTCTTCGGGCTGGCATGAATCTTCCAGCGAACACCCAGCTTCGCGGTCCGGCAAAACAACGACTTTTTGCGGGCTCAAAATCTTGGCGCATTCAGCCATAAATTTAACGCCGCAAAAGGCGATCATATCGGCATCGGTCTCGGCGGCTTTGCGGGACAGGTCCAAGGAATCACCAACAAAATCGGCAATGTCCTGGATTTCAGGGGCTTGATAATAATGCGCCAGGATGACGGCATTCTTCTCGCGGCGCAGGCGGTTGATCTCTTCTTCAATATCGATGAAGGGATCCAGGGCATCCGCCGTGAGAGCGTCAGAGCCCGCTTCGACGACAGTATCAATCATGCGACTAGCGATTCCTCGCCGCTGTGGTTAAAAAAACCAAGTTTTTACTTGGTTATAATTGAAAATTTGTCCTAAATGCCGTGTAAGTCAAGCCTGTTCGTGAAAACTGTTACATTATTACTCTATTTCCAATTTATAGCCAAGGCGCAGCTATTGCCAATACTCAAAGAAATCAATGCCTTACACGAAGAAATGATGGCGTGGCGCCACCAACTTCATGAACATCCGGAGACTGCTTTTGAGGAAGTTAAAACGGCGGATTTTGTCGCCAATAAGCTTTCTGAGTTTGGTATTGAAGTGAATCGCGGCCTGGCAAAAACCGGCGTAGTCGGCACATTGAAGAATGGCGATGGCGGAGCGCTCGGCCTCCGGGCCGATATGGATGCGCTCGATATCGAAGAACAAACGGACCTGCCGTTTAAGTCAAAGATCAAGGGAAAGATGCATGCCTGCGGACATGACGGACACACGACCATGCTGTTGGGGGCGGCTAAATATCTTGCCCAAACCAAACGGTTTAAGGGCACCATCCAGTTTATTTTTCAGCCTGCCGAAGAGATGGCCGGCGGCGGCGGCGTTATGGTTGATGAAGGCCTTTTTGAAAAATTTCCGGTCGATTCGATCTACGGCATGCACAACTGGCCGAATATGGATGCCGGCAAAATCAGTATTCGTCCGGGGCAAGGCATGGCGTCGGCGGCACAATTCGAAATTATTGTGACCGGCGTTGGCTGTCATGCAGCATCACCTCATCAGGGTATTGATCCGATAGTCGCTGGTGCAGCGATTGTTGAAGCGCTGCAGACGATATCCAGCCGCACGACCAACCCGACGGAGGGCATCGTCGTAAGCGTCACCCAGTTTCATGCCGGCGATGCCGATAACGTCATCCCTGATCAGGCGATCTTGAGAGGCACCGCGCGATCTTTTGCGGTCAATTCTGAGAAAATACTGGAACCGCTTATCCGCCGTGTCGCCGAAGGGGTGGCGAGCGCCCATGGGGCGACAATAGAGTTAACCTATGATCATCGCTATCCGGTTCTGGTGAACGAAGAAGCCAGTAGTGATGTTGCCCTGAAAGTCGCCACGGAAGTTGTTGGCCAAGACGCCATTGACGTCGCTTATCCGCCGACCATGGCATCCGAGGATTTCGCCTTTATGCTTAACAAGGTGCCGGGATGTTTTGTGCGTTTGGGGGCCAAGCTATCTGATGAGACCTCCCATCCGCTGCATAGTGCGCACTACAAATTTAATGATGATGTATTGCCAATCGGCGCCACTTTTTGGGCGACGTTGGCGGAGACGGTACTAAAACAGAATTAATAATCTTGGTCGTCTTCTTCGTAGATATCCGGTTCTGGTGTACTCTTCCGCTCCAATAGGGATTTAAAAAGATCAACCATTTCTTCGATATCTGTCGATTTGCCCATGGCGGCATCGGCACCAAGAGCGCTTGCTTTCTCAGCCAATTGCTCGGTCGATAATCCATCATATTCAGGCGCCCAGCTGACCACGCGAATATTGTCCTTACGTTCACGCATTTTATTAATGGTAACCCCAATCGGAAGGGGGAGGCCTGGAAAATCGGGATCCTTAGCGTCATCCGGATGAAGCTCCGGATCTGTGAACTGGTTTTCGATCAAGACTATATGATAGCCGATTTCCTTATAGCTGAGGAAGACATCCCTTAAATCCGAGCCAATAATATGATAGCCCTGGGCGAAATATCTCGGCGTCATTTTATCGATTAACAAATCATCCTGGCTGACGACCAAAACATTGAGAGGGCGGTCCATTTCCACCCGCATGGCATCTTTTTCAGCTTTTTTGATAGACTGGCGCCGTTGTGCTGAGAGGGTGCGTTGGCGGCCTTCTTCGCTGGCAACGCGGCTATCTTTTTGGCGTTTCCTCTCCATCCGGATCAAACGCAGGCGGCGGCGTTCTTTTTCTTCGTTCCATTCGACCCGGCGAAGCCAGAGATTGAAAACGATGTAAATTAATAAAGCGGGACCAAAGGTCCAGCCTATCTTGGAGCCCCAATAATTAATATTGTCACGGCCATGCGCCCGCAATATTGCCGACTTACAATTGTAGCGCACCTTGAACGAGCCCCGGCAATCGTCTAATTGTTCCTGCAGCTGCTCTTCGCGTTGGGATTTACCGTAGTCAAAGGTGCCGAAATCGCCAAATTGATCCACCCCGACACCCAGTATCCACAACAATGTGAATATTGTAGAGCCCCATCTAACTGTTTTTTTAGTGGATGGTGTCATGGTCCTAAACTCTAGTCCTTAAACTGTTCGAGCTATTGATTATATTACAAAATCCGGGTTGCTTGTAAAAGCTTCCAATACTCTATGCTGCCTTTCAAAACCTTACGAATTTGTAATAAAGCGGAAATATTGCAGCAAGGTTGTGCTGGTTAAGGTCTCCATTGTCAACTGGTCATAGAATAATCCCTAATGTTTATGGCTAATTTATGCAGAAAATACCTGTTTAAGGTGGATGGAGAGCAGAAAATGCCCGAATTAAAGGAATCAATTTTAGTGAATAAAAACAACAAGATCGTTCTTGGTATCGCGGCGACGGCCATCATTGGAACGGTAGCTCTGCTTGGTACCATCGGCGGCTTGGAGGCCAGTACCGCACTTTCAACAAAAGCACCCGTTAAAGCTGTCAAAAGCGTTGCCGTTCCAGGTTTGCCGGTGAATATCGCTGACGTTGTTGAGGAAGTTGGCCCGGCGGTTGTCAGTATCGTGGTCACTCAGACCGTCAATACCGGCCCACAGGGTTTCCAATCCAACCCGTTTGAGGAATTCTTTGAAAAGTTTTTTAACGAGCGCGATATGCGGCGTTTTCGCTCCCCCAATCAAGGACGCCAAAAACAAAAAGCCCCGCAACAGAAGGCAACAGGCGTTGGCTCTGGATTTATCATCGATAAAGCGGGCTTTATCGTCACCAATAATCACGTCATCGATAACGCCGATGAAATCAATGTAAAACTCAGCACCGGCAAAGTAATTGAAGCGAAATTGATCGCCACCGATCCCAAAACGGATTTGGCGCTGCTTAAAGTCGATGTTGATTACAAATTACCCTACGTTAAATTTGGTGCGTCTGAGAACATGCGGGTCGGTGACTGGATTGTCACCATCGGTAATCCGTTCGGCCTTGGGCAGACCGCAACGACCGGTATCATTTCAGCCCGCCACCGTAATATCGGCGCTGGCCCCTTCGATGATTTCCTGCAGATCGATGCGCCAATCAATAAAGGCAATTCCGGCGGTCCGGCTTTTAATCTCAAAGGCGAAGTGATCGGCGTTAACACGGCCATATTCTCACCCTCCGGCGGCAATGTCGGTATCGGCTTTGCCATTCCTTCCAAGCAAGCCAGGAAGATCATTACTGATTTGCGCGAAAATGGTGCCGTCGAGCGTGGCTGGCTCGGTGTTCATATTCAAGGTGTTACCAAGGAATTGGCCGCTAGCGTTGGCCTCGAAGAGGCGACGGGTGCTTTGGTTTCCCGCGTCATGCCTGAAAGCCCGGCGAAGCAAGCAGGCCTCAAACGAGGTGATGTCATTCTCGAAGTGAATGATAAAGAAGTTGCCAAATTGCGCGACCTGCCGCGTCTGGTGGCCAACCTCGAAGTAAATGAAAAGGCTGAGTTTACGGTGTGGCGCGATGGTAAAGAAATCTCTCTCGACGCTAAAATCGGTAAAGCACCGGCTGCCGAAAAGCTCGCTAAGCTTAACTTAGATGAACAAGAAAACTCGAACCCTCAATCGGTTAGTGGCATGAAGCTGGCCACACTCGACGATCGCACCCGAAAATCCCTTGGCATAGAAGGGGCCGAAGGTGGTGTCGTCATAACCGATATCTTGCCCAGCAGCGCGGCGGCTGCAACCGGGCTTCATCAGGGCGATGTCATATTGTCAGTGGGAAACAAATCTGTCTCCAAACCCACCGATGTCGCTCGATCGATTGATGAGGCCAAAAAAAGCAATCGCCGCGCTGTCCTCCTTCTGGTGATGCGGGGCGCCAATGAACGCTTTGTCGCGCTGCCGCTCAAGAAGACCTAGGCGAGAATTAAATAAATTAATGCCTACGGGAAAGGGACGTCTCAGCGCCTAGATAGGGCTGAGGCGTCCTTTGATATTTCAAAATCCGCATGATCGGTTAAGGTGGGTAGTGAAACGGAATATGACACCATGCGCATTTTAGTCATCGAAGATGATAAAGAAGCCGCCGGCTATATGCTGAAGGGCTTGGGCGAAAGCGGCCATGTCGCCGATCATGCGACCGATGGCGAAGACGGCTTAGCGATGGCGAGCGACGGCGGTTATGATGTGTTGATCGTTGATCGCATGCTGCCCAAGCTCGATGGTCTCACCGTCGTTGAAAGATTGCGCGCCGAGGGGCATCAGGAACCTATTCTATTTCTAAGCGCGCTCGGTGATGTTGATGACCGGGTCAAAGGCCTCAAAGCCGGCGGTGACGATTATCTCGTTAAACCTTATGCCTTCACCGAGTTGCTGGCTCGGATTGAAGCTTTGGTTCGCCGCCGTAACCCAGCCGAAGTTGAAACAAGCTTCAAAGTTGCTGATCTCGAAGTCGATCTGTTGTCGCGTCGCGTGACACGCGGTGGCACGGAAATCCAGCTCCAGCCCCGCGAGTTTCGTCTGCTCGAATATTTGATGCGCCATGCCGGGCAAATCGTTACCCGCACAATGCTGCTGGAAAATGTCTGGGATTATCATTTCGATCCGCAGACCAACGTCATCGATGTCCATATCAGCCGCCTTCGTACCAAAATTGATAAGGGTTTCGACACCGCGCTTTTGCAAACTGTGCGTGGTGCCGGATATTGTCTCCGTGAACCTGGCTAGAACCATGCACACCACCGCCTTTCGGATGGCGCTGATTTACTTGGTGCTGTTCGGCGTTTCGGTGTTTGTTTTGCTGGGCTTTATTTATTGGTGGACAGCGGGCA
>CEQE01148508.1_pt1 | contig 21360 bp, 15 predicted proteins | sample 356201 | NCBI WGS metagenome assembly CEQE01 (sample SAMEA2619970, study PRJEB7988) | marine metagenome | biome: marine biome (ENVO:00000447); feature: mesopelagic zone (ENVO:00000213) & marine oxygen minimum zone (ENVO:01000065); material: "saline water (ENVO:00002010), including plankton...
TCTGATGCGGCGACCGGCGTTTATATCTACCGTTTGATTACTCCTGCATTCGTGGAATCGAGGAAGTTGATTCTGTTGAAATGATTCGACTGCTGATATCTGATCAAGGAGTTCTACTGAAATGAAAAAATGGATTCATCTTGTACTTATATTTTTCCTATTTTCAACCGCTTTTGGTGATGAATTAAAATCGTTTGAAGATGCATTAACATTATCGGCGAAGGAAAATAAACCGGTGCTGGTAGATGTTTTTGCAGACTGGTGACTTCCCTGCTGGAAATTTGGTCGTGCATCAAAAAGTGATAAAGATATTAAAATTGCATTGGAAGATGTCATATTGCTAAAATTGAATAAAAAGGAATCCAACTCTGAAATAATAAAAGAGAAATTTGGTATGCCTATAGGATTTCCCATGTTTTATCTGATAAATCCTGACGGCACTTTAAAAGCTGCCTGGGCCGGGTACTCAAAAGAATATTTCCTCGGAAAAATGGAATCATTATTTCCGGATTAACCATATTATTTAATTCGAATTAATTAAAATAAAGGGGTGAACATGAAAAAATTCGCTGTTATCTCATTCATCGTTTTGGTCGCTGGAATATTAAGTTTAGCCGCACTTAATGCTGAAAACGGAAAGAAAGCAATCAATTCTGGAAGAATAGAAAATGCTCACATCACACAGAAACAATTGAAAAATAAAATTGATTTCAAAATGAAATTGGATTTAAGGAATAAGAAAAACCTTTTTAATGATAATACGGTGAAAAACATGGGTGAAAAAAAGGTAGACAAACAGTCTATGCAGGAAACGGTTGAATTATTAAAACTGAAAAAGGAAATGAAGGAAAAAGCGGATGCTTTTATTAATGAAAATCAGCATTTGATAGAAGCGAAGAAAAAACAGGACATTCGTAGGAAATATGAAACAAGAAAGAGAAAAGATGAAACAATAAAAACACCTGAAAATGATTTACAGTTTATTCAAAATTTGGTAAAAGAAATAAAAAGAAGTACGAGCAATTTTTCTGAGGCAGATAAATTTTACAACACTAATTCAAGTCTTGGTATATCCATCACCATCAACGATTCTTCCCACGCCACCATTGATCCCGGTGATGAATTTCATGTAACAGTCAATTTTTCAGAAGAAGATTCTGAAGCAACCCTTAACCTATGGGTGGATGCGGATGCGAATGGTGTTTTGTCTGATGACGACTTTCCCCTCTGGCTGGGCATTGGTGAAGATGGTATCGATCCGGAGATTGGTGAAATTGTGCTCAGTGATAACGGAGAGGATGATGAAAATTCTGAAGAAGGTGTATTTGAAATAACAGTGGATGACTGGAATATGTTCATGGGATTTTCAGTCATTTTTCAGGTAACAGATGATAGCGGATCTGCTGAGGCGGCTTTAACCATCAATCCCAGTGCTGGGTCTGAAATGTTCTCCGGAACGGTGTCACCCATAACTGCGTCTGCCATGGTCCTTTTTGGAGAGGCAGAGGGTGAACCCGAGTGGTTTACCTTTACTGACTCAACCGGATATTTTGAAATTTATTATGATGATATTTTGGATCGGCAATTTTTTGCAACCGACATAAACCTCTCACTTGAAACGGAACAGTTCATGTTTAAGATTGGCGGTGAAAATGATGAAACACCTCCGTTACCCGATTATTTTGATATTGATATTTCCCGGGATGGTTTTCTTGAAGGTGCGATTCTGAATTCAGAAAATGATGAAGGTATTGAGGATGCATTGGTAGCAGCTTTTGGGTTTGATTTAGGCAGTACTCCCTATCAAATAGGTGTCGTTGGTATGACAATCTCTGATTCATCAGGTAGTTATCAGCTTCCTCTTCAGGCAATACCTGTGATTTATATGGACATTGACATTGAACACCCCGACTATTATGTAGAGAATTGTGATGGATTTCTTGAAGGGTCTATTTCTGAAGGTGACGTTGTGGAAACAGATTGTTGGATGACTTTGTATGCAGGGTTTGTAGAAGGACATGTTTATAGCGCTGAAACAGGTGAACCTCTTGAAAATATTGAAATGTGGATAGGTGATTTTACAGAAAATGATTATATCACTGAAACAGATGAAAATGGTTTTTATCAATCCGGCGTGGAAGAGAGTGGATTATATGCTGTTTGTGCCAGTGATTGGGAAACCGGGTACTATCAGTCCTCATGCATGGATTCTATTTTTATTCCGGAAGACGGTACAGTTGTTGTAAATTTTTATCTGGATGGTCCAGATGGTTCTATTTCTGGAACAGTCACAGATGCGGAGACAGGTGAACCCATTGGCGGTATTATTGTATCTGCATATAATGAAAACTGGAATTGGTACGAAACAGAGACTGATAACAACGGTTCTTACGCACTCTATGTGGAAAACGGTTCATATTTCATTTGTTCTGGTTCCCCCTTTTATCAGGAGAGTTGCGAAAATGATGTAGTTGTACAGGATAGTGATGTTACCGTTGATTTTTCACTGGAAGGTCCTGAAGGTATTATTGAGGGATTCGTAACCGATGCTGAAACAGGGAATTCATTGGAAGGAATTCTGGTTTTTGCAGATGATGGTGAATGGAATATTTATGATACAGTCTCGGATCAATACGGGTATTTCAAGTTGGGGGTCAACAATGCTACCTATTCTGTGGTCTTTATAGATATCAACGAAATTTATGAAGATACTTCACTCACCGATATTGTTATCGCTGACAATACAGTTGATGCAAGCATGGCAATGACGCCCATTGAATTCGATGGTGCCGTTCAGGGAACTGTAATGGATGAAGAAAGCAATCCAATTTTTGCACTTGTGTTTATTGTGAATTTTACAACGGGTGAAGAATACATGATGTTTACTGATTTCGTTACGGGAGAATATTACCAGCCTCTTCAGAACGGATACTATCTTTTATTGGCTCAGGATTTGTTAGGTATGTTTTTACCGGCATTTGAATTAATTGAAATTTATAACGATACAGTAACTCTTGACTTTATTCTACAGCCGTTTGAAATCAACGCTATCCTTACCGGTACTGTGGAAGATACAGCAGGGAATCCATTAATTGATATTTATCTTAATGCCTCTGTTGTAATTGATACGGTATTGGGATTCACATTGGAATTGGAAGGATTCAGTGAGGAGGACGGTTCTTTTGAAATAGGTGTCATGGGATTTGATAATTCCCCCTATAAACTCTGTGGTGAAGGGGGTGATTATATCTGGTATGAAGGGTGTGAAGAAGATATCTTAATTTCAGAAGGGGATACCGTGGAAGTTACCCTTGTTCTTGAACCGGAAGGTGGTGGAGGAGAATCTGCCATTAAAGGGTATGTGTATGATCCTTATGGAAATCCTGTAGCATATTCAGCATTTTTATTTGCCATGAATTATACTACAGGTGATTCATTTTCAACACAGACGGATGCCGTGGGTTTTTTCTACATGGATGTAACAAATGGTTATTATGAAGTGTGTGCCTACGATACTGAATCCGGAATGTCAGTTTGTGACGAGGTTTATGTTTGGGATGAAGTCGTTTATCTGGAACTCTATCTGGAAGATGGTGAATACCCGGAAGGTGTGACTTTGGATAATGGAGAAATTGCAGTCACTATTTACGAGAACGGACTATTCGGCTCATGCGGTGGAACAGGAGAATCGGGGATTGAGTGGAATGGTACGGAATATCTCTGTGATGGCGGTATTGCTGTTGGTGTAGTTATAGACTCAACTTATGGTTATTTAACAAATCCCGACTGGTTTAATGTAGGTGATTCAATTTCTGTCGATACAAGCAACAGTGAATTAATTGCACATTCATCGTACTGGTTTAGTGATCCGTGGGGTGATTTTTATATAAATATTGATCAAACTGTTACTTTAGGAAATTTATCTGGGTACACCACTCAATACCAGATTAGCTATCAAGCTATTAATATTCCTATACCAAGTATATATCTCATTTCGTATATGGATTTTGATATTGGTGATGATTATGAAGATGACGGCGCCGGGTCCGTTGGAAATATCAATGAACCCGGACTTGTTTCCTACATGTACGATATGGATGGTGACGGAGGTGAAGCGACCGGTTATATTGGCATTGAAATGTTCGATCAAATTTCCCATCATCACATTTCATCATTCCCCTTTGAGGATTTTTGGGAATTCCTTTCTGAAGACATACAAGAAGAGGATACACAGGAACCGCAGGATTACATTGCAATACAGACCACCGGACCTTTTGATTTAGATATTGGAGAAAGTATCACTCTCACCGTGGGCGCAGGCGTTGGTGACGGATTGGATGGAATGGTTTCCGTTTTGGATGCATTACATGAACTTTCTGTAGAATCAGGAGAGGGTGCTGTGATTCCAGAATCGTTTGCATTGTACCAGAATTATCCCAATCCGTTTAATCCGGTTACAACCATACGATTTAATGTCCCTGTAGAGACGACCGGTTCGGTCGTCTTAGGGAGACGTTCCACCGAAACGTCTCTACAAATCTACGACATTAAAGGTCGATTGGTGGACACATTGGTGAGTGGTGAATTGGCTCCCGGCACACATTCTGTTGAATGGGATGCATCTGACATGGTGACTGGTGTCTATATTTACCGTTTCACTGCCGGAGGTTTTGTGGAATCGAAGAAATTGATTCTGCTGAAGTAAGTATTGTAAGGACAACCATCCTGGTTGTTTAAAAGAGAGGAATCATATCGAATATCCTGCTAAAAGCGTGGAAACGTCTCTACAAACAGTATTCCGGTATCCCACTTCTTGTAAAGGTGCATTGAATGCTCCTTCAATCTCGTTTGCAGATCAACCAATATTTAAGTAATCCCTCTCAAAAAATCGTTTAATATTTGTGGGATTAAACATCCACGGCAAATCTGAATAACAAAATACTGTAACTAAATCTCAACATAAAATGATTGAGGAGAAGAAAAATGAATATTAAACAACTGTTAAGTTTGTGTCTATTGATTATTGGTCTGGTTATTGCTTCGTCAACAAAAGATGCCTCTAAACTTAGTGTCTTCGAAACAAAAGCTAAATTTGTTCAATCTTACGGGAATGACTGGCAATTCCGCTGGAATGAAAACAACACACCGCACAGAATAATCGGTGGAGGTGTCTCTTATGATTTTGACGGAAGAGATGCATCACTTACCGAAGAAAAAGCAAAGCAGTTTATTGATGATAATTCATCCCTTTTTCAACTTTCTTCTTCAAATTTCGACTTATGGGTGAATGAGAAGAAGGGTAACATTCGTTATCTTATTTTCAATCAAATGGTAAATGAAATCCCTGTCCATAATGGCAGGGTTGATTTCAGGTATACGATGGAAGGCAAACTTGTGCTGATTGGTCATGATGCCTATCCCGGAATTAAAGTGAATACTTCACCCTCGCTTTCATGGGAAGATGCGATATCCCTCGCAAAAAGCGATGTTGGATTTAATGAAAACAATGAAGATTATGTAATAGGCGAACCACAGAAGTTTATTTGGGTTGAAAAAGGTGAAGAACCAACCTACCATTTATCATGGGTGGTTCAGTTGTTTGTCAATCTTGAGTATTCTCCGGAGTATGATATTCCTGTTAGGAACGTAAAAGTATTTGTTGATGCTCATGATGGTGAAATTCTTTATTATGAAGAATTAGCAGCGAGTGTATCGGGATATGTAACAGGGATGGTGAAGGATGAACCCTTTGGCCCCGAATACAACCGTGGTTTGCAGTATGCGAGAGTTTCTCTGCCGGGCGGCACCGTTACCTACACGGATGCAGATGGATATTATTCCGCTAACATATCCAGCAGTGGAACGGCTACTGTAACTTTACAGGGCACGTATCTTAATCCCCAGAATGCAAACGGTGGTGAAGCTTCTGTGTCTGCCTCTGTCTCCCAAAATTCTACACAAGATTTTCATTTTGATAACTCTAATTCAATTCCGGGAGAAAGGGATACTTATTACCACGGAAACCTGGTCCATGACTTATTAAAAGAAATCCACCCTGCAGAGACCGGTGCAGACTATTCAATGACTGCCAATGTAAACATCGGTTCTGAAGATTGGTACTGGCCCTGCAATGCTTATTGGGACGGTTCCAGTATTAACATGTTTTCTGAAGGCGGCGGGTGCGCCGCAACAGATCAAATGGCTGATGTTGTTTATCATGAATATGGTCACGGTATGCAGCAGTTTATCTACGATCCCTACAGTCCTCCCACCAATAGCGGGATGGGTGAAGGATGCTCAGATTACTGGGCAATGACCATTATAAATTCCCCCTGCCTTGGGAACGGTTTTTTTGGAGAAGGTACTTGTCTGAGAGATGGTAATAATGACCGCCAGTATCCCGGAAATGATTGCGGCGGATCCGTTCACTGCCTCGGTGAGATAACCATGGGGTCCCTTTGGCTGATGCGGGGAAATTTGATTGACTATTTGGGCTATGAAGCAGCCGTACCTCATTCTGATACTTTATTTGTTTATGCTCAGGTTGCAAGACCAACTACAATTCCGGATTTTCTTGATGAAATTCTTATTGTTGATGATGACGACGGTAATGTAAATAACGGAACACCGAACTACCAAGCAATCTGTGAAGGATTCGAAGCTCACAGTGTTGAATGTCCGTTTTCAGGTCCTATTGCATCACTTGAATATGACCCTGATTCCTACGATATTTCTTTGGGCGTTAATGAAACTACAACCGAATCCTTAACTCTATTCAACACAGGGCAATCAGGATCGGTGCTGGCATATAATGTTGGTACATCACCTTTTGAAAATATCGGTGGTGGTCCAGATGGTGAAGGAAATTTCTGGACTGATTCAGATACAGATCCCTCCATACCATCCGACTGGATTGATATTTCAGCTGTTGGGACGCAGGTATCATTCACGACGAATGACATCGCAGCAGCCCCCATCAATATCGGTTTTAGTTTTCCATTTTATGAGGATTCCTATTCCCAGTGTATTGTGAATCCAAATGGATGGGTCGGTTTTGGGAGTGATAATACTGAATGGGATAATAGCAATATTCCGTCCTCAACCGCGCCGACCCCGGCTGTTTTCGGATTCTGGGATGATTTGAATCCGGTGAATGATAATTGTAACGAATATTGTTCCGGGAATGTCTATTATCATTCGACTTCTGAACGACTGGTGGTTTGGTTTAGTCAGGTGGCACACTGGTGGACAAATTTTGAAAACAGTTTTTACGATTTTCAAATCGTACTTTATCCCAACGGTGAAATTCAATTGAACTACAGTGAAATTACAGGAAATCATTCCGCAACCATAGGGATGCAGAACATTACAGGCACAGATGGATTACAGGTGAGTTTCACTACGAATGATTATGTTCACAATGATTTTTCCATCCGGTTTGCCAAAGGTGCTGCGTGGGTTTCTGCTTCACCTTCTTCGGGAACTATTGATGCCGGCACATCTCAGGATGTAATAATGTCATTCACCAGTGAAGGATTGGCAGGAGGAATTCATTCAACCAATGTAGTTATCAGCAGCAATGGCGGAAATGGATTTATCCCAGTCACAATGACGATTGAGGAAGATCAATCTTCATTTGATGCAGCTCATAATGGTGGATGGAATATGGTTGGTCTGCCTTTGGAGGTGAGTAACAGCGGTTACGATGCATTGTATCCGGATGCAGTCGAAGGGACGCTCTATTCTTTTGATGGTATTTATCAATCTGAAGAATCACTGACAGCCGGAAAAGGTTACTGGCTCCGTTTTTGGGATGCCGGTTCGAATACCATCACCGGTTCATCCATTGAATCGTTAACATTATCATTGAATGAAGGTTGGAATTTGATATCAGGAATTTCTTCTACAGTCAGTGAGTTTGATATCTATGATCCTAACGGAATTATTATACCCGGATCATTTTACACATTTAATGGTGTTTATGTAAATACTACATCAATAGATCCCGGCAATGGATACTGGGTAAGGACTTCATCCAGCGGTGACGTTACACTATCAGCAGGTGCAGGCAGAACAGTTGAGCCAAGTGCAATTGCAGATTTGAGTGATGTTCCATTATTAATACTCACAAACAGTGAAGAATATTCTGGTAAGCTGTATTATGGGAGTGAATTATCCGAAGAGGTAAAACTTAGTTTTTCACTGCCGCCTGTTCCACCAGCGGGCGCGTTTGATGTCCGTTTTACAGATGATATGAAGGTATCAGAAAATGGCGGCGAGGTTTTGATTCAAAACGAAGAATGGCCATTAAAAGTTGAAATCCAAAATCCATGCGCAGTACCCTGCGGGAAATCCAATATCCAAAATCAGAATGAATGGTATCTGGTTGATGAAATTAGTGGTAAGGAATATAGTTTGAACGAAAGTGAAACCATTGAAATCACAGAACCTACAAATCGACTCACTCTTTACAGAAACACCTTAACACCTGAACACTTCGCACTTCATCAGAATTATCCCAATCCATTTAACCCCACAACCACCATCCGTTACGACTTACCTACCGATTCAAAAGTTCAGCTAATCATCTACGACATAATTGGTAGAGAAGTGGCAGAACTGGTAACCGGTAGAGTGGTAGCTGGCAGTCATTTAGTGGATTGGGATGCTACAGACATTTCAAGTGGAGTTTATATTTACCAGTTAACCACTCACCAGAGACAAATAACCAGGAAAATGGTAATATTGAAATAATATTCAGAGAGTTTAATTCTGATCAATTAGAGAAAACTAAATTAATAAAACCTTCGGATTGTTACCCGAAGGTTTTATTTTTTTTGTGTGTGTTTAACCTTTACCTTAGATTGAAGTCTAACCAGGAAATATAAATGAAAGATTAACAAAACAGGGGTTTTAAAAATGAAAAGATTTATTTTATTACTATATCTACCCACATTATCCATTTCGCTAAATCTTTCCTTATTGGATTATCACGATCCCACAGCGAACCATATCCTAGATGCCGAGGTAATAGATAATACTCTGATCATTTCAGCAATGGTCCAAGGGATCGAATTTTATGATATTTCTGATCCCGCAACTTTGAATCATCTTTCACACTTTACTTTGGGAGGGGGAGTAAAGAGCAATTGTGTTACGGCGAGCGGGAACTATGCTTACTTCACATCAAGCAACGGTGTCTATGTCGTAAATATCTCCAATCCATCCAATCCCTCAAACTATGGAAACATCTCAGGAACGAGCGGGCTGATCCTGGAGAATCTTGACGTTTACGGGAATACGCTGGCGGTCTGCGCACACGCCGATGGTGTGAAATTATACGATGTCTCGAATCCGTCCAATCCGTCTTACTCGTCTAGAATACCAACAAACAACGCTTGGGGTGTTGTTCTTTCGAACAATCTTGCCTATGTTGCCGATGAAAGTGACGTACTGGTCGTGGATATTGCCGATATTACTTTGCCGGAAATCGTCACTTCCGTACAGACAGGAAATGCGGTTAAGGATGTAGCTGTTGATGCGAACTATCTTTATGTGGCTTTGGGTTCCGACGGAGTGGACATATATGATATCACCAATCCCACCTTGCCGTAGTTGTTAGGAAATTACAATACTTCAACGTTGGCAAATAGAATCAGTCCTTTCGCAGGTAAACTGGCAGTATCCGATTGGGATGATGTTGAGGTCTTGGAATGGAATGGGTCAGAACTCCAATTGGTTGGCTTTAAGAATACCTCCCGAAGAACAATGGCAATCGCAACAAAGGACAATTTCATTTATTCCGCTGAGTGGGCTTCCGTTCAATTGATGGAGTTCGGCGAAATTCAGGGACCCGACGTTGATTTGAGTTCAACGTATCTCATCTGGCCGTTCGTTGAAAATGGTGATTCATATTCTATGTTTATAAACGTGATTAATAATGGAAATGAGACATGGGTCGTATCGAACAACTATACCACGAATTCTGAATTCACCGTTGTAAATCCGTTGTCTGCTCTGGAAGCGGACGAGAGTCAGACCGTAGAGTTAGTCTATACAGCAAGTAACGAAAATGCCTCCGGCTCCTATCGAATTTACTCCAACGATCCTGATGAATACGAAATTGCATGTCAGTTGGTTGGCAATGTTGACGGCGCCAACGTAGGAGAGCCAGCGCCGGATTTTGAACTGGAATACGTAGCCAATGGTGAGGGGTATTTCCAACTGTCCGATCACCTTGGGCAGATTGTTGTCATTGCATTTTTCTCACCCATGTGACCCACCTGTAGTCCGGAGTTGTCGGACATGGAAACAGTAATCTGGCAGTCATATCCCCAGGATGAGGTCATCGTTGTTGGCATAATTAATACTTCAAATCAGACCCAAATTGATGATTTTGTGGAAGAGAACAGCATCACTTTTCCTATTATTTTTGATCCCGGAAGTCCCGGTGGTGTTCAGGGAGGCGATACTTACGACCTTTATTATCTTCCCAACAGCACTTCTCCTTATCCTCGGGATTTTATCGTCGATTGGGAAGGGATTCTCCAGTATGCGAATAATGAGATTGACACGGAATGGATGATCTGGGTTCTTGAGTTGCTATTGGAAGGTTCTCAAACAATGGTAGATCAGCAGGTTAGTCATAGTGACAACTGGAATTTAGTGGGCTTACCTTTGAATGTAGAAAATTCTGATGTTGAAACCCTTTTTCCAGATGCGGTAAATGGGACACTTTATTTTTACGATGGAACCTACCAGCAAACTGATGAACTAATTGAAGGCACTGGATATTGGCTCAGGTTTGATGATTCCGGAGTTAATACGATTTCAGGGTACGAATTCAGTACAATAACTATTGATCTCATAGAAGGTTGGAATTTGATTTCTGGACCATCTTTTAATTCTGAAATATACGATGCTGGAGGAATTGTCATTCCGGGGACTCTATATGGATACGACAACAGTTATTATAATACGATCTATCTTGAACTGGGAAAAAGCTATTGGGTAAGGACAAGTTCAGCAGGAACGATTGAAATAATTTCCCAATGATTTAAAGTAAATCATGCTTTATAAAGTACTGCGGATTTTTCTTATTGTTTATTCTGATTGAGAAAGTTTAACTAAGACCAAAAAAACATCCGGAAAATAAGTAAATTAATTATAACACTCGTTAATAAACCGAACATTTGGTTTACTACTATTCGAGTTGGTGATGTAAATTAAATCCATTAAATGTTTAGAAGTGGTTAAATTTAATAATTAATAAAGAAATGAGATGATTATGATTATTTCAACGACAGATTTTATCCCTGACAGGGAAATTTCCGAAATTTTAGGTATTGCAAGGGGAAGCACCGTAAGAGCGAGAAATATTGGAAGGGATATTTTTGCCGGACTGAAAAATATTGTTGGAGGGGAAATTGGAGAGTACACCAAATTACAGGCAGAGTCCCGGGAACAGGCTTTACAGAGAATGATTGAAGATGCAAAAAAATTAAATGCAGATGCGATAATAAATGTAAGATTGACAACATCCATGGTAATGCAGGGTGCGGCAGAAATATTAGCTTATGGAACGGCAGTAAAACTTACTTGAATCCAAGTTAAATAAATGGAACGTTTCACAGAGATTGTATTTGGGTTTTATGGTCTTATTTTAGGAAGTGCCCTTTTAATTTTGATCTATCTGATTGTTAAAAGAATTAAGATTAAAAAAAAGGAAAATTTTGAAGATAGAAATAACTAAATACACCATCAGAATAATGGCATTTAATATAGTATTGATTTAAAACGGATAAACCGGAGGTGAACAATTTGTTAAAACAAAAAATTATATTTGCATTAATCCCATGTTTTGTATGGGTGTATGGCGCTGGTGACAGTCAAAAATCTTCTGTTCAACTTATGAATGATACATTCGTTTCACTTTATGGCAGCGATTGGCATTTCAATTGGAATACCCACAATACGCCCCACAGAATTATCGGTGGTGGAATACCCCACAATTTTGATGCGGGAGATGCTTCGATTTCTGAAGAAAAAGCAAAGCAGTTTATCGATGATAATTCGTATCTCTTCAGCATTTCTTCATCAGATGTGGACTTGTGGGTGAATGAAAAGAAAGGCAATATTCGTTATCTTATTTTTAATCAAATGGTTGATGATATTCCTGTCCATAACGGCAGGATAGATTTCAGATATACGCTGGATGGCAAACTTGTCCTTATCGGTCATGACGGTTATCCAAAGATAAAAATAAATATGTCTCCATCCCTTTCAAGCGAAGAAGCAATAGCCACAGCAAAAAGTGATGTTGGATTTAATGAAAACAATGAAGATTATGTAATAGGTGAACCGCAAAAGTTTATCTGGGTTGAGAAGGGTGAGACACCAGAGTATCATTTATCATGGGTTGTACAATTATTTGTCCATTTGGAATATGCGGATGAATATGATATACCTGTAAGGAATGTAAAGGTATTTGTAGATGCTAATGATGGGGAAGTATTGTACTACGAAGAATTGGCAGCCAGCGCTGTGATCTCCGGATATGTGACAGGGATGGTGAAGGATGAACCGTTTGGCCAGGAATTTAACCGTCCATTTGCTAACACGCAGGTTCAAGTGAGTGGAGCGGGTTCCACAATGACTGACGAGAACGGCTATTATTCAATTGAAATTGGCAGCCAGAGCAGTGATGCAACCGTGATGCTGTATGGTGACTGGATCAATACAGAAAATACCAATGGTTCTGAAGGTAGTATCTCAACAACAGTTGACCCGGGAACAATGGTGAATTTCCATTTTGATAATACCAATTCAATTCCCGGTGAAAGAGACACTTATTACCACGCAAATTTAATCCATGATTTTGCAAAGGATGTAGGAAATGGATTCACCGGCGCTGATTATACCATGCCGGCGAATGTAAATATCGGTTCTGAAGACCCTTACTGGCCCTGCAACGCATACTGGGATGGATACACTATTAGCATGTTTTCAGCGGGAGGAGGATGTGCAGCTACTGATCAAATGGCGGATGTTGTTTATCATGAATACGGTCACGGTTTGCAGCAGTTTATTTATGAACCATACAGTTCACCCTTTGCCAGCGGGATGGGAGAAGGATGCTCAGATTACTGGGCCATGACTATTACAAATTCGCCGTGTCTCGGTAACGGTTTTTTTGGAAATGGTACTTGTTTGAGAGATGGTAATAACAGCCGTCAGTACCCCGGCTCGGAATGTGGCGGGCAAGTCCACTGTCTTGGGGAAATATCTATGGGTGCGCTGTGGAAAATGAGAGGTCATATAATTGATTCTCAAGGATATGACAACGGCAAATCACGATCGGACTCTCTATTCTTTTTTGCGCAGACAGCCCGGCCTAACACTGTCCCTGATTTTCTTTATGAAATTATTGTTGCCGATGATGACGATGGGTACCTGTTAAACGGCACTCCCAATTATGCAGACATTTGCGAAGGATTTGAATACCACAATGTTGACTGCCCTTTTGAAGATATTGGCATAGAACACACCCCACTTTCAAATACACTTGATACCATGAATGATTATTATGTAGAGACAGCTGTCGGTTCGATTTATGGTGATGTTGTTACCGTACTCCTGTATTATTCAGTGGTGGGTAGTTATGAATCAGTTTCAATGAATTTCGAAAATGGTTTATATCATGCATATATTCCGGCACAATCTGCCGGTTCTGTAGTGGATTATTATATTTATGCTGTTGACAGTGAAGGCAACGAAATTACTTCTCCAGATGGTGCGCCTCAGCAGACTTATCTGTTTTTGGTTGGACCTATGGAGTCCTTTCAAATTGCATTTGAAGATAATTATGAAACTGATCTCGATTGGCAGGTAGGTGACACAGGAGATGGTGCAAATTCAGGTATATGGACAAGGGAAGATCCCATCGGCACTTATGTGGATAATGTTATCGTTCAGCCGGAAGATGACCATACGGCGCTGGGTTTTGTTGCATTTATCACCGGCAACGCAGAATTTAATGGAGATAATCCAGGTGATAATGATGTTGATGATGGAAAAACAACTTTACTCTCACCTGTCTGGGATTTAACTCAACTTATTTCACCGGTGATTTCCTACTGGCGCTGGTATTCAAATGATGCAGGCGCTTCACCGGGATCAGACTACTGGCAAGTGGATATTTCTAATGACGGCGGAAATTCCTGGATTGAGCTGGAATACACCGATCAAACTAATAATAGTTGGACTCAGCACCAGTTCAAATTAAATAGATTTGTGGACATAACAAATCAGATGAGAATTAGATTTGTAGCCAGTGATGAAGGGGAAGGTTCCCTCATTGAAGCTGGAGTTGACGATGTTGTCATATTGGGAATGAATCCATTTACCGGAATCCATGGCGACCTCAATGGAGATTCAATTATCACTATTGAAGATATAGTTTTGGTAATTAGTTATCTCATTGGCGAAATAGAATTTTCACCTATTGAAAGAATCGCAGCTGATATGAACGGGGACTTTGATGTCAGTATTGTGGATGTCATTTTTATGGTGAATTCCATTATTGCCCAATACAGTAATGGAATAAATTCTCAATCTGGATTTGAATCGACGGTTCCCGTCATCAATTGAAGACAGCAAGGTTATTCAATAGTTCTGGAATAAGCTTGGCCGTAAAAAATTTTATATTTCATTAAATTCATATAATCTCTTGAATAACTCCTAGATTTCTCTCAAATTCTTCCTATGACGAAGGTAAGTGCAAGAGTGGTGTGTTTCTTTTTTTTAATGCTGTTATTGGGACAGCTTTCAGGGAAAAGTGTGTACACTGAGTATACCGATGAAGGTAATACTCAACAAAGTAATCAGATTATCTTTGAAGTCTTTGATTGTTATAAATCCGTGCTCCTGAGTTGGAATTTACCGCAGGAAAATTCAATAGAAAAAGTTCAAATATACCGTAGCGATTCTGTGGGTTATAATTTTTATCTATTGACGGGAGTCAATTCTGAAATAACTACCTGGATCGATTGGGAAGTTGAACAGGAACAATATTATTTTTATCAACTTGGATTCATAAATGAGGATGAAGATATTATTTATACTACAAAGGAAACGCCGCCATTTGGCATCCCATCCAAATTGCCTGAAGATTTGAAGGTTCTGAATTTTAGTTCGACGAATGATGATCAATTAGATAAAGTAACTTCTTCACCGGAGGGGAACCATCCCCTGATTGTTCAGGGTGAACTGGACGGCAATCCAATTCTATTTAATTTGCACCATAACGAAAATTTGACAAATTATTATTCGAACGATAAAGAAAATACAATTCTTAGTTTAACACCTGTTACCCGTGAACTGGATTTAATTAAATATGGATGGTTTGTACCACAATTTTTTAGTGAAAATAAAATGCCCGAAATTGTGTGGTTAAAATTGGATAATACAACCCAAGGTCTTTATATATTGAATTATGTTCACATTAATCAGAAAGATATTCGCTATATAAATTCAGTTTATGAATTTATTTTAAATGAATTAAAACAATTGAATCCGAACCATCCACTTTTTGCAACTCAGCCATTTGAAGAATCGAAGAAGCTGACTGAATTTCCGCTGTCATTAATTTTGATGATGGCAAACCACATTCAGTCTAACGTTAAAATCATTGAAAATTCCGGATCAATAGACTATTGGAATTCATTGATTACTAATAACTCTAACAGCGCATTGTGCGGAGGAAATAGATCAATAACCTATAGTGATTATCGGGATTTAAAATTTGATTTTGCATTGGAGAATTTATCCAGTCAAATTGAATCCATCATTTCGGAATATTCTAATGAATCAATCTTGAGAATTTCGGAAGTTAGCATTAACGAAACAGGACAGGTAGACTGGGTTAAGGTAATTGGTTATGGAAGTGATACAATTCAACTATCAGAATTTCGAATAAATTACAATCAATTTAGAGGAGTATTGGAAGAAGTTGAATTAAGTGCAGGTGAAGAATATAAAATTCAGCTGCAAAATTCTATCGGAGAAACCTTCCCTGAAAACAATAATGAGAATAAAATTTTTATTGAACAATTTGACAATGGATTAGCCATTGACTCCTTGTGGATTCCTGATTTATCAGAAAATATAATATTGGAAAAAGATTTTTTTGATGAATACCGTATTGTTAGGCAGCATGAAAGTTTCGATCTATTAAAAAGGTGGCAATCTCCATTGGTGTATATTAATGAGATTGCCATTGAAACTGATGAATCAATTGAGGATGCCAGTAACATAGATGAATTTCTAAAAATTGAATTTTTTGTACCGGATCCTTTAGTAGTCAATGGCAGGGATTTCAAACTTTTATTGAATGGTGAAGAAAAATCATTGGATAATTACGGGTTTTCAGTTGGCAGTTTATTTAATGTAATTGAGATGGATATAAATTTCGACCCTATACCGGAATTTTTCCTTTGTGAATTGCAGTCAACAGAAGATTATGAAAATTGGAAAAGTGAACAAGTGGTTATACTTAAAAACAATAGGAACACCCATCAGGCCAGAATACCTGATGGACGGCATTGGAATTTTAATACGATGAAATCATTCCGTGAACCAAACACAATCACTTCTCGAGAAGGAATTAAACCACTACTTCCTGAAGTATTTGCACTTTATCAGAATTTCCCAAATCCGTTTAATGCCGGTACCACCATCAAATTTGATTTATTGGAGGACGCGACGGTGACTTTAGTCGTTGTTAATGCAGAAGGCAGGGAAGTCGCTGAATTTATGAATGATCAGCCATTATCTCCCGGTTCCTATACATATCTCTGGAAAGATCAATCTTTGAGTAGTGGTGTCTACTTTGCTATTATAAAGGCAAGTCTGAGTGAATTTCAAACAGTCCTAGATTCACGCAAGATGATTTATTTAAAATAAAGGACTTAATGAAGGAGGTTTTATGAGCGAATTATTTGATGATGAATTTAAGCAGATGAATGAAAGAGAATTTGAAAAAGATATGGTGATAAAGGAAGCTGTTTCCATAACCGATCCAATCCAGACATTGGAAAAGCAACCTATGCATAAAGTTAAACTGGGGACGAGTATTGCAAAAATAATTACAAAATTTCAGGAAAAACATACAGCATGCGTGTTGGTTACTTCTTCAGATGGCAAGTTGGAAGGAATTTTCACTGAACGAGACATTATTCGTAAACTGGTAGGCAAGGGATTGAACCATAAAGCAGAACTGGTGGATAACTACATGACGCCGAATCCGGACACACTTCTCATGAATGACCCCATTGCATTTGCGCTGAATCGTATGTACGATGGAGGGTACAGGCATGTCCCCATAGTTGATGAAAATAATGTGCCTGTGGGTTTGGTCAGTATTCTTGATATTGTCAGCCATTTGGCAAAATATTATTCTGATGCCATTTTGAATCTTCCTCCTGATCCAATGAGAAAAGCTCAAGCAAGGCCAGAAGGTGGATAAGTCAACAGAATGACATGAAATTAGCATTTTCTTCCGCTGTTTTTTGTCGATATAAGTTTCACCTTTTAATTTCTTCTTTTCTCTTACTTGCAGCTGTTTTTTCAGGGTGTGCCTCCCATCCCACCGTTGCGCCAAGAACATTAGAAAAGGGTGAAACCTTTTACGGTTATTCTCTATCAATAGAAAATGTATTCCCGGTACTTTACTATAGATACGGTATCACGGATCGGAGTGACATAGGATTACGTGTGGGACTCCCCATCTACGGGAGCGGTGTGGACTATTCCCGAATTTTGTATGAAAAGGAAAATAAAAGAGATGTTTTGAATGTTGCCTGGTCTCTTTCACCTAATTCAAATTTTGATTTTACCTATTACAAATTCACTCAGAATAAGAAAAGAAAAGGGGTAACAACATTCTGGGGTATGCGAGGAATGTTCATCCCGAATGGTATAAGTGGGGGACAAAGTGTGAGACTTGGTTTTTTGATTGGCTCCTATATGAAAAATATTGGTTATGAAATTGGATATTTTCACGATTTTTCGAGCATGCCAATCACGAAATTATTCAGTACTAATTTCGATTATGCCGATACATCTCAATGGGGAACGAGGTACCTAAATTATCCGCATTCCGCTGAGGGAGGGCTTCCCACGGAATATTCCAGAATTACAGGATTATCCATTCGATTTTCATTTATCCTAAAAGATGACAAGGTTAAACCTGAATCAAATTAAAATACCACTCTCTCATAATTAGAAATAATTATCTCCACAGTTATTTGATTAATGAGTGAATCCCCGGATAAAGTTAACCAAGCTTTATTGGACAATGATAATGAAGCATTAATTCATCATATTGACAAATCGGTCAAAGATGAAACATCATTAAAAATATTTACCCAACTGGTTTTTCAGTTTGTTGTCTGCAACAAACGTCTCATCAATGATAATTCACCCATTAATCACCCTATTGTTATTCTGAATAGTATTAAGAATTTACTGTCGTTAAGACGGAATAATCCTTCAACTCATTTGTTAACTTATCTTGTTGAATACGCATTGAACTTAGAACCACAAAAATCAGTATTATCGTGGGCTGCAGTTTCTGATGAAGAATTAAATCAACCTGCATTTGTAATGGATTTTTCTCAATCGCTAGAAAACAGCGATAAAGAAAAAACGCTATTTGAAGCATCAAAACTGGTAAAACTTTCTGATAACAAGTTTTATCTGATGGATGTACTTCTGGAATCTGCTCTCTATTGTCAAGACGAATTGATATTTGATGGATTTGCATTCCACAGGGCAGCGGTATTTTCAGGAAATGATTTCGCAGACCAATTTTTACTTAACTTTCTTGAAGCCGTAATGAATCATCAAATCACTGGTAAAAAGTTTTCAGGAGTTGAGGATTTTGATATCCATGAAATTGCTTCATATATTCTTAAGACGAATGATTTGAAGTCTGTCTTAATGTATGCTACACTTGAAAGGATATGGAATCTTGAATCTGTTAAAAAAAGGGATTTACGTTCTGCTGTTCTTTACAAACATATGGAAGCATATGAAACATTTCATGTAAATTCGAACGGCAAATTTGAACGTACGAAAAGTTCTCATAATATAATAGATGCTTTCACGAGTGAAAATAAGAATATCCTTTCATCCGTTATTTACCAGAATCAGGAGGAATCTAATAGAAGCTGGGCTGTGGAATTAGCTGGATATTGGTTATCAGAAGATAAAGATATATTACCAAGTCAATTTGTAATGCTCGATGCAATCCAACATTTATGCCACGTACTGCATCCCGGACAGCTACGGGAATTATCATCGCTACTTCTGAATATTCAAAAAGAGGTTCAATAAAAAAATGAAAATCGGGAATTATGAATTAAAATCACTCATGACAAGTTATTTTGGTCTGGACGGTGGTGCCATGTTTGGTATCATTCCCAAACCACTATGGGAAAGTAAATTGGCCCCCGATGATAAAAATAGAATTCCAATGTGCACACGCAATCTTCTTTTGGTCAGTGAAGACAAAAAAATAATTATTGATACAGGTAATGGAGATAAGTGGAATGAAAAACTGAAATCAATTTATAATATCAGAACGGATGAGGTGAATCTTGAACAATCTTTGAAAGAAAATGAATTAATTCCTGATGATATTACAGATGTCATTTGTACCCATTTGCATTTTGACCATGTTGGCGGAAATACTATGTTTGACTCAAATGGAAAGTTGATTCCGACCTTTCCCAATGCAACCTACTGGATACCCGAAACGAACTGGAACTTGGCAAATCAACCGACAGTGAAAGACAAAGCGAGTTATTTTTCACACAATTGGAGCGTTTTAGCTGAAAATGATATGGTGAAATTCGTAAAGGGTAACGAACAATTTTTAGAAGGTATTGAATTCATTATTACAAATGGTCATACCACTGGCCAGCAGCATCCTCTAATTTGTGACCAGTCCACAAAACTTTTATACGGAGCGGATTTATTCCCAACTTCTATGCATATAGATATACCGTGGGTGATGGCGTATGATTTATATCCTTTAATGACCATTAAGGAGAAGATGGACATATTACCAACAATGGTTGATGAAAATTGGATTCTGTTTTTTGAACATGATGTAACAACTGAATGTGCCACACTCGATTATGATGGTAAACGATATGCCGTGAAAGATAGTTTTAAATTGAATGGGTCTTAATTACCGGAGCGACAAATGAATGAAGTAATAGCTGTATTTGTTGATGATTTAAAGTTGGGCACCAAAATATCCAGTGAAATAGCATCCTTAAATATGGAAGCTGTTTTCCCCAAGTCATTTACAGGAAAATGTTTAAATGAATATGATAAGATTGATTTGGTAATAGTGGATTTTGAAGACCGGTACGATTACGGTGAAACTGTAGTAGAATCATTAAAATATATTCGAAATGACACTCCTATTGTAGCGCCCTTTTTACAAGTGTGAAAAAAGAATCTCATGACCGCCTAAAAGAAGTGGGATGTGATATGATTCTCCCCCGCTCATCTTTTGTAAGAAATATATCTTCAATTACACAAAAGTTTTTCAATAGTAATTAGTCTGCTGATGGAAACGCAAGCTCAAATGAGGGCCAGAATGAAAAAGGTCATTCGGCGCTTGCACTGTGAGTATCCGGATTCACAATGCAGTCTAAGCTATAAAACTCCTCACGAACTTCTTGTGGCGACGATTCTTTCGGCTCAGTGTACAGATGAGAGAGTCAATCAGGTTACGCCGGGATTATTCAAAAAATATCCTTCGGTTAAAGAGTTTGCTTTCGGTGATTTGGTAGCATTATCAAAAGATATTCATTCCTGCGGATATCATAATCAGAAAGCAAAAGCAATTCAAGGGTCAAGTATAACAATCTGGGAGGAATATGGCAGGGAGGTACCTGATTCTATGGAAGAATTAATTAAACTTCCCGGTGTAGGTCGAAAAACTGCAAACTGTATTTTGGGAACTGCATTTGGAATCCCAAGTGTTGCTGTAGATACGCATATGGTAAGGATTTTAGGATTACTTGGAGTTACACAATCAAATAATCCCACAACCATTGAATTAGAAATGATGGATATTGTACCTGAAAGTGAATGGATTGATTTAACACATCTGGTTATTGACCATGGAAGAATGGTATGTATTGCCCGAAGACCTAGATGCATTCAATGTGTATTGTCGGATTTATGTCCATCTTCTCTTAATTAACCCTTAATTATTTTTTCAATAATTGGTGTTTAAAAGTGTCTTACCATAGACATGGTTTACAGATAGCAGAGTTAAAG
>CEQE01050921.1_pt1 | contig 21358 bp, 18 predicted proteins | sample 356201 | NCBI WGS metagenome assembly CEQE01 (sample SAMEA2619970, study PRJEB7988) | marine metagenome | biome: marine biome (ENVO:00000447); feature: mesopelagic zone (ENVO:00000213) & marine oxygen minimum zone (ENVO:01000065); material: "saline water (ENVO:00002010), including plankton...
CGCCGCCGCCGCCGCCGATGAATGGCAGTCCACAAGCCATCGCGAAGAGCATGGCGCACGCCAGCGGGATCAAGGCCAGTCTGTGTTTCGCGCCTATCATTTCGGTGAAGTGCCGCTCCCGCTCGATTTCTCGTAGCCCGGATTTTGGCTTGCGCAGGTTTCGGTTGTGGGTTTTGTTATGGACTGGGTCAATTCTGGACCGTATTGGAATCAAGCGTCGCATCTGAAGATGCTGCGGCGATTTCCGAAAATCCAATCACGGCGGCCCAGGTCAGTCCGGTCGATTTCGTTCGCCGCAAACGGATTCACTGCATGCTACTCTTTCGGGCATTTCGGTACAAGGCAGCGAATGGCTGCAGTTTAGGCGTATTGCCATCGGGGGCACACGAAATCGGGCGGTCGATCCACAGCGCCGAAACCAGTTGCCTGGCCGGATCCGATTTGCCCGCGATCAGAATACGGCGCACACGGAATCGGGGTTGTTGGTCAAGGGTTACGAACCAGCGCGGCATCGTGCCCGAGGGCTTGGCGCTCTGCCGCGGCACCAGCGGCCAGCGGGAGCGGCCACGAGCTATTCGCTCTGGGATTAGATGCGAGCACTGGCCGCCGACCAAACCAACCCATGCCTGCAAGACGTCGCCCAACACTCGCCCGATCAAGGTGAATCGGCATCGAGCCACGATGCGCGTCCCGAAACGGCGGAGAACGACTCGCCGGGCTAGCTGCGGGCTTCCGCGGCTTCTTGTTCCTCTTTCGTGGCCTGCACCACCCGGTCGACCAGGTGGGTGGGAACCTCTTCGTAGTGGTCGAACTCCATCGTGAAAGATCCCTGACCTTGCGTCTGAGACCGGAGTTCAGTCGAGTAAGTCAGCATTTCGGCCTGTGGGGCCTCGACGGTCACGTTGGTGGTCCCGTCTCCGTTCGGGGTCATGCCCTGAATTCGTCCGCGCCGGCCGTTGAGGTCTCCGATGATGTCGCCAGCGAAGCTGTCGGGGACCGTGATTTCGACTTTCATGACAGGTTCGAGCAAGATCGGTTTGGCCGCTTGCATGCCCTTGGTGGTCGCGTGGCCTCCGGCTATCTCAAATGAGACGCCCGACGAGTCGACGGTGTGGAAGCTTCCGTCCACGAGCGTCGCCTTGAGGTCGACAACCGGGTACCCCGCCACGACGCCGCCGACAAGGGCTGACCGAACGCCCTTCTCAACCGAAGGGATGTATTCGCGGGGTACGGAACCGCCAACGATCTTCTGGTCGAACTCGAAACCCTGGCCTCGGGCCAACGGCTCCACTTCGATCCACACGTGGCCGAACTGGCCATGGCCGCCCGACTGTTTCTTGTGCCTGTACTCGACTCTGGAGCGCCCGATGATGGTCTCCATGTATGGCACCTTGGGAACCTGCAACTCAAGTTCTGCGCCAAACTTCCGTTTCATTTTCTCGATCGAAACGTCCAGATGGGTGTCGCCCAAGCCTTGCAACAGGACTTCGAGAGTGCTCGGTTCACGGGCGACGACCAGCGACGGGTCTTCCTCGGTGATCCTGGCCAGCGAGCTGGTCATCTTGTCAACGTCGGCCTTAGTCTTCGGTGAGACCGACATCTGGTAGACAGCCTGAGGGAACGCGAGCCCTCCGAGGATGAGCGGATTATCTCGGGCGGCAATAGTGTCGCCTGTGACAACAGAGCCGAGTTTAGCGACGGCGCCGATGTCTCCCGCCGCGAATCCTGGCACAGCCTCTTGCTGTTTGCCGTTGACGGTGAACACCTGGGCCACACGTTCGGCTTCGGATTTGTTGGAGTTCCAGTATTGGCCGTCGCCGTTGAACGAGCCGCTGTAGACTCGGAAGTAAGACAACTTGCCTACGAATGGGTCGGCGGCGGTTTTGAAGACCAGGGCGGCCAACGGTCCGTCGCTGTCGCAAGCCAGTTCGGACCCGTCGTCTGACCCTGCCACGGTGGCGGCAGCAGTCCCGACTTGGTTAGGGGCGGGCAGGTAGTCGACGATCATGTCCATGACCTGAGATACTCCGATTCCCCCAAGAGGCGAGCCTACCAGAACCGGGACGAGCGTGCCCTCGAGCACGCCCTGAGCTAGGCCAGTTCTCATCTCATCTTCGGTAATCTCCTCGCCTTCCAGATACTTGGTGGCGAGGTCGTCGTCGATCTCGGCGACGGCTTCGATCACCCGCTCGCGGGCGCTTTCGACGTCGGATTCCATCCCGTCGGGAACTTCGGCGTTCGGGTCCAGCACGTTGACGGCGCCAGAGAACGACGTCTCGGAGCCGATCGGGAGTTGCAGCGGCACCAGATGCCGGCCGAAACGCTCGATCAGTCCATCCATTGCTCGTTCGAAGTCGGCGTTCTCACGGTCCATCTTGCTGATGAAAACGACTTTAGGCATGCCGAGGGCATCGGCCGTGTCCCACATCTGGCCGGTGCCGACCTCCACCCCTGCTTGGGCTGCGACGACGATGACTGCCGAGTCCGCCACTCTCACACCGGAAACGACCTCTCCTCTGAAATCCGCGTAGCCCGGGGTGTCGAGGATGTTCAGTTTGTGATCGCGCCAGGAGATGTTGAGCACCGTTGTCTGAACGCTGGTGCCGCGCTTCGCCTCCTCCGGCTCGTAGTCGGACGCGGTGGTGCCGTCTTCGATGTGGCCCATGCGCGTGGTGACGCCTGCCTCAAGCAGCATCGCCTCGGACAGAATAGTCTTGCCAGCACCACTATGCGACAGCAGAACGACGTTCCTAATCCGCTCAGTGGTAACATTGGCCATTGCGACGCTCCTCAATATCTATGTAGTGATGCCTGAGGTCATTGTATTGAAAGCCGCGCGGTCGTGCAACGGGAGCGGGCGACGGTTCGATTCTCCGGACCGTGACAGCGGCCGAAGCGTCGCGTTGTCGTCGGGTAGAATGTATTATGCGCAGGTGATGCATGGGCGTCATCGGTCAGGAGATTTTCGTGATCATTGGTTTTTTGGGTGGAACCGGGCCCGAAGGCAAAGGGTTGGCTCTTAGGTTCGCGCTGGCGGGCGATCAGGTGATCATCGGCTCGCGCGACAAGGCGAGAGCCGACGAAGCCGCGGCCAGCGTCGCCGAATATGCGCCCGAGGGGTCCGTGACAGGCGGTTTGAACGATGAGGTCGCTTCCGCAAGCGACGTCGTATTCGTCGCCGTCCCGTATGGCGGGCATCGGGCCACGCTGGAATCGCTCCGTGAGTTCCTGGCAGGCAAGGTCGTCGTCGATGTCGTGGCGCCTCTTGTATTCAAGCGAGGCATTGTGTCGGCCACGCGAGTCGAGGACGGATCGGCGGCGTTGGAGGCAAAAGCAGTGCTGCCTAACTCGACGGTGGTTGCGGCGTTTCAGAACGTAAGCGCCGAAGATCTGCTGGAGCCGGACACCTCCATCGAGTCCGACGTCATCGTCTGCGCTGACGACGCCGACGCCAAGGCGATGGTGATCGGATTGGCTGATTCAATTCCCGGGATCAGAGGAGTGGACGGCGGCGGGCTTCAGAACGCCCGATACGTGGAGGATTTCACTGCGATGCTGTTGAACATCAACCGAATCTACAAGGCCCATTCGACCATCAAAATTGTAGGGATATGACGAACAGCGCGTTTCGAGCCTGCAAGAAGATGAGGATATAGAGTGGTAATCGGTCTGCTGGCAATAGCCATGGCTGCCATCGCTGGGATCGCCAACCAGCCACAATATCCGGACGTCAACCAGCTCGCGGCAGTTCGTATATTGACCGCCGAACACCGCATCGAGTTCCCGGATCGCATCGTGCTGACGCTCGAGGCCGAGTCCGCCGCCGATGTGGTCGAGATACAGCTTTTCTACCGATTCGCCAGTCAGGATGCGACCATCTACGGCTATCCTAAGACGGCCGAAACATCGGGAGTGCTGACGGCTGAGTTCGACATTGTTACGGGGGGCGCCACGTTCATCCCCGCGGGCGTGGAGATCGAATATCACTACGTATTTCGAAACGTTGACGGGAGCCGATTCGAGACCGAACGGTACCACGTCGAGTATCTCGATCCTCAGTACGACTGGCAGCGCCTGGACGCCGGCCCCGTCGTGGTTCTGTGGCATGACCGACCTAGGTCGTCGGTCGAGGCCGCGGCCGAACTGGTCACGGACCGCGTGTCCCGGATCGCCAGCGTGTTGGGGTCGCGACCCGATCACAAGATGAAGGCGGTAATCGTCAACAATCGCAGTGAAGCGCAACGCTCTTTCCCGCTGATCAGCCAAGCGGCCAGTGACAGCAGCCTTTACGGGGGCTTCGCGTACGGTCAATTCGATGTCTTCGTTCTGTCGGGGCTAGACGCCGACGGAATGATCCACGAGTTGACGCATCTCTTCGTCGATGAAGCCATCGACTCGCCTCTGGCGAAAATCCCCGCCTGGCTCGGAGAGGGAATCGCCATGTATTTTGAGAACGGGACCGGCGGTAGAGACACCGAGGTGGCAAACGCCGCCGCCCGCCGTTCGCTGATACCGCTGCACAGCATGGGGACCGTGCCGGGCAAGCCTTCTGAGGTCCGCCAATTTTACGCGCAGGCGTGGAGCGTGGTCGACTTCATGATCGAATCGTTTGGCGACGAACGCATGTCGCTGCTTCTCCGTTCCATTGACGGAGGACAGACCATCGGAGAGGCCACCCAGACGGCATACGGTCTGAGCATCGACCAATTGGACGCGGCGTGGCGGTCTCAGATTTCGGGTAGGCCTTCGTTCACGACGATCGTCGATCCAGGCACGTTCGGCACCTCTGTGATCATCGCCGGGGCGCTTGTCGTGGCGGCGTCCGCGGTAGCCGTAAAATGGTTGAGACGTGACCGTTCCGTCGCTTCTATCGATGACTGAACCCTATGCTAGAATATTCTAGCTTGAGGTTTCCCTGCGATGGCCGAGGCTGCGGAATGTGTGGCGGGCGCCGATTCAAGGGAACAGTCACCCAATCGGGAGCGACCGATGGAACTTCGAATTCTGGGCGTCCACAACATGGAGAGCCGCGACACGCGGTTGGAGTCTCATGTTGTCGACGACGTTCTTGCGCTTGACGTCGGTGGATTGACCCGATCGCTCAGTTTCGAAGAGCAAGGCAGGCTGCGAGCCGTCATCCTCACGCATCGTCATTTCGACCACGTTCGGGATATCGTGCCCCTTGGTTTGACCATGAGGAATTCCGGCGTGACGATCGACGTCTACGGCATATCGGATACGCTCCATTTCGTCAAAGAAAAGCTTCTGGACGGCACGCTCTACCCGAACTTCCTTGAATTCCCGTCCGTCGAAAACCCGGTGTTCAAGCTCCGTGAAGTGGAGTTGTACAAACCCTTTCGGGTGCTCGACTACACGGTCACCGGAGTTTCTGTCCCGCACGCGGTCCCCGCGGCCGGATACCAGATCGAATCCGCCGACGTGAAACTGTTTTACACGGGAGACGCGGGACAGGGCGTTGACGAGGCTTGGAAGCACGTGTCCCCGGACGTACTTCTCACTGAAGTCACTTTCGGCAATGAAGGCGCAGACCTCGCTGGCGCTGCCGTGCACCTCACGCCCGATCACCTCGAGGAAGCCCTTGTTGCGTTCCAAAAGCAGCACGGTCGCATGCCCAGGGTGATCGTCGGCCACATGAACCCTCCATGGGAAGATACGATTCGCAAAGAGGTCGAGGCTGTGCGCGTCAAGCTCGGAGCTGACATCTGCGTGGCCTCCGCGGACATGCGTTTGACCTTGCCATGACGTCCAACGCCGCCCTCGTCGGAGCTATCCGGCCTCGGGCGCCGTCTGATTTCCGAGGCATCGCGAAGGGGAGCTGAATGGCCCGCAGAGCTGCGTTCCTATACGACGATCGGCTTGCCGGCCATGTGCTAAGCGACACTCACCCCATGAGGCCCGTCAGGCTGCGATACACTCACGAGCTCCTGGACGGTTACCACGCCTTCGACGACCATGAATCGGCGTTGATTGCTCCGCGATCGGCCACCGAAGACGAGATAGCGTGGCTTCACACCCGTCAATACATCGACGCCGTCCGCCAGATCGGAGCAGGGGATTGGTCGGTTAACCCGTCGGTCCACAACTTCGGGCCAGGCGACAACCCTCCGTACGAAGGGATGTACGATGCAGCGATCCTGTCGACAGGCGCGTCGGTCCAGGCCGCGGAGATGCTCATCGCCGGAGAAGTCGATGCAGCGTTCAACATTTCGGGCGGCCTGCACCATGCAATGCCAAATTACGCCTACGGGTTCTGCGTTTTCAACGATCCAGTGATCGCGATCAAGCGTCTGGTCGCCGAGGGCATGCGCGTGGCCTACGTCGACATAGATTGCCACCACGGAGACGGCGTGCAACACGCCTTCTATGACACCAACGCCGTTTTGACGATCTCGCTCCACGAGTCCGGCGTGTTCCTGTTTCCGGGGACCGGCTCTGTCCAGGAGACGGGCGCAGGGTTGGGTCGTGGCTATTCGGTCAATGTTCCGATGTACCCTTACACCACAGATGACGTCTACCTGTGGGCTTTCAGGGAAGTGGTTCCTCGGCTGTTGGATTCCTTCAGACCCGACGTGCTGGTGACTCAACTTGGCATAGACTCACACTACCTCGACCCGATAACCCACATGGCGTTGACCGTGCAGGGCTTCGCCGAGGCGGTGGCTGAGCTCGGAGTGAGGTCTCCGGGCAAATGGCTGGCAATGGGTGGCGGCGGGTACGACCTCCATGCCGTGGCCCGCGCATGGACGCTCGCCTTCGGCGTGATGTCGGAGCAGACCTTCGCGAACGAGATTCCGACCGCATACGCGGAAGCTTACGACGTCGATTCGCTACGAGATCCGGATGAACTCCCGATCGAAGAATCGGTCCGAAAGGACGCCCGGGCCTTCGCGGAAGCCTCCGTCCAGACGGTGCACCGTCTGATCTTCCCTCAGCATGGCATCAGCCTGGCCTGACTCGACATCGCGACTGTTCGCCGCGTGCGTTGAGGCGCGACGGGCGGAGACCTTGGCGGCGACCGGAACGACCCGTGGATCGAATCGCGGCCTCAGCGGTCACCCAGCGCCCACGATAGAGCGGAATCGAGATCGGGGTGCTCGAAGCTGAATCCGGATGCGGCCAGTTTCGTTGCGTCCATCCGCGCGCTGGCCATGACCGATTCCGTGATCTGCCCCTGACTGATGCGAAGTGCCAGCTCCGGGACCCAGAACAGGGCCGGTCGCTTGACGGCTTTCGCCAATGTCTTGGTGAACTGGCTGTTGGTCACCGGCGCCGGAGACGAGATGTTGACCGGTCCGGAGACGTCCGGCGCCTCTAGAAGATGCACCATCGCCCTGACGGCGTCGTGCCGCGAGATCCAACTCATGTATTGCTTGCCGCTGCCTAAGCGTCCGCCTAATCCGAACCGAAACAGCGGCAGCATCCGGCCCAAGAGACCGCCCGTCGCCGTCAGGACCAAGCCAAACCTGAGATTCAACACCCGGATGCCGGCTGAGGTCGCGCCAAGTGTCGCTCGCTCCCATTCCCAAGTGACGCGTCCGAGGAAGTCTTCGCCTGGGTCGCTGTCTTCGCCGAGGAGCTCCGAGGCGCGGTCTCCGTAGTATCCCAATGCGGATCCGCAGAGCAACACCCGCGGCGGCGCGTCCAGGCTCGCCAGCGTGGTGCACAGCAGCATTGTGTTGTCGACTCGGGAGCTTCGGATTCGCTCCTTCTGAGCGCGAGTCCACCGGCGAGCGGAGATGTTCTCCCCGGCCAAATGCGCGACAGCATCGAACCCTTCCAGGGCTGCGCGGTCGACGGTCCGGGCCGTCGGGTCCCATGCAACAGACTCGCCGGCGGCTGTCGATCCTGGGCGCACGAGTCGAACAGCTTCGTGGCCTGCGGCGCCGATGCCCGACATCAGCGCGCTGCCGATGAGCCCGGTCGAACCCGATATCAACACCTTCATTGCGACCTCGCGTTTGTCATGGACGGCCAACTCATGCCGTGCCGTGAGCGGAGAACCACGCTCGAACAGCCGATTGCCCAGCTTTACACACGGTCGCGGCGACGGCTATAATTCGTTCCTGGAGGCGTCGAGAGTATACCAGAAACCAGACGGCTCACCGGAGCGGGAATGGCCATAGTTCCAATCCTAGAATTGCCCCATCCGATGTTGCGGAGGCGTGCGCGCAAAGTCCGTGGCATCGACAGAAAAGTGTTGGAAATCGCCAACAACATGGTCGAGACGATGCACGACGCCGGAGGCGTGGGGCTGGCGGCAAACCAGATAGGCATTCTGCAGCGGATTATCGTGATCCAGATGATGGAAGAGGAGGAGGCCCGCGTTTACATCAACCCTGAAATCATCAAACGCGAAGGCGAACGAGAAGTCGAAGAGGGTTGCCTCTCGATACCGGGCTATCGCGGGATGATTCAGAGGTCGGTGTGGGTGAGGTTCGGCGCCTTGGATCATACATCCACTGTTGTGAAGCTCAAAGCTGAAGGGTTGCTGTCACAAGCTCTGGAGCACGAAGTCGACCACTTGAACGGGATCTTATACATCGACCATCTCAAGAGCCACGACGACTTCTACAAGATTGAGCCCGACGACGTGTCGCAGGACGAGTCCGAAGGAGAAGGCTCCGTCGAAAACGAGGTGGAGGTGGATCAAGGGCTCGGAACGAAGGATTCGGAACAGTCTGACGGCGAAGGCTCCGCCGCATCCTTGACGGTGACGTAGGCTGGACGAATCGTTCGACTGAACGCCAGTGGTCACGACTCACAACCCACATCGACAGTCAGCTTCGATCATCCCATGACGCACCCGAAGCGTCCCTGTGCCCCGAGCAAGGCTCAGCAAAGTGAATACAACGGAACGCTGGCTATGGGAGCCGGCATCGCGGCATGAACACGCAACCCACATCAGATCACGTCCACCGCCCATCGCACGGCATCCCTGAGATCGTTCTTGAGATCGAAGGCATGACGGCGGCGCGTGGCGTCGAAGCGTATCTCGTCGGCGGCGCTGTCCGCGACAGCCTGCTTGGAAGAACACCAAAAGAATACGATATAGCTGTTGCGACGGATGCCAGCGCCTTCGCAAAGCTGCTGGCCGATCAGGCCGGCGGTCATTTCGTTTCGCTGGACACCGAGCGCGATACGGCACGGGTCGTCATCCCGTCGGAAACAGACCCAGTCGCGATCGATTTTACACACATCTCTGACGATATCCACAGCGACCTTGGAAGGCGGGACTTCACGATTAACGCGATGGCCGCGCGTCTGGACGGCGTGGCCGGCGGCGAATGGGACGTGATAGACCCTTGCGGCGGACGCCACGACCTTGGCCGAGGCGAGGTCCGCGCTGTCAAAGATGATGTCTTTCGCCTTGATGCGGTAAGGATGATGCGAGCAGTCAGGATCGCCGCGGCTCTAAGATTCTCGCTGAACTCAGACACGGCCGCGTCGGTTCAGCGCGATTCCAACCAACTCACCAACTCGGCCCCGGAGCGGATTCGCGAAGAACTGCTGAAGACGCTCGCAGAGTCCGGCGCAAGAGATTCGATTCGACTGATGGACCGCCTCGGCCTGCTCTCCCAGGTGATCCCTGAGATCGACCAAGCGCGAGACGTGGCTCAACCGAAGGAGCACCACTGGGACGTGTTCAACCACCTGGTTGAGACGGTGGGTTTTGCCGAGAGCATCCTGGATGACCGCGAAGGGGACGATCTCGTCTCAAGCATGCTTCCCAGGTTTGACGGCATGCGCGAGTACTTTGCATCCGAGGCAACCGACGGCGCCAGTCGTAGTACTTTGCTAAGATTCACTGGGTTGATCCATGATATCGGCAAGCCCGCGTCCAAGACCTTGGAGCCTTCGGGACGCATCCGGTTTTTTGGACACAACGAGGTCGGCGCTGAAATGGCCGGAACGATCATGGGCCGTTTGAGATTTGGGCGGCGCGGGATCAGAATGGTGAAGACGATGATCCAGCACCACCTTCGGCCAATGCAGATGGCAGCTACAGGAAAACTTCCGACCAAGCGCGCCGTTTACCGATATTTCCGAGACGTGGGTGATCCTGCGCTGGACACGCTGTACCTGAACGTGGCAGACTTTCTTGCGGCGAGGGGACCGGAGCTGACCGAAGAGGGAATGGCGGAAGTGTCCTCGGTCATCTCACATATCCTGAAGACAGAATACAGGCCGGAACCGGCCGTTCCCGTCGGGAAGGGCCTGATCGACGGCAACGACGTGATGAACGAATTTGGCCTGGAGTCCGGGCCCGAAGTTGGACGCGTGCTGTCGGCGGTGGCATCCGCCGAGGCGATCGGAACGTTGAACACCAGAGAAGAGGCGTTGACCATGGCGAGAGAGCTTCTGGAGTCTGGAGGCGTCAGTGCGTAGATACGGCAGAACCGTCGTCATCATCGCCGTGCTGGTGGTGCTGGCCGGATTGGCGCTGGGATTCCAAACAATCAATATCGGCAACTTCGAAAGAGGAAGCGACACACCTCTAGGTCTGAGCCTGGGCCTGGACCTGCAAGGCGGCAGCCACCTCGTTTACGAAGCGGACTTGCGAGACCCCGAGACCAACGAACGGTTGGAGGTCACCGAAGACCAGATGGAGTCGCTTAAGCGCACGATCGAGCGACGCGTCAACTCGTCCGGTCTAGGCGAGCCGATAATTCAACTGCTCGACTCAGATCGACTTCTGATTCAACTTCCGGGCGTCACCGACCCGGAAAGGGCAAAGAGCCTGATCGGTGAAACGGCGCTTCTCGAGTTCAAACACAGGCAACTCGCGGTGCCCAGGGACATCGAGGAGATCACCCAGGACGACGTCTTGGGCATCACAGTGGACTTACTTGCGGACCCGGACGCGGCAACGACGACGGCGGCCGCGACATCCACTCCCGCGGCGGTGGATGACGATCCAGTGGTTCTGATGGTTGAGTTCAGCGAGTCCGGAGTGATCGAATTCCGGACCGTGCTCGACCGGTTGATGGACAGTTTCCTCACAGCCTCGGCCCAGCAGCAGACCGGTCGCATACCGCCGGTGCCAAGCCTCCTTGACGTCACGGTTGAGGGCGTTCAGCAGTTGAGATTCGACGCGACGGTGCTGACCATCGCGCCAATAGGAACGTCCACGACTTACGCGATCGGGTTCCCCGTCGATTCCGTGACCGGAGAGCCGCCGACAATCGAGGAAGCCAGATCGCAGGTTGGAGACGAAGCGAAGATCTTCTTCACCGAGATCCAGTCGTACGTCGACGAAGACATCGGGTTGACAGGAGAAAAACTCTCGCGAGCATTCCCGTCACAGCACGGAGGCTCGGGCGCTCCCATAGTGAACATCGAGTTCGACGACGAAGGCACGCGGATCTTTGGCAAGCTTACCGAAGACATCGTCATAAAACAGGAGGCGACCGGCCAATCGGACCAGATCGCAATCTTCCTCGACGACGAGGAATTGATTTCGCCTGTCGTGCAGACGGCGATCACGGCCGGCACCGCCATCATCCAGGGTCGCGATTTCACCCTCGAACGGGTAAGGGACATTTCGTTGCTTCTGGAATCGGGTCGTCTGCCAATTCCGATAACACTGATCCAAGAGCGCGACGTCGATGCGATCCTGGGCGAGGACTCGCTGGCCAAGAGCGTGGTGGCCGGCGCGGTCGGCCTGGGCTTGGTGCTGCTGTTCATGACGGCATACTACAGGCTGCCGGGATTGCTGGCGTCGATCGCCCTGATTATCTACGCGACCCTGGTGCTGGGGATCTTCAAGATGCTGCCGGTGACCTTGACGCTTTCAGGTGTCGCGGCGGCAATTCTGTCGATCGGCATGGCGGTCGACGCGAACATTCTGATATTCGAGCGAATGAAGGACGAATTGCGGGCAGGACGCACATTGCTTTCTGCAATAAATATCGGGTTCGACCGAGCATGGCCAGCGATCAGAGACGGCAACGTGTCCACGTTGATAACGTGCGGAATCCTCTTCTGGTTCGCAGATCAGCTTGGCGCAACCATCGTTCAAGGGTTCGCGGCAACCTTGGCGATTGGCGTGGTGGTGTCGATGTTCTCAGCGATCACCATCAGCCGAACACTGCTGCGATTAGCATCTATGACACGACTGACCCGAAGTCTCACGTGGTGGACGCCATCCGGGGCATCGGGATTACCGCAACAGGCGACTGCCGCCGAGCAGAGGAGCTAAGACGTGGACTTCGTAGGCAAACGAGGCTGGTTTTTCGTGACATCGTTGCTCGTGATAGCGCCGGGCATCGTATTCCTCATCATCGCGCCAGGGTTAAAGCCTGGCATCGATTTCACGGGCGGCTCGGCGGTCACGCTGGAATTCCAAGATGACGTGACCCAGACGCCGTTGCGTGAAGAGTTGGCCGATTTGGGTTACCCGGACGCGACCATCCAAAAGCTCGAATCGAACACTTTCTTCATCCGAACCAAGGAATTAAGCGGCGCCGCCAAGGAATCGATGATTGCCAGTCTTGAGTCGACGCTTTCGCCCAGCGGAGTGCTGGAGTTGTCCTTCTATCTGGTGTCTCCCGTGGTTGCCAGCGAAACCGTGCTCAACGCCGTGTACGCCGTCCTGGCTGCGGCGGTCGGCATATTCTTCTATGTGTGGTGGGCGTTCAGAAACGTGCCGAGCCCGTTTCGCTACGGCCTGGCGGCGATCGCCGCTCTCGTGCACGATGCCGTGATCGTGATCGGCATCTTCGCGATACTCGGCGTGGTTGCGGACATCGAAGTCGGCACCATGTTCTTGATCGCCATCCTGACCGTGATCGGATACAGCGTCAACGACACGATCGTTGTCTTCGACAGAATCAGGGAGAACGTGCTCACGTACCCGAACAGGGAACTGGCGGAAGTGGTCAACCTGAGCATATCCGAGACCATCGGACGCTCGCTCAACACCAGCCTCACCCTATTGTTCACATTGATGGCGATGATACTGTTCGGTGGCGCGACCATCAGGGAGTTCCTGCTGGTGCTTCTGGTTGGCGTGGTCGCCGGAACCTATAGCTCGATCGGACTGGCCAGCCAACTCTTGGTCTCATGGGAGTACGGCGACCTGAGACGGATCTTGGGCCGACGGAGCAGCGAAGCAGCGGCAACGGCCTAGCGCGGGCGTGTGTCAATCCGTAGGGGAGGGTTTCAAGCTCTCCCGCCTTGTTTCGAGGGCATGAGCGGTCTCAGCGCGGGTACGACCTGCTTGCTTGCACTGCGGTAGCGTGTTTCCATGCGACGTGACGGTAGGGTTTCAAACCCTACCCTACAGCAATACCCGACACATCGGCATCCTAGCTTTGCCGGAATCTGTCGAGCCAAACACTGCGCTAAGGGACCAGCACGACCCTTCCGAACGCTTGCCGCGACGTAACCAGGTCGAATGCAGTGCGAGCATCGTCCAGCGGGACTTGGTCGGAAACGACAGGCGTCACCTCGCCGGCGGCGACCATTCGGATCACCTCTTCGACCTGGGCTTTGCCTGCGCCCGAAGAACCCAGCACCGTCGCGTCTCGGAAGATCACCTCGGCCAGATTGAAGCTGACGCGATTGCCTTCCACCTCTCCCAACACAACCAATCTCCCGAACTGGGTCAGGCTTCGCAACGACGACGAGAACGTTGCGGACCCGACGGTGTCGACAACGATGTCCGCGCCCGCGTCCTCGGTCAATGCCAGTGCGATTTCGGAGAAATCCAACTCTCCGCCCAATACCACGCCGCCAGGCGCGTACGCCTCGAGGCTGTCGAGTTTCTCGGGAGACGAAGTGGCCGCCAGCACCTGACCGCCCAGGGCCGTCGCGATCTGGAGCGCGTGGACTCCCAGTCCGCCGCCCGCGCCAGTGACAAGCACGGTTTCCCCGGCGTGTGTTCGCGCCACGTCCTTCAACGCCTGCAGCGTGACCGCGATAGGGCAGGCAAGTACGCTGGCCGTTTCGAGGTCCACGCCATCGGGCAAGCGGACGAAGCACCTTTCGGGCAGAGTGACGTATTCGGCGAAGCCTCCGTTCACGCCGTGGCCCACGCCGCGACCGGTCTCGCACCGGTACTCGTGGCCTGCGACGCAACGTTCGCACTCGCCGCAGAACACGGTGAGATTCGCGACGACCCGGTCGCCTGGATTCAGCGCACTCGTTCCCGTGCCGGTTTGCTCGACCGTGCCCGCAATCTCATGCCCCAGAATGACGTCCGGATTTACCCCTCGACGGAGGAGGCCGCGCATGATCGCGACATCGTGGTTGCATAGCCCAGCCGAAGCGACCTTGACGAGCGCCTCACCCTCTCCCGGTGTCGGGGTGTCGACCTCGCGCACTTCCAGGTCGGGGTCCTCGCCTGGGGTGTTCACGTATAGAGCTCTCAATTCGATCCCTCCTGGCGATGGGTTCGGATTTACACGTTAAGCAGCGAGTCTTGAACTCGCCTCTGAGGACAGCCTCTCACAACTGTTCTTGGCTCAAAGACTCACCACGCCATGGTGTCAGTCGCCGATTTCCGTCCTCGCGGGCAAATGTTCGGCAACGACGCTGATAGTGTCAGCCATCGTGCGCGACCGGTCCACGGTCTCGGGCGACTCGTCGGCAAATGGCGTCGAGGTCAGCAGCCGGAACATCTCGGCCGCGCCTTGATGGAGATGCGGGGTCACGCCGCTCGCTTCGAACGTAGCCGCGATCTCCTCCATCTCGCCGATCCAACGACCCGCGTTCGAAGGCAGGCGAGGCACACTGGCTCGAGCGCGATTCAAGGTTTCAGCCTGGCTGAATGCCAGCTCCGAAGCGAGTTCGTCCGACAGGCCGAGAGATTCGGCCGCGGTCAGCATCGCCACCAACAGGGCGGAAGTCCCCTTGGTGAACGACGCATAGCACATCTTAATGCCGGATGCGCGGCCCACCCCGCCGCCGATGTCGCGAACAGCGATGCCTTTGCCGTCGAGTTCCGCCATTAACGACGAGTGTGGCCCTGAGCAGTAGAAACGCGGCACTGCGCCTCGTGCGGGAGAGCCGCCGATGATGCCGCCGTCGATGAATCGCGACCCCGCACCCGTGATTGTCGCGTCGATCTCACGAGCCGTCTGGGGAGACACCGCGTTGCAGTCGGCGTAGACGGCGCTGGCCCCGACGGCGCTCGCGGCGTCCGCGAAGGCGCGAGCGGTCGCTGCCGCCTGCGACGGCACGAGGATGGACAGCACGAGGTCTGCCTGAGCGGCCAAGTCTCCGAGGTCCGGCACGTCTCTGATTCCGCCTTCCTCGGCCAGGGCTCGCGTCCGGTCGCTACGACCAGTCAAACAAGTGATTACATCGAACCCGTTTTCGCCCAGCGCCTTGCCCACGCCGTGGCCCATGTCGCCCGGGCTCAAAATCGCGATCGTCTTTATCGTCATAGGTGTTTCATCTCCATTGTCGGGCTGCGCCTAAAGATGCGCATCGAAGATTGTCCGATTATAGGTCAGCGAGATCGGGTAGGCAAAGTTAGAGTCGCACAAGCGCTGAGAATACTGGAGAAATTCGCGACGGCCCAATACAATTTCCGTTGGGCCGGCGTCGGAGACGTCGCTGACTTCAGAATTCGATCACTTCATTGCCAGATCCCTGGATCCGATTCGCGGAAAATTCAGAACGGAGTATGGAAAATGAGAGTCGGTGCACACGTTTCCACGGCGGGAGGACCCGCGACGGCATTCGATCGCGCCGTCGACATCGGGGCTGAAGCGGTGCAGATATTCGCGTCGTCGCCACGCGCCTGGCGATTCAGGAAACCGTCAGACGAACAGGTAGCGGAGTTCCGTTCGCGGTCGGTCTCGACCGGCGTCGGGCTGGCGTTCATACACGGCAGCTACCTGGTTAACGTCGGCGGATCGCCGGACATTCTGGAAAAATCGATCGAATGTCTGGTCGAGAACATGAACGCCGCCACCGCACTGGGTGTCCCCGGCGTCATCTTTCACGGGGGAAGCCATAAGGGTAAGGGCTTCGACGGCGTGCTCGACCAGGCCGCGGGCGCCTTGAAAGAAGTGCTCGACCGGACGTCGGAGGAGACCTGGCTCATCATCGAAAACAGCGCTGGGATGGGCGCCCACATCGGGGCATCGTTCGCGGAGTTGGGCAGGCTGGTGGCCGCGATCGACAATGACCGAGTGAAGATCTGCCTCGACACGCAACATTCGTTCGCCGCTGGCTACGACCTCGCCAATGCCGAAGGAGTTGCGACGGCCATGGCCGAGTTTGATCGTGAGATCGGGCTCGAACGGCTCGTCGCCGTGCACGCCAACGACACCAAGATGGAGCTCGGGTCCGGGGTCGACCGGCACGAAAACATCGGAGACGGCTTCATCGGCCTGGACGGATTCGAAGCAATCATGGCGCACGAAGCATTCCGCGACGTCCCGTTCCTGCTGGAAGTGCCGGGCCCGGAGAAGAAAGGACCCGACCGCGAGAACGTGGAGAGGATCAAGGCGATACGTGACAGGCTGGGCATTTCTGTTGATGCTCAGTGACCGTGTCGAAACACCCTCCTGAGCGTTGACTGGCCCATCCCGGGATTCCACCGACCGTGGCCGTGTTTCTCCCCATCGCTGGCTCAGACCCGGCCATCAACATGATTCCAACCCCAGTGCATGGAGAACGATCAGCGTCGGGCGCTTATTTATCCAACGTGGTCCTAACAATTCGAGCCAACTCAGCGGGCGCAAATGGCTTTTTTAGGAAGGTGACATCGTTGCTGCTCATTTCTTGCTGAATAGTCTCGTCATCCGAGTAACCGGATGTGAAGATGATCTTGATATTTGGATGGGCGGCTGTTATTTGGTTCGCCAACTCTCTGCCGCCCATGAGAGGCATTACGAGATCTGTGACCATGACGGCTATCTCACCGTCCGAGTAAGTTTTGGCGATCTGGAGGGCGTCGGATCCGTTAGCGGCTACCAGCAACTTGTAGCCCTGTCGTCTAAGTGATCTCACCGCGACCTCTCTGACCAGCGGCTCGTCCTCGACGATGAGTACAGTTTCGACGCTGACGGTCTACAGTGCACCTTCATCTATAACGACCCGTTCCGGGGTAGAGAGGTGTCTACGAATCCGGGCGAAGAACTTAGGCCCGGCACTAAATTGGACTGGGACTTCTTGGAGCCCCGTAACCTGCTCGTGGGCTCCCCAGACCACGTGGCAGAGAAGGTTCACGAGCTTCAGGAGATATGCCATCTAGAATACCTACTTGCGGCTTACTCCCACACCGGGATGCCTCAAAAGAGAACCCTCCGTAACCTGGCGCTTTTCACCACCAAGGCGATGCCCTTGTTCAGTGAACTCCCCGAAGGCCCTGTTGGAGAAAGTTACCAATCGTGACGGGTCTGCCCTAGTGCTTGTAAACGAGCAGGATCTGGAGAAAGCAAATCAGCCTCCGCCTGATGGGCATGAGGCTGACGTGTCGTGTTCGTGGTGGAGACGGGGGAGGGTCGAAGCACACCTTGAACACGGAGCGCCGGTCGTGCTGTCAGCTTAGCTTTCCTCAATCAAGCTGCCCTAAACTGCGCGAACGAAGGCAGAGGCTCCGACGACCACCGCGCCGACGACGATTACCAATACGCGATCGGGCCGGCGATTGTCGCCATTCCCTTCCGCGGATTCAGAAGAAGCTGCGTCAACGCGGGACTATATCACCGTTAACCACCCCTGAGCCTCGGATCTAGCAGGTCTCTTATAGCGTCGCCGAACATATTCACACTATATACGACTACAGTCAGGCAGACTCCAGGCCAAAGGGCCAGCGTTGGTTTCATGTCTATGTACCTGCGCCCTTCACCGCTGAGCATTCCCCCCCAGCTAGGAACTTCAAATGGCAGGCCAAACCCAAGGAAGCTCAGGCCAGCCTCGGCCAGGATCGACGATCCTACAGTAATACTGTATATGACGATTATGGGGGCCATGATATTGGGGATAATGTGACGTCTCATGGTTGTAGCATCAGTGCTACCGATCGCCTTTGCCGCCAGAAAATAGTCATTCTCCTTTATTCCAATGACGGCACTTCGTACTACTCTTGACCAACCGATGCCACTCAACACGCCTATCACAAGTATTATCTGTAACATGCCCCGTCCCATAATGGACATTATAGTCAACAGTATGAGTAGAAACGGAAGGGAGATCCATGCATCAACAAATCGCTGCAGTATGATGTCAAACTTGCCGCCAAAATATCCTGAAGGGACACCTATTGTTGTGGCGATCGCTACAGTGACGGTAGTGGCCCCAAGGCCGACGATTAGTGAGACGCGGGCCCCGTAGATAAGGCGGCTGAGGATATCTCTTCCCGCCTGGTCTGCACCTAACAGATGCTTCGATGATGCTCCCGCAAACCTGTCAAGTATCTCCATCTCATCCATCTCATAGGGAGCCACGACATCTGCAAAAATCCCGCAGAACAACAGAACCAAAACTATTGTTCCCCCGATAGCTCCCAATGGCTTGTCCCGTCCTAGCCTGACGACGAAATCGGCTAAGGCGTGGTGCCTCTTCGTTCCGGCTTCTAGTAGGGTCATATCTCTATGCTGACTCAACTTTTCGGCTGGGCTACCTGTAGCGGACTCGAGGGTCCAAGAAGGCATAGGATAAATCTATGAATAAATTCGCTCCCACTACTCCGGTAGCGATAACCAGATTTATTGCAGCGACGAGGGTATAATCTCTCACCTGCAGCGCGTCGATCATGAGACGTCCTATCCCGGGCAAGGCGAAGATCTCCTCTACGATGACGGCTCCTCCGACCAGCACAGGCAACTCTGATCCTGCTATGGTTACCACTGGAATCAACGCGTTCTTCAACGCATGCCTGATAATTATAATCCGCTCCCGCAATCCCTTTGAATAAGCAGTCCTGATGTAGTCCTGTCTTAGCACCTCCAGCATCATCGTGCGAGTCATTCTCATAGTATTACCAGACATCGCCATAGCTAGAATGAAAGATGGGATGAGGAATGTTTTAATGTGACCCACCGGGTCCTCGGTAAAAGGGATCAGGTCTATAGGCGGCGTCCACCCCCACCAGATGGAGGGGTAGAGTATTACCATCGTTGCTATCCAGAAGCTCGGCAGGGCTATGAAAATAATACCAATGCTACGTCCAATATAGTCGCCGACACTATCCTGGCGAATTGCCGAAAAAACACCTATAGGTAGGCTTATCAACATCGCCATTACGAGGGCTAGAAGACCGAGTTCGACAGTTGTGGCCAATCTACCGAGAATTATCGGCGTCACCGGCAGCCCAGAGTCCAGAGAAATACCCAGGTCACCGTGCAGGAGTATGTCGCGTATCCAGCGACCGTACCGAACATATGCCGGTACGTCCAGACCGAGGTGGCGTTCCAATACTTCGCGGTCGACAGACCCGCCCATGACAACGACTCTTTGCATGATACTGTCTATTATGTCGCCCGGCACAAGACGCAGCATCGTAAATACTATGACTGAGATCATGAAAAGAGTAGGTATAATTAACAGTGATCTTCTGATCAAGTAGCGAAACATGTCAGGCTCAACCGGACATACAGTTCAGGACCACGTAATTTCCAAAAGCATTTCTTGTTTTACCTCCTCTCGAGCGCACATCACCCCTATTTTGTATCCTTATTCCTATCATCCTTTGAGCAAAGTTGGGGCCCTTAGACAAAGAATGAAGGGGGCAGCAAGCCCCCTTCATTCTTTGAATCGCAGTTGTCCCGGAGAGCTATGCCCTCTAATTTCCCATCTCTTTCTTCAGCTCCTGGTCAACCCACATGTATTGCAAAATAGATACCAAGTGCTCAATAGCGGCTCCCCATTGATGATCGCCCTTGAACCAAGGTTGTCTGATCGAAGATTGAGGAGCCAAAGGAAGGGCTAGTGTCCACATTTCCTTGATGTAGTGCTGGTCCATCTCTCTGATTAATGGATTCATCTCTTCGTTGCTAGTAGCCAGCGCTATTTTGTCCATTATGGCGTTAAACTCTGAGTCAGTAACCCCGTGATAAAGACCCGGATCTCCATAATAACGATACCGGATGGAAGGATAAGGATCTACGTTGAAGTGTCGACAACAACCGGCGGTCATGCCTCCATGAGTTCCCGCGCTGAGTCGGTCCTGCATTACACTGCTATCTGCCACTGAATTAACCGTGATATCAACCCCAATCTTATCAAAGTAGCTTGTTACCAACTGGGCAAGGTCCACATCATGACCCCAAGCCGTACTTACATCCCAGCCGGCTTTAAATCTAATGCCGTCCGCATCACGAGGATATCCAGCATCATCAAGCAACTTCTCGGCCGCAAGAGGGTCATACTCGTACTGCCATTTAACGTCTTCAGACCAGTCAGCATAAGCGGACTGCGCGCCATTGGTATACGAAGTAACATACCCCCAGGGTGTTGAGTCTCCATTGCCTCCATAATAGGCAAAATTAAGTTCCGTGAGGTTAATCGCCTTCTGCATGGCAATGCGCACATTCTTGTCATTGTAGGGCGGCTTGTCCATCCGCATGGTGGGGGTTGTACCTGCGCCACCTTTCACGTCCACTTTGGTCAGTTCAGGGTTGGTTCGCACGAGGCTGGTTATTTCGGGGTAAGTAAGGTCCCAATACAGCGACCCCATTGCAACCTTACCGGTACGTAGCGCTGCCAGCATCAGCGATTTATCTGGCATGACTACATACTTAATCTCGTCGATATAGGGTAGGCGATTGCCTGGATGTTGCGGGTCGAAATTCCAGTAGTTGGGATTCTTGGTGTATGTCGTGGAGGAACCAGGCACATGCCCAGTGATCTCATAAGGGCCTGTGCCGACGACATGCTCCCAATTCGTCATGTCACCATGCTCTTCGATGACTTCAGGAGGCACAACGAGATTACCTAAACATACATTTGGGCATACCAGCGAGTCTAAGGTGTCGAGGGCGGGAGTGTGAGTCTTAACAACTAGCGTAAATTCATCGGTAGCCTCCACAGATTCCATTGGCACATTGCCTACCTTCCACCAACCAGGACCTTTTTCGGCTTCGGCAAAGCTGCCTAGTGCCATATTCCGTTGGAAGGTAAATTCAATGTCGGAGGCAGTTAGCTCCCGACCGTTCATCGGGGCCTTATTATGCCAGTACACATTCTTACGGATGTCGAAGGTATATGTGTTTAAGTCCGAGGAAATCTCCCAGCTCTTAGCCAACTCTCCCGTCCAGATCGGGATATGGAGATACCTCGACGCAGTGCCGCCACCTGTACTGTCAAATCCCCAGTTCGCGTTGCCCAACCTTTGCAAAACGAGTTCGAAGGTGTTTACCGAGGGGCCCGCGACACTATA
>CEQE01148924.1_pt1 | contig 21323 bp, 20 predicted proteins | sample 356201 | NCBI WGS metagenome assembly CEQE01 (sample SAMEA2619970, study PRJEB7988) | marine metagenome | biome: marine biome (ENVO:00000447); feature: mesopelagic zone (ENVO:00000213) & marine oxygen minimum zone (ENVO:01000065); material: "saline water (ENVO:00002010), including plankton...
GCAAGATCTGCGTACCTATATGCAGAGCCTGGCTTTCGTCCATTCAGATCCAGGCCGGCTGCATGACCTGTTCGAATCGTTGCATCCAGAATTAGCCGGCCAGTTCGACCAGCTGGTTGGGGCAACGCTGAAGATCTTGAGTGAACTTGAATTGGAACCGGATGCCGCGACGATGCTGGAACTCATGGGGGGTATCGACATTATGATCGATCACAGCCTGCAGATTGAATCCATGCTCGAACCCTGAAGCAACCCCTCATGCATCATGCGCAGAGCGGCCTCCACCCGCATCACGATCATTCATCTGCCGGCTGCCAGACAAGGTCCGGTTCACGTGCGGCTCTTACGTCATCGAGCCTTCTTACCGGCATCCCCAGAGGCGCCGTGGTGACAATCTCGGGTGACGACTGTGCCTCCTTCTGTATGGCCACCATGGCACTGATGAATCCATCCAAATCCTCTTTACATTCTGTTTCAGTCGGCTCGATGAGCAAGCACTCGGGAACCAGGAGCGGGAAATAGGTGGTGGGAGCATGGTAACCGTAATCCAGCAGACGCTTGGCAAAATCCATGGCAGTCACGCCCAACTCCTGCGACTGCTTGGAGAGCGTGATGACAAACTCGTGGCTGGCCCTCCTATCGGGATAGGCCAGATCGAACCCGGATTCCGCCAGCTGTTTGGCCATGTAGTTGGCGTTCAACGTTGCGAATTCACTCACCCGGTGCAGCCCTTTGCTGCCGAGTAGACGAGCGTATGCGTACGCTCTGAGCATGACAGCTGCGTTGCCCATAAATGCCGATAGCCGTCCTATCGTGTTGGGTAGATCGGACTCGTCCATCCAACGATAGGCGCCCACGTCGCTCTCTTGCCTGCCTACCACCGGGATGGGTAGATAGGAAGCAAGTTTTTCGCTGGCCGCAACCGGTCCTGCCCCCGGTCCCCCTCCGCCGTGCGGGGTGGCAAACGTCTTATGCAGATTCATATGCAGCACGTCAAATCCCATGTCTCCCGGTTTGACTTTGCCCACTACTGCGTTCAGATTCGCCCCATCGTAATAGAGCAGCCCGCCAGCTTCATGCACCACTTGGGCTATTTCCGAAATCTGGCGCTCGAATACGCCACAGGTCGAAGGATTGGTCATCATCAGACCAGCGGTCTGGGGTCCAATGACCCTCTTCAGATCATCCAGATCCATATCTCCGTCCAGACCCACCTGCACCTCTCTGACCTTGTAGCCACACATCACCGCAGTGGCAGGATTGGTGCCGTGAGCCGCGGTGGGGATGACGATCTCCACTCTGTCATGCTCGCCCTGGCTGGCGTGATAAGCCCTGATCATCGCTATTCCGGCGAATTCCCCCTGAGCACCGGCCATGGGCGTGAGGGATACGGATGGCATGCCGGTGACATCCTTCAGACATTCCTGTAAATCCCACAGGCAGGCAAGCAAGCCCTGGCTGCAGTGCTCTGGCGCTAGTGGATGTCTATTTGTAAAGCCTGGCTGGTTGACCGCTCGGTGAGCGCCCCGCGGGTTGTACTTCATGGTGCAGGAGCCAAGGGGGTAAGGCTGATTGTCGATGGAGAAGTTCTTCCTGGATAGATTGGTGAAATGCCTGACAACCTGCAATTCCGACACACCAGGCAGCAATGGCGCTCGCTGTCTGATGTGATTCGCCGGGATATCATCGAGGGCATGGTCACGGTCAGGATACTGCGCTTTCGCACTGCGTCCGCTTCTTCCCTTCTCAAAGATCAACATGCGACGATCACTCAATTACGTCCTGGCGCGGTCGACTGCCCGAGCGCGGACAAGCTCGCTGCCAGACAGTCGCTGAAATCATTCAGATCCTGGTCGCTCTTGGTTTCAGTTACATTCGTCAGCATGCAGTCTTCGAGCCCTTCGCAGGATCTGCCCAAGTCATAGCCAGCCAAGATCCCCTCTTTCGCCATCTCCTCAAGAACCTGGCCGGCAGGTTGTGGCAATCTGATGACCACTTCGTGAAAGAATGGCCCATCAAACCGAGGCGTGACCCCGTCGATCGCCGTTACCTTGCTTAGCAGGGCAGCCGTTCGTTCATGGCACGTCTGTGCGACGGCTCTTAGCCCCTTGGCGCCGAGCAGACTTAGATAAACAGTGGCAGCAATGGCCAGCAATCCCTGATTGGTGCAGATGTTCGAGGTGGCCTTGGCTCGACGTATATGTTGTTCCCTCGCCTGCAGCGTCAACGTGAATCCCTCATCGCCGTCGAGGTCAACTGTCCGGCCAATGATCCTGCCCGGCAGTTGCCTTACAAGATTCTGGCGGCAGCACATGAATCCGAAATAGGGGCCTCCGGACGCGAGCGGCACACCAAGGGGCTGTCCTTCACCAACCGTGATATCTGCGCCCGCATCTCCCCACTCCCCTGGCGGTCTCAACACGCCCAGTGCAGTTGGATTGACGCTTGCGATGACCAGCGCACCAATGCTGTGAGCCCAATCCGTGAGTTCATCTACTGCGTCGAGGCCCCCAAAGAAGTTCGGGTAAGAGATGACCAGAGCGGTGATATCTTCATCTGCAAAAGGGCCTAACGACTCCACTTGTGTCAAGCCGTCGTTATCCGCATATGGAATATCTACAAGCTCTATCTGCTGGTTACTGACGATGCTTTCGCAGGTACTGCGGTAGAACGGATTGATGTTGGACGCCAACAGAATTTTTCTGGCGTGCGACTTGCGATTGGCTCGGACCGCCATCAGGATGGCTTCTGCCAGCGCTGTCGCCCCGTCATACACAGATGCATTGGATACATCCATGGCGGTCAAATGTGCCATCATGGACTGGTATTCATAAGTGACTTGGAGAGTTCCCTGACTCGCTTCGGACTGATAGGGCGTATAGGCAGTGAGGAATTCGCCTCGCGATATCAGATCCAGCACGGGGCTGGGGATATGGTGTTCGTAGGCTCCGGCACCGATGAAACTCAGCCTGGTTTCATCCTGTCTGGCTCTGCTGGCCATCTCTCGCAGCAGTTCCATTTCCCCGATTGCGGCCGGAATCCGGCTGAGCTTATTCGATCGAAGCTCAGTGGGAATTTCGTCAAAGAGGTCCTCGATCGAGCCTACACCGATGGCCTCAAGCATTGCTCTTTCGTCATCCTCCGTATGTGGTATGAATGGCATGGGTTCGGTTTACGCCTAATGATCTTCCTGCTCACACTTTGCCATGTAGGCAGCAGCATCCAGCAGATTATCCCAATCCGTCGACTCGACATGATCTATCTTGAAGAGCCATCCACCTTCATAAGGGGACTCGTTGACCGTTTCTGGCGAATCCTCCAACGCCTCGTTGACGGCAGTGATGGCGCCAGCGATCGGCGCGTAGATATCCGCCGCTGCCTTAACAGACTCGATCACGCCTACTTCATCCTGCACCTCGAACGTTACGCCGACCTCCGGCAGTTCGACGTAGACAATGTCACCCATGGCGTCCTGGGCGTGATCCGATATGCCAACTGTCGCGGATCCGTTGTCCTCACGCCTTACCCATTCGTGAGTTGCCGTATATTTGATACTATCAGGAAATTCAGCCATCCAAGTATTCCCCCTCGACTCTCAGTCTGCCGGTCAATCTGCAAAAACCTTCTTGCCGTTCCTTACAAAGGGTGTTTTCACCACTCGAACTGGGTGACGTACACTACGTATTTCCACCTGCAGCGCTTTACTTTCGGTTTTCTCAATCCGTGCCAACGCGATGGAATGACCCAAAGTGGGTGAGAAGGCACCACTCGTAATCTCGCCGATCTCTCTGTCTTTGTGAAAAACAGGCTGACTGCGTCGCAGCACACCGCGAGACTGCATGACCAGGCCGACCAGTTCCCTATTCACACCGGCCGTTCGTTGCTCTGTCAGTGCCCGCCTGCCGATAAACTGCCGCTCCTCGGGTTCCCAACCGATCGTGGTCCCCATGTTCGACTCAAGCGGCGACGTGGTTTCGTCCATATCGTTGCCATACAGATTCATGCCCGCTTCAAGACGTAGCGTATCTCTGGCCCCCAAGCCGATCGGTGTTACGCCGCTCGCCACGAGATCGACCCAGAACGAGGTGACCTCCTCACCAGGCAGTATTATCTCAAGTCCCTTTTCACCGGTATAACCGGTTCTCGCTACGAACCATCGTTCACTTGCCAATCCCTGAAATGGTTTGAGTCGGTCGATGCACTCTGCTCGTGCAGGTGAGACGACGCTACGAGTACGCTTTACGGCCCGAGGTCCCTGCACTGCTACCATTGCCAGACGATCTTTCTCCTTGAGTTCGACGTCGAATTCGCGCGCATGATCGGCCATCCACTCAAGATCCTTCGCCCTGGTAGCGCAGTTGACTACCAGCCTGTAGCCATCGTCCAGAAGATAGACGATTAGATCGTCGAGAACCCTACCGTCGTGATTCAACATGGCACTGTATAGCGCCTTACCCAACTCGTTTAGCTTATCGACGTCGTTGGCCAGCAGATAGCGCAGATAGGAACTGGCGTCCGCTCCCAGCACGTCTACAACCGTCATGTGGGATACATCGAAAACTCCGGCGCTCTGTCTGACTGCCTTGTGCTCCTCAATTTGTGAGCCATAGTGCAGCGGCATTTCCCATCCACTGAAGTCGATGATCTTGGCACCGGCTTTCTGGTGTTCGGGGAACAGAACTGTTCGGAGACCCATGGCGTGCACAAGGAAACGAAGAGCAGCTATTCTACCCATTTAGCAATTCTGGGAACAGGGATCGAGGACATTAGTCAGGTCAGTTGGTGAACCCATATTGGACGCCTGCTTGACTTATGATGTGGCCAGTAGGTGTTCGACCTCGTCGATCTCCTTCGGTATGCCGCCAGTAAGCACCTCGTTGCCATCTTTGGTCACCAGCAGATCGTCCTCGATGCGAATTCCGAGGCCACGCCATCTGGGTGGGACCTCGACCGGCACCCAAGCGGGGGCCCCTGCAGAAACCTGATTCAGCCGGCTGCCCTCTGCAGCCACCGGATCGTTGGAGATATAGATGCCTGGTTCCACGGTCAACACCATGCCGGCCTCGAAGACGCGCCATTCGCTACCAATCTTATACTCACCAACATCATGCACGTCCATCCCCAACCAATGTCCAGTTTTGTGCATGTAGAATTGCTTAAACGCTTCGGTCTCAATGAGTTCCTCAATCTCGCCCTTGAGAAGCCCTAAGTCCGATAGCCCCTCGCACACGACTCTGACCGCCGCTTGATGTGGTTGATTCCAGCTGTTGCCTGGCCTGACCATTTCGATCGCTGCCTTTTGCGCTCGCAGGACGATTTCATAGATGGCCTTCTGCTCGCCGGTATAGCAGCCGTTGACCGGAAAGGTCCTGGTTGCGTCACAGGCGTAATACTGGTACTCGCAGCCTGCATCAATTAGAACCAGGTCGCCGTCCTTTAGTACTTCCGTATTGCCAATGTAGTGCAGGATGCAGCTGTTGTGTCCCGATCCGACGATGATGGGACTGGCCGGTGATCTTGCCCCCTCCTTGAGAAAAACATACTGCAGCTCGGCCTCCAATTGGTATTCATACACTCCCGCCGCCGCTCTTTGCATCGCCACCGTGTGCGCCTTAGTAGTAATGTTTGCAGCGTGTTTCAGTAAGGCAATCTCCTGCTTGCTCTTGAACAAGCGTAATTCGTGCAAGAATTGTCCGAGTTGCACGAATTCACCCGGTGGTTCGGCGCCGTATTTCTTCTTGGCAGAGATCGAGTTGACCCATTCAATGATCTGATTGTCAAAATCCCGGTTGACCCCCATGGCATAGTAGAGTTTGTCCTTTCCCTCGATCATGCCGGGCAGGATTTCATCTATGTCCTCCATGGGGAAGGCATCCTCCAAGCCATACAGTTGTCTGGCCCTGTCGGGTCCACATAGCGGACCGTTCCAACGCTCGAAATCCTCATCCCTCTCCCGGCAGAAGAGGATACTCTCGCCGTGCCTCCTGCCGGGCACCAGCACGAAGACGGAGTCGGTCTCCGCGAACCCGCTCAGGTAATAGAAGTCACTGTCCTGACGGAAACTGTAATCCACATCACCGTTTCTGTTTTTTGACTGGGACGCCGGTAGGATCGCTATGCTGTTGGGCTCCATCACCTGCATCAGTTCCATGCGACGCCGGGCAAACTCACGGTTGGAAATTCGTGGCGCGGATCTCATGTGCCTGATACCTCGACAGATTCAACAGATGCAAGGGAGTCTCGATCCACACTGGTCTGTTGGGGTGACCACCAGCGTACCGCTTCGCCCACCTTTCCCCGGGCTGAGCGGCACAGATATTCATTTTAGGCACCCAAAGCACCACCTTGCACCAAATTTCCTCGGGCATCAGGATTTTAGCGCAAATGTTCCGGCAGATTCATTGACGCAGTCTTTGCAAGCGTTCTATAGTATTGAGCGGATGCATCTGGGCTAAATACATTGGAAATCAACGAACTGGAAGCGAAAATTGACGAACTTATTCAGCTCTGTTCCGATCTGGAGCGAAATATGGCTGTTCTGCAGACGGATAAACAAAGCTGGGCTGAAGAAAAGACCAGACTGCTGGAAAAGAATGATCTCGCCAGGAACAAGATCGAGGCGATGATTATGCGACTCAAAGCGCTCGAGCAGGACTGACCAGTAGCGGCCGAGGACATTAGACAGGCCATACCACTCATCTTTTCCCAATCCCAAGCGATTTGCCATGTCCGAGGAAGAAACAAGCACGATCAATGTGACCATTCTGGATAAGGAGTATCAGGTCAAGTGTCTGGTCAGCGAAGTGGATGCACTACGCAGGTCCGCCACCTATCTCGATCAGAAGATGAGGGAAATGCGCGACAAGGCATCGGTAATCGGCCTGGAACGCATCGCCGTCATGGCTTCACTCAATATTGCCAACGACCTGCTCAAACAGGTCTCCAAGACGAAGAAACTGGTAACCGGAAACGATCAACAGGTCACCAGCCTATCGATGAAACTGGACCAGGCGATCAATCGCATTCGCCCCATCGCCACATCAGACCCTGAAGACACGCCAGTTTAGGGCCCTCGTACGCGCCGCCGCGTTCCGTCGTCCCGCGCTCGGCCGGCCCGCGCTGGGGCGCCCAGGCGCAATTAACAGCGTTTGGTCGGTCTGAACTCGGGAGAAAAGCCACAATTGAGATATAATGTTGATTAAGTTCCCTGGATTGTTCGCCAGTCGATATTTCCTCGACCCTTTATGCGACACCCAGGGGTCTCTCGTCGGGGTTGTTGAGCACGTCCGTTGATCGGAAAGCCTGATGCCCTGCAGAGATCACCGCCTTGAACCGCTGGGTTCAAGGATCTAACGGCAGCGGCACTTTGGGGAACTGGCTTTATCATGCCTTCGATCTCTTCCACTGGAACGCAGAAGAAGACGCGATCGGTATATCGACGCAAGCGGCGCGCACTGTCCGCCCTGCAGCAACGAACCGCGGCCTGGCGGTTGGCAACGGTCCTGATAAAGGAACCCGTCTTCCAGAGGAGCCGCCGCATAGCATTTTATGTCGCCAGTGACGGTGAGATTGATCCTTCCCATCTGCTGCACGCGGCCTCCTCCATGGGTAAACACTGTTTCCTGCCGGTGTTGAAACCGTGGATGACCACCACCAATCGCGAAAGACTGTGGTTCTTCAGATATGCCCCCGGTGATCCCCTCTGCCTGAATCGATACGGCATTCCTGAGCCCGTGCCGCGATCGAGTAAACGGGTGTCTGCCAGTGCGCTCGACTTGGTCCTGCTGCCGCTGGTCGCTTTTGACGCTTGCGGAACCCGTCTAGGAATGGGAAAGGGCTATTATGACCAGACTTTCTCATTCACTGAATCGAGGACAGCCTGGCATCGCCCGCGTCTGATGGGGCTGGCGCATGAATGTCAGCTCGCAGAACGGCTTGACGCGAATTCATGGGACGTAAGGATGAATGGGACCGCAACCGACCAGGGCGTTTACGCCTGCGGCCCCTAGTAAAGGAATGGGCTGGAGCTAATGTGCTATTCCACAGTTAGAATATGGAGTTGAACGCTATGCCAAGTCCAACCACGAGGAAGAGTACCAACAGCAGATCCGGTTTGTGTTTCACTTCGACTCCCTAATACAACTAGTAGAGGATACATCCCTGTTCTGCTACCTGATTAATGGACATACCTTAAGTCTAGTTGGTGAAGCGTAGACCGCCAGTGCAGCTAGTCGCAGTGGGTGCCACCCAGTGTATGCCACCCAGTGTATGCCACCCAGTGTATTTCCATCACATCAGTCAGCATTTGTGTCAACATACTACTTCGATTCCAGACTGAAGACTTAGGCAAACCGATGAAATCGCAAGTTGGGCGATAAAGTGAACTTTAGGCATCATGACCGCAATAAAAAGCTGATCGTACCGGCTATATCGATCTAAGCGGATTTGGCAAGCAACGATGGCGATACTGGAAATCATACGCATGGGGCATCCTGTTCTGCGCCGGCGGGCCGATGCCCTGTCGGATAGCGAGATCGGCAGTCGCGATATCGCGCACCTGGTAGAAGATATGGTGGCCACGCTTCACGACAGTGGCGGCATTGGATTGGCTGCTCCTCAAGTCAACCGATCGATCCAACTGGCTATCATCGAGATCGTGGAGTCGTCCAGTCGCTATGGCGTAATAGCTACTTTTCCGCTGACCGTATTCGTCAATCCCAGCATCAGCATACTGTCCGAAGAAACCGCTGGACACTGGGAAGGTTGTCTCTCAATACCCGCGATCAGGGGCTTTGTAGAGCGACCCCAGCACATTGAGGTGACCTATCAGGACCTGGCCGGCGAAGCGCACAGCATGGTACTGGAGGGATTTATGGCGACCGTGATGCAGCATGAATTCGACCACTTGGAGGGAACGCTGTTCATAGACAAGGTCAGGGACACCCGTCTGCTCAGTTTCGAGGAGGAGTACGAGACCTATCAGATTGAACCCTAGCAGAGCACAGTCCACCGGTAGCGAGTACAATCATCACGCCTGTCACCGAGAAAGCCACAATTTCTGAGCGCTCAGCATGGATCAAGACGACTTAAAGAGAATGGTTGCCGATGCCGCCATTCAGTCTATCGCAGAGAAACTGACTGATGATTCGATCGTGGGCGTGGGTACCGGCTCCACGGCCAACTGCTTCATCGACGCGCTCAAGGAGATCAGGCACAGATTCGACGGCGCCGTAGCCAGTTCAATCGGCTCAGCAGAACGATTGAGAGAGCACGGCATACCGGTGTACGAGCTCAATGTCGTGGATCGGATAGTCGTCTACGTAGATGGGGCTGATGAGTCCACCCGACAACTGCAACTGATCAAGGGAGGCGGCGGAGCGCTGACTCGGGAGAAAATCGTGGCTGCGGTGAGCTCGGAATTCATCTGTATCGTAGATCGAACCAAGCTGGTGGATGTTCTGGGTACTTTCCCCCTTCCCATCGAAGTGATTCCGATGGCGCGAAGTCACGTAGCACGAGAGATGGTCAAGTTGGGAGGGGAGCCCGAGTACCGTGAGAACTTTACCACCGACAACGGCAATCAGATTCTGGATGTTCATGCGCTTAAGATCGAGGACCCAGCCGACCTGGAAGCAAGAATCAACAATATTGTTGGCGTGGTGGCCAACGGTCTGTTTGCACGACGACCTGCTGATATCCTGTTGGTGGCGGGCGAAGACGGAGTAACAGAATACAGGAGCGACTGATGTGTTGCTCCCAACAATATTACACTGTCCCACCGCGGGCTCGCCGCACATGGGCGGGCACACAGCACGATTCCGATCCAGCACAGGCACTTTACTAAAGCATCTCGTGGCGTAATCAAAGCTTACAGCCTGCGCGCCGAGGCCATTATCGAATGACAGAAGTTGGATCCTTGTTGTACTATCCCGTTACGTTTTACGAATTATGCGAACGTGGCTGAAGCTTCCAGGTTGGACACGAGCCTGGCTGCCGACTACGAATTATGCGGACATGACCGAAGCTACCAGGTTGGACAATAACTTCGCTGCAGAAGTCGCCGGCCTCGAAGACGGCAAGGGGATCAAGCAGTGTATCCAGTGTGGCGTTTGCTCCTCCAGTTGTCCGGTGAGAGCGTTGTTGCCCGCGTTCAATCCTCGCAGGCTGATCGCCAAGATACTGCTTGGCATGAAAGAGGAGGTACTCGCCTCAGAAGAGATCTGGTTTTGTGCCAGGTGTCAGCAGTGCACTGCCAACTGTCACAAGAGTATAAAGCCGGGTGACATTATCACCGCAGTTCGGACCCTCGCCCTGCGAGAAGGACACACGCAAACTGCCGGCGCCAAACACACGCTGGCCTTTCTTAAGGACATCAAGAGGCACGGAGAACTGGACGAGGCAACCTTGCCGGTTAAGACGCTCGGCATACTCGGCACCATGAAACTCATTCCCTATGGCCTGCAGATGCTGCGCAAAGGAAAAGTACCCTCCCCCCTGTTCGGTTCGATCGACGCAATGCGGGAAGTCAGAGCATTGATCGATGAATTCGACGACTAGGACCGGATACAGGTAATGATGAAGTATGCGTATTTTCCGGGTTGTGCTGCGAAAGCAACCACCACAGAAGCGAATCGTGCAACCCACGCCATAGCGAAACACCTTGCTGTGGAGTTGATAGAGTTCCCCAATTTCAGCTGCTGTGGCGCCGGTGTCCTGCACGAGGAACGACCGAACCTCGGCGTCGCCATCAATGCACGCAATTTTGCCATCGCCGAGCGAGAAGGGCTGGACATCGTCACGATCTGCAACACCTGTCAGCTCACCATGCTCAAGGCCAAGAAGACGCTGGACGACGATGTGCAACTGCGGTCCCGCATCAACCGTAGCCTGGCAGAATTCGACCTGGAATACAGTGGCAAGACCGCCATTCGACATCTGCTGTGGGTTCTCATCGAGGACCTGGGGCTCAGCAACCTGCAACAGAAGATTGAGAGACAGCTTGCCGGACTCAACGTGGCCCCTTTTTACGGTTGTCATATGTTGCGTCCCAAAGAACTGTTGGGTAGTCACCCCGATTTTCTGGAGAGACTTATCGGAGCTGTTGGGGCCAATCCTGTGGATTATGGATCCAAAACGGATTGCTGTGGGTTTCATGTCATGTTGGTCAACCAGGAAGTATCGGTGGACCGGGTTGCTAGCGCCATGACCGATGCAAAAGAGAGCGGCGCGGACCTGGTGGTCACTCCGTGCACCCTGTGTCAACTGACACTCGACTCCTATCAGTACAGGGCGGACAAGCGAGCCAAGACCGACATCAACATGCCGGTAATCCATCTACCCCAATTGATCGGTCTCGCTCTGGGGTTGGATCGGAAAGAGCTGGGATTGGACCGACACCTGGTGCCCTTGCCGGAGGGGTTGGCAGTTGACTGACAACAACGACAAAAAGCGAAGAATCGGCTGCTTCCTGTGCCGCTGTGGTGGCAACATCTCCGATATCATCGACCTCGATCAATTGAAGCACTTCACCGAGCAGTTGGACGATCTCGAGTTCGTGGAGATCAATTCCTTCACCTGTTCTGCAGAGGGTCAAGCCAACATCCAGAACGCCATCCAGAGCCAGAATCTCGATGGCGTGATGATCGGTGCCTGCACTCCCCGTCAGTACGAAGAGATGTTTCGAGCAACGATCCAGGAAGTAGGCATCAATCCCTTTATGCTGGAGATCGTCAATCTGCGCGAACAGTGTTCCTATCCCCACTTTCACGAACCCGAAGAGGCACTGCACAAGGCGAAACTGCTGGTGCGGGGGGCGGCCGACAAGGCCCGTCGCCTGATCCCCTTACCCCAAGAGAGCATTCGCATCTCTACCGATACCGCGGTCATCGGCGCGGGGATTGCCGGTATACACGCGGCATCCACCCTGGCTGCGCTAGGTCACAAGGTTCACTTGATTGAAAGACAGCCCAGTGTAGGCGGAAATATGGCTCGCGTAGTCAAGATATTCCCCACGGACGACTGTGCCCTTTGTACCCTCTCTCCTCGCATGGATGAGGTAAACAAGAACAGCAACATCAACCTGCTGACCCATACCGAAGTGGAGAATATCCGCAAACTGCCGGAAGGATTGGCTATAAAGGTGAAGAAGAAGCCCCGCTTCGTTCTGGCTGAGGACTGCACCGGCTGCGGCAAGTGTAACGAGGTATGTCCGGTCGATCTTTACAACGATTTCAACATGGGTTTGACCTCCACCCGCAAGGCAGCCTACAGACAATCACCCTCGGCTGTTCCCAACATCTACCTGTTGGACAAGCGTGGCATTCCGCCCTGCCGCGAGGGCTGTCCGATTTTTCAGAATCCTCAGGGATACGCGACGCTGATCGCAGCCGGACAGTATCAGCAGGCACTCGCTCTAATCCGTCGCGACAATCCGCTGCCGTCGGTGTGCGGACGTGTCTGTCCGCACCCTTGCGAAGATCAGTGCAGCCGATCGCTCGCCGGAGGGCCGCTGGCCATCGCCGCCCTGAAACGTTTCGTCATGGAACACCCATCCAATGCCGCAGATCTTGAGGTCGCTGGGATAGAGAAAAAACCGGCAAGGGTGGCTGTCATCGGTGGCGGGCCGAGCGGTCTCGCATGTGCCCACGATCTGGCTTTGGCCGGCATCGGCGTCACGGTGTTTGAAGCAGCCGAGAGGGCAGGTGGCGTACCCGCCATCAGCCTCCCCGATTACCGCCTGCCGGCGGATATCCTACAGCGGGACATCGGCTTTATCGAGAAGCTCGGCGTTACCATCAAAACCGGGAGCAAGGTGAACGGTGCGGCGCTGCAGCAATACCTGCGTGAATACGATGCGGTCTTGGTCGCCGTTGGCTTGCACAAAGACAAATCTCTCAACGTACCGGGCTCTGATCTAACTGGTGTATTGAGGGGCGGCGAGTACCTGCGGGCCCTTAAGCTCGGGCTCGACAGCCGTGCTGGGCATAGCGTTGTGGTAATCGGTGGCGGCAACGTTGCCATGGACGTGGCACGCACTGCCTTACGCAGTGGCGCACATGTTCAGCTCATCTGTCTGGAAACCCATGCGGAAATGCCGGCGATTCGTTCCGAGATTAGCCAGGCCCTCGAAGAGGGAGTTGTCATGCACCCGCGAGCATCCCCCAAGCGGTTCATGGAGAAGAACGGGCGCGTTGGCGGCGTAGAATTCCTGGCTGTGGAGAGGATCGACTTCGACGAATTGGGGAGGATGAAGCCGGTCATCATCGAACGCTCAGAGACGATCCTGGAAGCGGATACGGTGATATTCGCCATCGGCCAGGAGCCTGACGTGGCAGATCTATTCGAAGGACTTGAGGTCGAATTTACTCCCTTCGGCACCATCGCCACCGATCCTGAAACTCTACAATCGTCCGTGCCGGGGTTGTACGCGGGCGGTGACGCCGTGAGCGGGCCAACCACCATCGTCGAGGCGATGGCCTTTGGCAAGAAGGCTGCCCGGTCAATCGCTGCTGCCATCGGCCATCCCATCGAGGATCTGGAGGTATACCCGGATCTGCAAACCGTTTCCATGCAGTCGGCGTGGGACCTGGCACAGAAGGCCGGAGATACCTGGCAGGAGCGTGTGACCACCGCCATGTTACCCATGGCGGAGCGAACTTCCGGATTTACGCCCGTGGAACAGCCCATGAGTGAAGAGGCGGCGATCGCAGAAGCCAGACGTTGCCTGCAGTGCGGCGGATGCAGCGACTGTCGGCTATGCCAGGCGGCATGTGAAGCGAAAGCGATACGCTACGACCAGGTTGCAGAAAGCGAAGAGTTGATCGTCGGCGGTGTGGTGGTCGCGACCGGATTCAGCGATTACGATCCCAGTAAGCTGCGCTACGGATTTGACCGCTATGACAATGTAATCACCCAATTCCAACTGGCAAGGATGTTGGATCCCATGGGTCCGACGGATGGCGCGGTACAGAGGCCTTCGGATGGCAGGACCGCCAAGAAGATAGTGATGGTGCAATGCGTGGGCTCCCGCGGCGACGCCCAGGGAAACAGTGACATGCACGCTTACTGTTCACGGGTGTGCTGCATGGTCGCGTTAAAACACGCGGGGTTGATCAAGAAGAGTTTCGTCACGGACGCCGAGATCTATATCTGCTACATAGACATTCGGGCATTCGGCAAGGGCTACGAAGAGTACTACGAGGGAACGCGAAACCAGGGCATTCACTTCATCAAGGGATTGCCAGGTAACGTTACTGAGAATGCAGCAAGTCGCAATCTGCTGGTCACCGTTGATGACCAACTCACCGGTTCGCTGCTCAATATCGATGCCGATCTGGTGGTGCTGTCGACCGCAATGGAGCCGGCGAATGATGTGGACACACTGATAAAACAGTTGGGCATCCAGAAGGACGAGTCCGGTTTCATCAAGGAGTTCCACCTCAAGATCCGTCCCACGGATACCTCAATCAAGAACGTGATGATCGCCGGTACAGCCCAGGGCCCCAAGGACATCACCGACAGTATCGCTCAGGCAGGTAGTGCAGCCGCTTCCCTGGCGGGCTATATCGGTGACGGTGAGGTACTTTTGAACCCGCAGACTGCTTACGTTCTAGCGGATCGGTGTCGTGCCTGCGGACGATGCGAGGAGGCCTGCGAGTTCAGCGCAGTCAATGTGAACGAAGGGGCGCTTTGGGCGGTGGTCGAGGAAGCCTTGTGTGAAGGCTGTGGCAAGTGCACGGCCATCTGTCCGACCGGTGCCATCGGCGTTCGCGGCGCCGAAGTGGAGCAGATAGAAGCGATGATAGGCGGTTACAGAGACGCGCCGCCCGCAGGAAGCTCGTGAGTTTTGAACCGGACATTTTGGGATTTGCCTGCAACTGGTGTGGTTACGCCGGGGCAGACGGTGCCGGTCTGGCCAAACTGCAATACCCGGCAAATGTCAAAATAGTTCGCCTTATGTGCCTTGGAAGAACAGAGCCCAACTTCATACTGAACGCGTTCGAGCAAGGCTATGACGGCGTCATCCTGTTCGGCTGCCATATCGGTGACTGCCACTATGTCTCAGGCAATATTCAAGCGGACCAGTTTGTTGGCCAGATGAAGAAACTCCTCGATACACTCGGTCTCCAGGGGGCAAGGGTACGTAGGGAGGAGACCTCCTCGGCCGAGGGGCCGCTGCTGGCAAAGCTGGTGCAATCCTTCCGCGACGATCTGCTGCAAATGGGTCCGAGCCCTTTGAAAAGGCGGCAGGCCAGCTGAACAGAGCAGGAATCACTCGTGGCGATAAGCTCAGAAAAGATGTCGACGGAACCGGAAGACCTTCAGTGTATTCTGTGCAACAGATGTACCCACGTCTGTCCGCAGAATATGGTGAATGAAAAGTTCTCTCCGCGGGGTCTGGTGCTGCAACTGCTGCTCGAAGGTTCTGTTGAGCAAACTGACCTATGGCAGTGCTTGACCTGTCTGAGCTGTCAGGATGTCTGTCCGCAATCCACCAAGTGGGTGGACTATGTGCGCGATGCCCGCACCCAAGCGCGCAGTGAAGAAGTCTCGTTCTACTGCAAACACGGCAACATGCTGCAGACGCTGCAGCGCATGATGAGCCATGAGTCGTTGCAGCAAGACCGCCTTGCCTGGGCCGATGGGCTGCAACATGCCAGTGAAGGTGAGTACTTCTATTTCACCGGTTGCCTGCCTTATTTCGACAATATGTTCCCCGAGGTGGACCATACGGCGACAGCGAAGGCCACCCTCAAGATTCTGAATCACTCCGGCATCACTCCGGTTCTGTCCAACGACGAGCGCTGCTGCGGCTACGAAAGTCTTTGGAATGGAGACAAGCAGACGTTCCAAGAGCTGCTGAAACTCAACCTTGCAGCAATTGAAAAAAGTGGTGCAACAAAGGTCGTAACCGCTTGTGCGGAGTGTTTTCAGACGCTTTCCTGCGACTATGCTAACGAGGTTAGTGAGCTTCCCTTTGAGGTCATCCACACGGCCGAGCTGTTCGCCCAGTTGCTCAGAGAGGGGAGCCTCGATCTAACCGTGCCGATCGCTGAACCGATCACCTACCACGACCCGTGCAGACTGGGTCGCTACGCGAAGATATACGATCAACCGAGAGAGCTTCTGCAAGGGATACCTGAAGTTCAGTTTGCGGAAATGGAAAAGGCCAGGGCGGATTCACTCTGTTGCGGCGTGGGCAATTTCTCCAACTGCGATGCCAACAGTAAGTTCTTGCAGCACGAGCGGTTCTTGCAGGCCAAACGTGCCGGAGCAGACGTAATGGTAACGGCATGTCCCAAGTGTCGAATTCATTATTCCTGTTACCTCGATGGCCGGCCACTGGAAGAGATCGGCCCCATAGAGGTTAAGGATCTCTCCCAGGTGCTCGCCGATGCCCTTGATTAGCACCGTGTCATGCCACAAATGAATAGCGACGAGCTATACGCCTTCATCGAACGACTGGAATCGGAGCAGATCTCATTCGAGGCTGACGACACCACTGCCTTTATGTCGGATGCGTCGTTCCTCTCTCTGGGAAAGCCGGGTTTGGTTGTCTTTCCAAAGTCGGAAGATGAGGTCTTGAAGGTGGTGGGCTTTGCAGCGAAGAACGCCATTCCCCTGACCCCTCGTGCAAAAGGATCCAGCACGGCAGGAGCCGCCATCGCCCCAGCAGGTCAAGTGCTGCTGATAACGGATATGCTCGGCGTGGTAAACAGGTTCGGTAAAAGGCTGGGTAGACGAGAGATCGGTTTCTACACTGCAGATGATAGCGAGATTCCCGCGCTGCAGTTGCAGGACTTTACCGAGCGGGAGGTCTATGCACGAGTTGGTGCCGGACTTTCGTCCCAGGAGCTGGACGCATACCTGGCCCCTTTAGGCTGGCATATGGCGGTGGTTCCATCCAGTGGCTGGAGCACCATCGGTGGCAATTACTCCACCAATGCCGGAGGCAATGGCACGCCCAAATATGGCACTTTCAAACAGGTCGTCAGTCGCGTAAAGCTGATCAGCTCCAGCAGCAACGAGGCGGGCGCGGAGGCCAGGATCGTCAATGATCGCCAGACGATCGTTGCCATGGGCGGCGGCCAGGGCCTCTATGGGATCATCACCGAGCTGGATGTACGCATCGTTCCCAACGTCAAGGAGTCCGAAATCTGCTCTGCTATTTGCTACAGCACCGCCGTCGAAATAGAGGCGCTCGGCAACAGTATCGGTGCCTTTATGGCTTCCATGCAGGAGGTCTGCAGTCCAGAAATAGCCGAGTTTATGATGGTGGACAGCGGAATCTTCAGTGCCGACGATCCCCTTCTGCAGGACCCGGAGATCGCTCCGCTTTTCGATTATCCGCAAGATCAGTATCGCATGATCACCATGTACATGGGTCAAAAGGCAGAGCTGCAGGCACTCGTAGGAGTGGCTGATCGACACGCGGACATCAGTTACGTCGAAGTCAGCTACGGCGCCTTCAAGAAGATGTTGGATCTGCGCAAGGAAGCCACCGGCAAATCACCGGGCCGTGTCGCCCTACCGGGATTCGAGGATATCTATATCAAGGACCCTAACTATCTGGGTAAGGTGCTAAGTGCAATCTTCGCCATCACCGCGGGAAAACTGCCGGGCAGACCCATTGGCCACCAGTATACCGGTGGGGTGGTCGTTCACTACCGACCACAGGTTAAACCGAACAGAAGCGAGTATGGCAGAGGCTGGCGACTCACCCAGGAACTCAACCGGGAGATCTGCACGGACGAATACCAGACGGTCAAACGGCAGGAACACGGCCTCGGGCTGGAACTCTATGCGCTGGCTTCCCCCGAAGAGCGGGCTGCGATCATCAAACTGAAAGAGCAGTTCGATCCTGCCAATATATTCCAGTCCCACTTCATAACGGAATCGCCATCGCTCAACTTCATCGGTGCTGACTTGCAGGGGCTCGAGACTTAGGGCAACCGGGCAAACAGTGACAGAGCAAACGGCATGACAAGACTATCGTTGGACAAGAAGAGCATCAAGATCCTGCTGCTCGAAGGAATTCACCGGTCAGCCAGGGAGAGTTTTATTGAGGCAGGCTACGATAATATCGACTGCGTGGACCGCACGCTCCATCCGGACGATCTGATGGGCGCCCTGCAGGGCGTTCACATGCTGGGCATTCGATCCAGGAGCCAGCTGACGGAACGGGTGTTTGAAGGTGCGGACAGATTGATGGCCGTCGGTTGTTTCTGTATCGGCACCAATCAGGTGGATCTGCAGGGAGCATTGCTCCGGGGTGTTCCGGTCTTCAATGCCCCCTTCTCCAACACGCGCAGTGTGGCCGAACTCGTCATTGCTGAAGCGATCCTGCTGCTGCGCGGCATACCGGAGAAGAATGCGCTCAGCCATCGCGGCGTCTGGCAGAAGTCGGCCAGCAACTCGTTCGAGATCAGGGGCAAGACCCTGGGCATTATCGGCTATGGGAATATCGGCTCTCAGGTCAGCGTACTGGCGGAATCTCTCGGCATGCGGGTCTTTTACTACGACATCGTTACCAAACTCAGTCTGGGAAATGCAGAGCAGTTGTCTACCCTGCAGGCGTTACTCGCCGGCAGTGACATCGTCAGCCTGCATGTACCGGAAACCCCCGTAACCAGGAACATGATCGGAGCTTCCGAGCTCGCGGCCATGAAGCCCGGCAGTGTTCTACTGAATGCCTCCCGCGGAACCGTGATCGACCTGGACGCCCTGACGGATTCCTTACGCTGCAAGCATCTGCTCGGAGCAGCCGTCGATGTGTTCCCGCAGGAACCAGAATCCAACGCGGAGGAGTTCGTCTCCACTCTACAGGAATTCGACAATTGCATCCTGACGCCACATGTGGGCGGCAGTACGCTGGAAGCGCAGGAGAACATCGGCAGGGAAGTGGCCACCAAGCTCATCAAATACTGTGACAACGGATCGACCATCTCGTCCGTGAATTTCCCCGAGGTGGCGCTCCCTGCACATCCCGGCAGTCACAGAATCCTTCACATCCACGAAAACATTCCCGGCGTGCTGTCCGACATCAACGGCTTTTTCTCGGCAAACGGAATCAACATCAATGCCCAGCACCTGCAGACCAACGAGAGCGTGGGTTACGTGGTGACCGACATCAGTCAGGAGTACAGTGCCATAGCGCTAAAGGAGCTCCGCAGCGTGGCTGGGACCATCCGCACCCGCGTACTCTTTTAGTGTGCTGGCCGATCAGATCTTCAGAACAGAGCGTCAATAAAAGCAAACATTTTCTTTCTGTAGGGTTCCGATTCATTGACAAGATGGTGTCGGGCCCCGCTCAGATAGTGGATGGTCAGGTTGGGGAACTTCTCGCTCACCACCTTCATGTTGTATTTCCAGTCCACAGTCCGGTCCTCCGTGCCCTGAATCACGGTGACACGCAGCGCACTTGTGGGCAGTTCGTTAAACTCTCCAATCCAATCCTTAAGGGCAGTGACCCAACGCAACGGCAGGACGGTGGACTGCAGCGAATCCCGCTTGCTCAGGAATTCCAGAAACTCAGGATCATGGGAATTGACGCTGAATGATCTCTTGCGCTGCCGTAACAGATATTTGCCGATGGCGTGCAGCCACTTGCCGATGCGCCACCCGCTGGGATGCACGAGGGGAGCCAATAGGACGATGTTGTCAAATGGGCAGTCCTCGGGAGAGAAGGTGTTGCGCAACAGATACGTCATGATGACCGTCCCTGCCATGCTCTGACCGACGATATGAAAGGGTTTGGCGCAGTCGCTTTGGCCGCTCTCAAGACAGCACTCCAACACTTCCACATACTGACCGAAGTTGTCGATATCGACCCGCTCGCCGCTGGACAGACCGTGACCCGGTTGATCGTAGCTGACCACAGCATACTTCCGCTGCAGGAAATACTCGATCAGGTGGGCGTAGATACCGACGTGATCGAAATATCCATGCATGATAAACACCGTACCGCGGGGATCGGCAGGATGAAAATAGTGCAGCGCGATGTCGAAGTCGCGGCACTTGAGGCGTCCGAAGCAGTGCTGAACATCGCTTCGATCCTCAAAGTCGATGCCGTAATAGCGAAAGTAACCCTTCGCGAGGTCGGAATTGTGCGAGTCCTGAAAGCTGAACGGCTTCAGGTCCCGTCTGAGCTGCAGCAGATCCACGTCCTGGCTCTAAGGCCCCGGCAACAGCCTACTGAACTTCAGGGTCCAGCTTGCCGCTGGCGTATTGCTGCTGTATGTCGTCGAGGGGAATCGGCTTGATCTTGGACGCCCTTCCCGCTGTATCGAACGCCTCATAGCGGCTGGTGACGATGCCCTTCATCGCTTTGAGGGTTTCGGTCAGAAATTTGCGTGGATCGAATTCGGATCTGTTCTCTGCCAGAAAACGCCGTACGGCGCCGGTGGATGCCAGTCTCAGGTCGGTGTCGATGTTGACCTTCCTGACGCCGTGTTTTATGCCTTCCTGGATCTCCTCGACCGGCACGCCATAGGTTTCCGGGATCTCACCCCCAAACTCGTTGATTACGGCCAGCCACTCCTGTGGCACGGAGGAGGAACCGTGCATCACCAGATGGGTGTTGGGCAAGCGCTTGTGGATCTCCTTCACCCTGTCGATGGCGAGGATATCGCCGGTAGGCGGCCGGGTGAATTTGTAGGCGCCATGGCTGGTGCCGATGGCAATTGCCAGTGCATCCACGGCAGTCTGGGTGACGAAGTCGGCAGCCTGTTCAGGATCGGTCAAGAGCTGCTCTTTGCTCAGTGTCCCGGCAGCGCCGACGCCGTCCTCCTCACCCGCTTCACCGGTTTCCAGAGAGCCGAGACAACCAAGCTCACCTTCCACGGTGACGCCGCAAGCGTGGGCCATATCGACTACCCTGCGGGTGACCTCGACGTTGTACTCATAGCTGGCGGGAGTTTTTTGGTCTTCGAGCAGGGATCCATCCATCATCACCGAGGAAAAGCCGAACTGGATCGATCTCTGGCAGACGGCAGGGGAAGCTCCGTGATCCTGGTGCATCACCACCGGAATATCGGGAAACTCCTCTATGGCTGCCAATATCAGGTGACGCAGGAAGTTCGGGCCGGCGTATTTTCGTGCCCCCGCCGATGCCTGTACGATGACCGGACTGTCCGTCTCCTGGGCTCCCTCCATGATGGCCCGCATCTGCTCCAGATTATTCACGTTGAACGCCGGCACGCCGTAATCGTGTTCCGCCGCGTGATCCAGCAGTTGCCTCATGCTCACTAACGCCATCGCTGCTCTCCTCTCCTCAGTTCATCCAGCATCCATCTGCAACTCATCCAGCATCCATCTGCAACTCA
>CEQE01051085.1_pt1 | contig 21318 bp, 26 predicted proteins | sample 356201 | NCBI WGS metagenome assembly CEQE01 (sample SAMEA2619970, study PRJEB7988) | marine metagenome | biome: marine biome (ENVO:00000447); feature: mesopelagic zone (ENVO:00000213) & marine oxygen minimum zone (ENVO:01000065); material: "saline water (ENVO:00002010), including plankton...
TTACCTGTTACAATTAAATTAGATAATGTTAAAGTTATCAGAAGAGATGAGGACGAAGATGATGAATAAGCAAAAATTAATAATTAAATCTCAACTTGAATTTGGAGGCCAACATGCAAATTAAATTATTAGTTGAAGGCGGAAGTATGAAACCAGGTCCTGCTTTAAGCCAGAAAATTGGCCCTTTAGGAATTAATGTTAACCAAATTATAGAAAAAATAAATGAAGCAACAAAAAACTTCAATGGATTAAAAGTTCCTGTAGAGTTAGATGTAGATACTGGAACAAAAGAATTTGAAGTTATGGTATTTTCTCCACCAGTTTCAGAATTAGTAAAAAGAGAGTTGGGAATTGAAAAAGGTTCTGGCATGCAAAATAAAACAAAAGTAGCAAATGCGTCAATTGAACAAATAATTTCTATTGCAAAAACAAAACTTCCAAATATGCTTTGTAAAGACTTAAAATCAGCTGTTAAAACAATTGTAGGAACTTGTGTTAGTCTAGGTGTTTTAATTGAAAATAAAGAAGCATCTGAAATTGAACAGGATATAGATGAAGGACGATATGATAAAGAGATACTTGATGAAAAAACAGAAACTCTAAAAGAGAAGAAAGCAGAATTAGACAAATATTTTGGAGATTTAAAAGCTGAACAAGAAAAAATAGCTAAACAAGAACAAGCTGAAAAAGAAGCTGAAGCTGAAAAGAAAGAAGAAACAACTAAAGAAGAAAAAACTGAAGAAGATAAAAAAGAAGAGCCAAAGAAAGAAGCAAAGAAGAAATAGCTTTATAAAATTTTTATTCTTATTGTAATTATGTATTAATTTTAGGGGTATTGCTAAAAAATGAAATTCACAAACTTTAAGAATACAAAATCAATTAAATTTAATAGGGGGTTATGGGCCAACTTGGTAAGCTTCGAGCTTTGGGAGTTCGCGATCTGGGTTCAAATCCCAGTAACCCCATTTTGAGTTTCTAAGATGAATAAAAAAGATTGTTTGATTAAGATTCATGCTTATATTGCTTCTGATGGATTAATTGGTTTTTGGAATTGTAAAGAGACTAGGGGTAATAGTTTTAGAGTTAGAAAGAGATTTAGTAGAGTAAGATTTTATAATCAGAATGAAGAGTTAATTAATGATTATATCAATGCTGTTAAAAAAGCTTGTCCTCATCTAACCTATGTAAGATATATTAAAAGAAGATCTGAAGTAGATTTAAGAAGTCAGATACTTGCCAAAGGACTATTAAATTTAGGAGATATTTCTACACGTAATTGGGAACTACCTCAAAATATAAATAAAAGACAAAAAAGAATTTGGCTTGGAACTTTTGTAGATTGTGATGGTACTATTCAAAATAGGAAGTATGATAGATTTATTGCAATTGACTCTATTAATTTAAGAGGATTAAAAGAGATTTCCAAAGTTTTAGAGAATTTTAATATTACTAACAAGATTTATACTATAAAGTATAAAGATAACATCTCATATAGATTAAAAATTTTTAGAAAAGAAAACTTAATAAGATTTAATAAGCTAATTGATTTAAAACATCCAATAAAAAAGAAAAAACTTGTAGAAGCAATAAGGTCATACAAACAGAACGTTTAAAAACGACTTTTACAATAAATTTATAATCTATATTGGCTTACAAAAATGACATCAAAATCAAAAAAATCTAAATCAGCAGGAAGATTTGGATCAAGATATGGAAAAACCGTAAGAGCAAGACTCGTAAATGTTGAAACAAAACAAAGAGTAAAACAAAAATGTCCTTTTTGTGAGAAACTTGGAGTAAAAAGACTCTCGAAAGGGATTTGGAAATGCTCAAGATGTAATAAAAAATTCGCGTCAAATACATATTATTTATAATAAAATGCAATCATACAAATGCTTTAAGTGCGAGAAAAAGATTAATGCTAGTGCTCTTGATAAAAGATTTGTCTGTCCTCATTGTGGAGGAAAGATATTTTTTAAACCTAGAACTAAATTAAAAAAAGTAAAAGCTGAATAAAATGGAAAATCAAGATAAAAAAATTCAAGAAATGCAAATGTTAGAGCAGAATCTTCAAAACTCTCTTTTACAAAAACAAGCTTTTCAAATGGAATCATCTGAAAACTCTGCAGCATTAAAAGAAATAGAAAAATCAGGAGAAGAAGTTTTCAAAATTGTTGGGCAATTAATGATTAAAACAGACAAATCTAATGTAAAAAAAGAACTTGTAGAAAAAGAAAAGATATTAGATCTAAGATTAAAGACAATTGAAAAACAGGAAAGTCATTTGACAAAACAATTAGAAACATTAAGAGAAGAGTTTATGAAGCAGACTAAAAAGTAAACCCCTAATAAATCACAGAAATATTTATAAATATCTCGATTGTAAATTTAATATGGTATTAAATAAAATAAAAAAAATCTTTTCAGATTCAATAAATGGTGATTCTGGTGATGAGGATTATTTAGAAATTGATTTAGGTCAAGAAAAAAAAGATAAAAAAGTTATTGTAAAACTTTTTGTGTTAAAGCAATATGAAGATGTAAATGATATTCTTAGCGCTTTAAGAGATGGATATACAATTGCAGTTATTGACATTAAGACATTAAGAAAGAGAGATTCTATTGAATTAAAAAGGGCAATATCTAAGATTAAAAAAACAACAGATGCAATTGAGGGAAGTATTGCAGGATTTTTAGAAGATATAGTAGTTGTTACACCTTCTTTTGCAAAAATTAATAAACAAGCTGAAAAACCAAAGAAAGAAGATAAGGAAAGGTTTGTATAAATTATAATTTCTATTACATATATTTTTTTAAACTAATTTTTTCTTAGAATAAAATGGAATTACAAAAACTTGCAATTAATCCTAATGGACAACTTGTTAATTGGGATGGACATTTAGTTCAACTTCTCTGTCAAAGTTCTCTTCAAGTTATTGAAGATGGCAATTGTAATGAAGTACCTCCTTCTAAGATTGAAGAAATTGCAAGAAGAGATTATCCATGGGCAAATGCATATTTATTAGGAGATAATTCTGCAATGAGTTTAACTAAGGATTATTTTCATGCTGTTCAATATTTAAAAATTGAAAGGTAATATATTCTACAAAACTTTATAATCTAATAATTCTCTTTTTAAATATGAAAACATTATTTATTCTAGCAAAAGTAAAAGTAGAAATAGATAAATTAAAAATAGAAAAAATTTCAAAAAGATTACCTAAAAATATAGCAATTGTTTATTCCATACAGTATAAAGATAATGCAATTAAAATAAAAAATATTCTTCTTAAAAAACATAAAATAACAAAATTAACACAGATTCTTGGATGCACTATACCAAAGTTTTCGAGAGATACAAAAGCAATACTATTAATAACTGATGGGAAATTTCATGGAATATCTCTCGTATATGAAACAAAACTTCCTGCTTATATACTAGAAAATAATAATTTAGAAAAAGTTTCATCTAAAGAAGTAGAAATATTAAAAAAAAGACAAAAAGCAGCATATGTTAAATTTCTTAATGCAGAGAGAATAGGAATAATAGTTTCATCAAAATATGGTCAAGAAAATCTAAAAAAAGCATTAAATTTCAAAAAGAATTTAGAAAATAAAGAATCCTATTTATTTATTAGTAATAATATTAATCAAAATGAATTTGAGAACTTTCAGATAGATTCATGGGTAAACACTGCATGTCCTAGATTAGATATGAATACTAATATAATTAATTTAAATAAAATTAGATATTAAAGAAGAGAAAACATTATATATCTAAAGATAATTGTGATTTTATGGAAACTTTACAAATTAAAACAAAAAGGATTGGATATGTAACAAGACCAAAAGCTATAATCAAAGATGGTCAAGTCATTCTTGAAAGTAATAAACCTTATGTTATGAAAAATGTAAATCTTCTACTAAGAACTGAAGAGGATATGAATAATGAGCTTAAAGCAATTTTGTTTGAAAATCAAGAAGAATTATTTAAAAATTTAACACCTATTGAAATGGCACAATTTGATGCAGGAAGGCCTTTAAATGGTGTTGGTTTAAATAAATCCGAAATTTTCTATTTAACAACATATATAGATAGTAATAATAAAAAAGGATCTATAACACAACATTTTAGAGATGATGGTGTTTATGAATCAATAACTAATTTTCGTGAAATTCATCATTATTTAGGAAAATGGGTTGATATTGATGAAGGTATGAGAACAATGATTAAGGATTTTAGGGAAGTTAAAAGTCTTGGTGACTTACCAGTTCATAAAAAATATATACACATGCTAAATGGTGTTGATTATTATATGTTGTCTTCTTTAAAAATAATAATTCCTGGGGCAACTTAGTTTAAGATTATTTTCTAAACTTTAGCAATAGAAAATACTGTTTTTATTGCAACAATTATTGTTGCAGGCACAAATAAAAATAATAAAGCAATTAAAATAGAGATTATCATTTTACCCAATTCTACCCCGCTTACTGTAATTCCTGTAAGTGCAACATTAGTTGCAAGTCCTTGAATTCCTGCAAAACTTGCAATTACTGAAGAAACTGATGCAAAAAGAAAGGTTTGAACATCCTTTTCTGCAACAAAATACCCTACAATTAATCCTAAAACAATAATAACTGTTAAGATAATCGGATTAGTATAACTTCCTGTTATTATTCCTCCTATTACTGCAAGTATAACTCCTATTAAAAAAGCCCAGGCACTAAGAGAATTTTCTTGTGATTTTATAACCATTTTTTATATCCCTAATTAGGCTAGAATCTTATATAAATCTTTTGACAATTTTAAAAATTAAACTATATATTTTAAGATAGAAAACCTTATAAATGATCTTAATTCTTAAATGACTACAGATGGAAGGAAAAATATCTAATTTATTTAATACAAGTATTTTAATATTAATTTTATGTATTGGTTTTGCTTTTGCAGCAGTTACAATCTCTACTCCAACTTCTCCATCAACTATTACTAAATCAGCAAATTCTACAACTTTTACAGTAAATTCAAGTATAAGTTCTAATTTTAGTTATCCAACAACTGCAACAATTACTGATGAAGATGGAAACACAATAACTTTTTCATTATTAAATACAACTTCAATTACAAGCACTCAAACAGCAACATTTAAGGTAAATACAACAGCAATCTCTAGTGGATATAATTTAGAAAAAAATACTAAAGCAATTACAATTACTGCAACTAATGCATCAAACTCTACTGATACTAATACAACAAGCGTTACACTTACATTTGATAATCAAAACTATTGCTCATCAGGAGATCAAGGCGGAAATTTAAGTTTTGGAAAGGTAAATATTGACAATACTAAAGGATTTGGAGAAGATGATGATGAATGGTATCCTCTTGATAAAATTGAAGTTGATATCAGAGTGGATAATGATGGTAATGATGATATAGATGATGTTACAATTGAATGGGGAGTTTATAGTACAAAAGAAGATAAATGGGTAATTGATAATGAAGAAAGTAGTTTTAATCTTAAAGATGGAAAAAAGGAAACAATAACAGTTGATTTTCAGGTAGACCCTGATGATTTAAATACAGATATGGGTGAGAGCTATGTTTTATATGTTAAAGCTTATAGTGATGATCTTGGAGAAAGTGTAGAGTGTATTAACAATAAGGAAGATATTACAATAACTCTTGAAAGTGACTTTGTTATTCTTGATGATATAGATATTCCAGAAGTAGTTTCATGTGGAAGTGAAATGCAAATTACAGCAGATGTTTGGAATATTGGTGAAGATGATCAGGAAGATGTTTATGTTACTATTTATAATAAAGAATTAGGAATAAATCAAGATGTGACTTTAGGAGATGTTGATTCTTTAGAAAATGAAAGACTTTCTACAAGTGTAGAAATTCCAGCAGATGCTGATGAAAAATTCCATACTATTAAGTTTTGGGTTTATGATGAAGACAATGAAGTTTATGAAAACGATAATAATGATGACTCTGAATTTAATGTTCCATTTAAAGTAGAAGGAAGTTGTGGAGGAACAACATCTACAAGCACATCAGAAGTTTTAGTTTCTGCAAGTCTTGAGTCAAGCGCAAAAGCAGGAAAAGAATTAGTTGTAAAATCAAGCATTAGTAATACTGGAGATAAATTAACAACTTATATAGTTAAAGCAACAGGATATGCTAATTGGGCATCTTCTGTTACACAAGACTTGAATACAGTTGTTTTAGGTGCAGGAGAATCAAGAGATGTTTCATTCACGTTTAACGTTGATCAAGACGCCTTAGGGAATCAATTATTTAATGTTGAAGTTATTTCAGGAGATGAAGTAATATCAAAACAACCTGTTTCAGTTTTAATTGAAAAGTCAGGATTTGGTTTAGGATCTTTTGGAGACAATAAGTATCTATGGGGAATTGGGATAATCAATGTAATTTTAATAGTCGCTATTATTTCTATGGTTATAAGAATTGGAAAGAGATGAATTTATATTTAAAAAATGACAATTGAAAAATATACAGAAGAAGATATTAATGATTGTTGTAAATTATACAGTAGTCTAAAAGCTTTTGAAGTAATGGCTGACATGTTAATTCATGCAAAAAATCATGGTGTAGAAGGAGGATTTAATAATGCTAGAAAGGAAGTTAAAGGATTAATTGATAAATTAGAAGATTGTTCTTCATTTAAGGAGTTATCTATATTTAGCGAAACAGTTTCAAAACTAAAAGAAGTATATGAATTAGAATAAAAAAAATGATTACTTATTTTACATTTAGAGAATTAATGAATTTTTTCTTTGGCAGATTTATTCCTCAATTGGACAACTTTTAATTATTTTTTAGAAATTTTATTATAAATTTTTCTCCAAAACTTGTTTTCTTTTTCTTTCTTTATTACACTTGCCCCTATTAAATAACCAATTAATGCTCCAACAATTACATCACTTAAGAAATGTAATCCAAAATAAACTCTAGAAAATGCAACGAGTATTGCAAAGGTAATCCAGATATATTTGAATTTTGGGTATTTTTTTGAAATAAAAGGGATTGCACAAAATACTAACATTGCTCTAAATGAAGGAAAAGAAAAATTCCATATTAAGTGACTTGCTTTTTCAAGTTGAGGCAATAAAGACACTATTCCTAACTGAAAAGGTCTTGGTCTTTGTATGGAGAATTTCAATAAAAAGCTAATAACTGCAGATAAAAAAAGTGTAAACCATATTGGAAGAACCCATTTCCTTTTATTATAATTTGATATGAATAATGCTGTTAAAAAAAGGAAGATTATTAATTTAGAACTTAAAATTGTAATTCCCATAAAAAAATCATCTAAAAAGGCAGTTCTAAAAGATGAAATTCCATTTACAATTATTGAGTCAAAATAAAAACTAAAAAGTGTTAAAAATAAAATTATTATTCCAATAAAAACTACTTGATTTTTCTTCATAAGTTTACGAATATTAAATTATTTAAATACATTTCCTCTTTAATTCTCATGAAAAATAAAGATGTTTCTAATTTATTTATTAGATATTTTATTTTAATTTTTGTTGCTATTCCTAATTTATGGATATTTTATTTTATTTTTACTCCACTTACAATTTTTCCTGTTTATTTATTATTTAATTTGTTTTTTGATGCAACCTTATCTGGGAATATAATTACGATCGGCAGATTTTCAATAGAACTTGTAAATGCATGTATTGCTGGTTCTGCTTATTATCTTTTATTAATTCTTAATTTATCAACACCTAAAATAAAAAAAAGAATGAAAATTATTTTACTATCATTTATTGCTCTTTTAATAATAAATATCTTAAGAATATTTTTATTAGGATCTGCTTTTGTTTTAGGATATCCTTGGTTTGATGTAACCCATAAATTATTATGGTATTTTGGAAGTATTATTTTTGTCATAGGAATTTGGTTTACAGAAGTAAAATTATTTAAAATAAAAGAAATTCCTATTTATTCAGATATAAAATATTTATATAAATATTCTAAAAAATGATAGACTTATTTTATCAAATTATAGTGATAATATTATCAATCATAAAAGGATTAGGATATTTTGGAATATTTGTTGGAATGGTAATTGAAAGTTCTTTTTTTCCTTTTCCAAGTGAGATTATCTTAATTCCTGCAGGAGCATTAATTGCTAGTGGAGAAATGAGTTTTATTTTAGTTTTTTTAGCAGGATTACTTGGTAGTTTAGTTGGAGCACTAATTAATTTCTTTTTAGCATTATATCTTGGACGAACAAGTATTGATTTATTAATATCTAAATATGGTAAAATACTTTTTATAAATAAAGAGAAACTTAAAAAATCAGACAATTATTTTAAAAAACACGGAGAAATAACAACTTTTGTTGGACGATTAATTCCAGTAATTAGGCAATTAATTTCTCTTCCTGCTGGTTTTTCAAAAATGAATATCTATAAATTCATTTTATTTACTTCTCTTGGAGCAGGAATTTGGACATTAATTTTAATTTATGTAGGGTATTTTTTTGGAAATAATTCTGCCTGGATAAGTACAAACATGAGTTTAATCACATTAATTCTTTTATTATTTTCTTTAATAGTTTTAATAATTTATATTCTTTTGAAGAAGAAAAAAACTAATTTAATTCATTAAATTTAATAAAAGCTTCAAGAATTAATTTTTCTGTAACTTCTAGAATTTCACAATTATTAACATTTAAATTATAATTATTGTTATCAGTTTTAATTATGCTTGTAGTATTCTCTGGTTGTATTTTTATAAACATAAATTCATTTTCAGGTTCATAAATTTCACTATTATTTTTTATTAAGAAATTTATTCCAAAGATATTTAGTTTTTGAAGATTTCCAATTGCTAAATTCCAGTCTCCATCACAAAAAAGATTGTCTGTTGTAACTTCAAGAACCATATTTTGTCTAAAATCTATTTTTCCATTTACTGGAACATTTTCTAAGTCCTTTGGATTATTTCTCAAACGAATATTATAATCTGCATCAATTAATTTTCCAGTTGTACCATCTCTATATTTTACAGGTATTGAAGTTTTATAGAAAGTTATACATGGTCCTGAATCACAATAATCTTCTATTTCAAAAGCTACACCCATATATTCAAAAGTTTTTGAGGAAGTTATTGCTAAATAAATTGATAAAAAGATAAGCCCTAATATTATAACTGCAATTAATATATTCCTTAATATTTTATTTTCTTCTTTAATTTCTTTTTTAGTTGCTGGTTTTTTTTCTGAACTACTATGAATTTTTACTATTTTTTCTTTCCCTTTATTTTTTATTTTAAAGATTTCATATTCTTTGTCTTGTTTCTTTTTCATAATTATACCTCTATTTTTGAGTTTATAAGATTTATTCTTTTATTTTTAATATATTAAATAAGAATTCATCTGTTGTTTTTAGTAAGTCTTTTTTTGGACTTTGAATAATTACACAATTATCTTCTTGAATTATTAGAGTATTATTGGATTCTTCAATTATTATGAAGTTATCTTCACAAGTTTTTTCAGGAAGGTTTTCTGTACATTCTTTATTAATTAAACAAGCAGATTGTATTCTTTGAACAATTTGATAAAGGTTTCTTGAGATTTCTAATTCTGCTTCCTTATTTTTAGAAGAAATATATAATGGTTTTCCATAATAATTATCTATATCTTTTAATTCTGGAATTTCTTTAAAATTTATTTGTCTTGGATTATATTCAAAAACAAATTCATTATTTAAAAACCAAAGATTATTTTGATTTACAAATTCAAGATTGTTATAAATTACTTTCTTAACATTATTATCTGTTCCTCCTAAAAATGAATATCCTAGGGTGCTAAATAACATAATAAATATAAGAATTCCTCCAACAACATATTGTTTTACTTTCTTGTTTTTATTTTCTTCATGTTTAGATATTATTTTTCTCATAGATTAATCTATTAAATTGAGTATAAAAAATTATTGTTAAGAGACTTTCGTCTAGGTGTTAAAAAAAAGAAAAAGAAAAAAATAAATAAAAATTGTTTGTATTCTTATGCAGTTGTTACAACCATTTCAGCAGTTGTTGCTGAAGTTCCTTTGTATTCTTTAGCTGTATCAACTGTTTTAGTAGTTAAATACTTAGCAGCGTTTACAGTGTCTGTTGCTTCATAACCAGCGACAACTAATGCTAATTTGCTAGTAACACTTGAGTCACTAACACCTTTAATCAGGAATTGTCCTGATCCTACACCAGTTGATTCTGTGAATGCAGCACCACAATTAGCTCCACCTAGTACACTTGCAGCAGCTGAATTAATACAGCTTCCACCAATAATTACTAAGTTTTTTGTGCTTACAGAGCTAACTTCACTATCTTTTACAAGAACTTCACCAAGTTGAGTTGCAGAGGCAGAAGACGTTGATCCAGCAGTTATTGAAGCAGATACTTCGCCCATATATAACTGAGCATATACCTGTTCATCAGGATAACTAATTACAGCACTTTTCTGATCAGAATCAGAAGAATCTGTTGTTATAATAGTTCCCCAAAGATCTCCATCCTTTTGGATTTTACTATCTCCAGGCATAGTATGTTCCCAATTACCACTATCATTACTCCAAGTTCTTTCAACATCATCTACACCAATACCATCATCAGCATCAACACCATTCTCTAACTTAACAATTAATGCTTCATAAACATTATTGTCATCTTTTTCTTCAAAGATAACTACAGCAGGTACATTAATCGGAGTTGTTCCTGCAATGTCATGTAAATTTATTTGTGTTTCATTTACCTTTCCAGTAGTAGACATATTATATGTAAGTTGTCCAATCTTGAAGGTGAAACTTTCAAAATTTACAGAAGCATTAGAAGAGGTGTTTAATTGATAAACAGTTGAATCAGCAGTAAAGTTCCAAGTATTACCAATATCTACAGTAGCATTAGGAGTAATCCCTGATATACTTGTATAACCGTCTCCATCGGGTAAATCTATTTGTGTAATAAGATTTCCACCACCATCCCAATTACTTAAATTTATTTTTGTTGGTTGGTAAAATGCAAGTCTTGCACCTTTTGCAGTTTGTATTGTTGGAAACATAACACCAGTTCCTGCACCGCTACTATCAGGGTAATTAATTCTTACATTATAATGTGAAGACCCATTATTTGAATCTCCTGTCATAGTTACAGAGTAAGATTTTCCACCGACAGATACTGTACCCTCACCATCTGAAGTCCATGTTGTTTCATAACTATCACCTGAAAAAACATCTGTGAATTTAGCACGATCATTAGCTGTTCCTGTTGTTGCATTGTTTAAAGCAGATACTTGTAATAAGTAACCTTCATCTTCATTACCAACAACAACAAAATCCTTATGTTTTATAATTTGATCTTCAAAAACAGTAAGATTATGGTTATCATCATCTGGAATAAGTTTAAAATTACCTGTTGTATTCTTCGCAAACACAAAATTATGTTCAGTTCCACGATGTTCTGTGAATTCTATTTCCAGTTTATCATCACCTGAAGTTGTAATACTTATTGTTTCTCTTGTCGCTGAATCATCAGCAATATTTAATCCTGAAAAATCTAATTTAAAGCTTTTAAAAACAGGGTCAGTAAAACTTTCTCCAGCTTTTATTGCATCTTCATCAGATTCAGCAGCAACAACACTTACAACTAACTTAGTTAAGTTGCTTGTTCCACCTGTAAAATGTGCAGTTGCACCATCAATAATAGCATCATCTTCTCCAATAGTTACTTCACTTCCATCAGTTAAAGTTACTTTTTCAGAACCAGCAACAATTGACGCTGATAATTTTAAGTTTGTTTCATCAGCATTTGTAACTGCAATTGTAATACCTTGAACTTTTTTTGACGCTGCTTCATTAATTTCTTTACTTTCACTAGCACCTGCACTATTTGTTACTTTAACAGTAGCTGCACTATCTGAAGCTGAAACTAATTCAACAGTATAAGTACTTCCACCAATAGTTACATCTTGTGCAGGACTATCACTATCTAAACTCAACTTTTCAGCGCTTTGCAATAATACTAAGTCAGTTGCATCTGTAGCAGAACCAACTGTAAATGTTTGTCCAAATAAACTTATGCCTTCACCTTCTGAATCACTATGATTAAAAGCTATTGCTTTACTAAAAGTAGCTGTTGCATTATATATATAATTTGCAGTAGTTGTACTTATTTGCAAACCATAATCAGGATCATCTGAAGATGTTGGTTGTTTTTTAAAATTAATTCTTGGGTTTGACCCAATATCAATTGTTTGAGTTATTGTCGCATCAACATTTCCTGAAAAACTCTCTTCCTTTAAAACAGTTGGAAGATTTGATTTTGTTAATACATTTTTAACAGTATTCAAACTATCGTTAACATAGATTTTTGTTCCTCCACTAAATAATTCTACAGCTTCTCCACTAACGCTAGATCCACTTGTCGAACTACCTGCAGAACCCATATTTGATTGTAAATTACTTTGAACATTTCCAGCTTGGATTATATCTAAAGTAGATACTCCACTACCAGTACCATAAACAATTGCTACATCTGCAGTTCCTCCAACAACGAAAGGTTGTGGATAATTTGCTGCAGCAGCAAATCCTACGCTAGATACAGTCATTAAAGCACTAGTTGCTAATGCCGAAATTTTTCTAAAGTTTAATTTCATCTCTTATTTTATTAACCTCCTTTCACCTATATTATTATGTTGTCTATGACAACCATCATTTCAACTCCACAGTCATAGGGAAGACTATTTTGTCAAAATCTTTAGGTTTTTATTCCCTATAGAACACCCGCTAAGGTGTGTAATAGGATGAATGAGTTTTTCTTTAAAAAGCCTGTGGTATAATTTTGACTATTTATAGGTAAAATCAGTGTTTTTAGATATTTTATTTATAAAGCTTTAGTTGTCACTTGTATATTAATACATCTTTATTTTCCCTCTAAACAAAACATTTATTAACATAGGGTAATTAATTGTAATATATATTAATTATAAACATATAACTGTAAAGTATATGTTATAGATATATGTTAAGAAATATACCATATATATTTTCTAGCTAAAAAAATGGCAAAACCAAGAACAAAAACAAGAGAAATTACAATAACAGAATCTCAAGGAGTATTTTCTATATTCAAAAAATCTAAAACAGCGAAGGAAGATTATGATTTTGAAGGAGTCTTAGCATTAAGACAGCTTTTAAGCAATGAAAAAGCAAGAATTTTAAATGTTATAAAAACAGAAAGTCCTAAATCAATATATGATCTAGCAAAAAAACTAAAAAGAGGATTTAAATCAGTAAATGATGATGTTAAGCTTCTTGAAAGATTTGGATTTATTGAATTAACTGAAGAAAAGACCAAAAATAGGATAAGACATAAGCCAGAAATAGTAATTGATACTATTACAATTCATCTAAAAATCTAATAATATACTTTAAAAAATATCTCTGTTAAGCCTCCACCTTTTGAAAAATCCTGTGAAGATCCTTTAAGATTTGTTGTAATATTTCCTTTTTCAATTGTTAAGGTCTTTACTCCTTCTGATATTATTTCTAGATTATACCCCTTAATTGGACTTTCTTTAATTTTCCAACTTTCTTCTGTAATTCCAGTAAGTGTAGAATCAAGTACCTCACACGTATTTCTCCCATCTTTACAAATTTCATTATTATTACAATCAAATATTAGTTTTTGAACTGAAAGATACTCTAAATTATCCCTACAATCACTCGTTTGCTGTAAAAATGACTGAATAAAGCTGTTTATTTCATAACTTTCAACTGTCTCTTTTTGAGGACTTTTTAAGGAAAATCCTATAAAAACAAGTATAATTACAGCAACAACTATGACAATTAATGCAAATCCTATCATTTCTTCTTGTGCTTTTTTCATTTTGTTTTATAACTTACCATTAATTTTGCTATTTCACATTTATCATAGATTTCTCCTTCAAATGAATCTTTTTTACATAAAGATACAAAATTTGAGAGATAATTTCCTGATACTTCATTACCTATTCTTATTACATTACAATTATTATAATTCCCTAGAGTACATATAATAGTTTCTGTTTTTGGGTAGATTTTTCTTATTTCTATACTTTCTACACCCCAAAATCCATCATAAGTATTTTCTTTTAAACTAATGATTTTATCAGAATCAACACAATTTATTCTACTAGCACCATATGCTTCACCACATGAGAATTCAGGAGAATTTGCAAGTTTTGTTACAAGCAACATTGCATTTTTTTCTTCAAGAATTGTCGCAGATTCTTTTAATCCTGAAAATTTAATAGTTAAAACAAACATTCCAACAAGTACAAAAAACAATGTTACTGCAATTAATACAAATGCCATTTGCTGAATCTTTAATTGTGCTTTTTTTACCATAGTCTACATTCTGCTAAATTATTTTTTTCATTAATATCTTCAACTAAAAAACTAATTGAGTTGAGATTGTTTGAAGTTTTTAGATTTTTTGCTAAATTATTTAATGTTGATAATTCTGATTCTAAATTAGAATTACAGTCTTTTTGTGAAACAAGTCCTGCTTTATCAATGTACAATAAACCTAGATTTCCAACTCTTTGCATTAATCTTTTTATTTGACATTCATAGATATCTTTTTCTGAAAATATTGCAGCATACATTAAAGCATCTGTTTCAAAATACATTCTTGATTTGTTTTTTTCAATGTATTTTCCATTATAGTTTACATTAATTTCGCAGTTTCTGTTAAAACAAACTCTTATATTAGTGCTTGAACAATTGTTTACAAGGATATTTCCTTGTTTTAAACTTGTTATTTCCTCTTTGATATTTTCTGGTGGATCTAAAAAACAATATTTTTTGTCTAATGAAGTTAAATAAATTAAATCAGATACCTTAAATGGAAAATCAAGTGGTTTTGAAAATATATAGAATTTTTTTCCTTCAACATAGTCTTCTGAGAAAACATATTTATTGGAAAACCCTACATCTACATCTGTTTCAGTCCATTTATCAAAGCTTTTTTGAGATATTTTAATTATTTGCCGTCCAAATTCTTCATTTGTATTACATCGATTATATATTCTGGTTTCACTTGGTAAAATTAATGAAGTTGATTTTCCTGATTCAAATCCAGTTTCAAGAGGATTTAATAAAACTCTAATTTCTTTTGCTGTTTTGGAATCTAGTGCTATTTCTTCTGTTTTGATTAGTTTTGTTGTTGCAAATATTGCAAGAAATAATATGAATATACCAACAATAATTGCAAACATCCATGCAAATGATATTTGTAAATAACCTCTTTTATACATTATTTTAATAAGAAGTTTTTTACTTATAAAGTTTTATTCTTATGTTTAGAAAAACTAAGCTGGAAAAAAGGATTTTTATATTCTTTTTCTCATTTCATTTCTTTTAAAGTATAAGAAACAGCATCAGGATAAACTTCCCACGACCAAACACCAGTTAATGTAGCTGTATTAAATTTCTTTTTTTCTTTTTTTAAATATTCTTCTCCAAATTTTCTCTCTATAGTATCCTTCATCTTTTGATAATGTAATGGTCCAAGTGTATGGCCTATTTGTCCCCATAAATCCTCAAAACTTCCTTTAAAATCTTCTTTAAATGCTCTTGCGATTACAGGATTTTTTGTTAAATTTAATAAATGTTCATAACCATCAAATCCTTTTTCTTTTAATTCTCTATCTTTTATTAATGAATAGTACATCATTTCTAACCTTGTTTGGTCTATTAATTCATTATCTACTTGTAAAATATCTACATCTTCTTTAGTTATTCCTAAGTCTTCTAATCTATTTCTTAAAAATTCATATGCTCTTTTTTCAGAACTTATAGCAACACCTTCTGTAATAGATTTTGTTGGAGTTATTCCTCCAACTTCCTCTGTGAATCTCGTTGATAAAGGCATATCTCTTGAATGAATCTGGTGTGCCCCATGTCCTAAAACTTCATGAAACGCTACCCTATAAGCATCTGTAGGTATTGCAATTATTCCTTCCTTATCTCTATGAAAAAAATCAAAACCATATGAACCTAAACTAAATACTCTTGTAATAGAATTCCAATTGCTCCATTCACTCCCTTCTTTTGGTGGAAGTAACAAAAGGGTCATATCAAAATCTTTGGGCAATAAATTTTTTGCTTTACCATAAGTTAAAATATCTTCCTTTATTCTAGGAATCCAAGTTTTTGCAATAGTTTGCGCTTCTTCTGTGAATGGACTTACTTTAGTATAATTTCTTTCCTGTGTTCTTTCAACATTTTTCCATCTTTTTTCCCAAGGCGGAGATTTTACTCTTTCTTCTAAAAATTCATAAGAACCTTTCCCCGTTATTTTATCAAAAAATTCTCTAACAGATAAAGAAAAGTTAGGATCAGTAAAATAATCTAAAGTTAAATTATTTAATTGTAAATTAGATTGAATATTCCTTAAAACTAATTCATCAAATTCAGTCTCAGGAGTTATACCATCAGTTTTCTTCAATATATCTGATAATTCTGCCTTATATACATCTCTTCCATAAAGATTAACTAAATTTTTAAGATACCTATGGCTAAGTTTATAGAATTTTGCTGTTTTTTTATCTAATTCCTTTAATTGGGGATTTGTTATTTTACTCATGTTATTTATTCATTTTTTTATTATTTAATAAAAATAAACTATCTAAAATAAAAATAACCTTTACAATTTTTAGGCAAATTCGATAGATTTCTTTTTAGTATTTTTTCTTCTTTAATAGATTCTCCACTTATCCATAAGGGTGATAATTCAATTGGCAAACCATTGTAATTTTTGTCAATTTCTAAGATCTTAGTTAAATTGCCTGGACCATGTACCAATTCACTTTTTCCTCTTTTATCACTAATTGTAGCTGCAATTAAAGTAATGCAAGAAGGTTTGCCTATTTTAGAGGTTGCAATATCTAATAATCTCTTTCCATATTTTGTACTTACAATTAATGTTCCCGGGGCAGATAATACTCTCTTACTCATTGAATCTTCTTGACTCCCTTCATATGCAGCTACTTCTTGTATTCGGGCATATAGTGTAGTTGTATTAGGAATTTCTCTTACAAGAGTTCTACCTAAAAGGTCTTTAGCTACTGTTTTTGAATTTCTTGCAAAGAATTTAGTATCAATTCTTGTTGAATATTCTGGTAAAATTATTACTTCAGTCATTTTATAATAGTTACATATGGTAATATTTATAAAGCTTTCTAAAGAATAATTTATATGGTAGATAAAGACAAATATGACAATTTTCAGAATTATTGTGCAGATAGAGTAAGAAAAGGAGATAGCTATGCTTCTCGTTTTTTAAAGGATAGCAAAAATTCTCTTACATTAGCATTAGAAGAAGCTAAAAGACAAAACCTTTCACAAGATCTTATAAATAAAGTTGAAGAAAAAGGAATGTTAGATGGAAGTTTTAAATTAACTTATGAAGGTGCTGAAAGAATTTATAGAAAAGTAAAAGAGTTAGTTAAAAAAGAAAAAGAACAATTGAATAAAGATTACTTAGGAGTTCTTGAAAACTTCGATCCTATAAGAGATAGTGATCTTATAGCAACAGGGATATTTTGTTTAGTTCCTGAAGTAAGAGAAAGAGTTAATAAGAATCTAGAAAGTTTATACAAGGTTGTCTTAAATGTTGGAATGAATAGAAAAAAAGGCTATTTATTACCAGAACATCAAAAACTAAAACCAGTATCAAGAAAAAACTTTTTCCCTTCTAATTTGAGAAACTTACTTATTAATTTACCAAAAATAGAATCTAGTGAAGATGAAAAATATCAAAGAATGTTAAAAGTTCTTATTCAAAAAAAAGCAGAAAGAGAGGTATTTCCTTTTTTTAAACATGGAGAGGCTGCTGCATTATCTACTTTAGAAGAATTAGCTATTAATGAAAAAAATGAAGATATAAGAGTTGCATATAAAACATTAGCAGACACTTATAGAGGATATCTCGATTTTCAACTTAAAGATGTAAACCCTGATTTTGTAGATCCTGAAACAAATGAAAAAGGAGTACTTCCATCATTACATCAAAAAATTGGAGTATATCATTCACTAAAAGAAGAAAGATTTGGTATTTGGGACGGAGGGGGTACAGGTAAAACAGCAATTGGTATTTTACTTAAACCATTAATAGAAGAAAAAATGAAAAAACGAGGAAAAGAATTTAAAAGAGTAATAGTAGTTTGTCCAAATGAAGCAAAAAAAGCATGGAAAAAAGGATTAATTGGAAATGATAAAGAAAGATATCTTAGAGAAAAACAAGATGCAATAATAATCAATAACAACAAGAAAGATAAAAAATTTATAAAAGAACTAAAAAATAAAGAATGGATAGTTACAAATTATGACCAGCTTATAACAAAAATTAATGGTAGTAATAAATTATTTATTAATGTTTTAATTGAACAAGGAGTAGATTATGTTATATTTGATGAGAGTCATAAAGTTAAATCATTAAGAGAAACAACTAATAAAGGTAAACCTACTCATAGTGCAGCAGCAAGAATGTTGGCTCTTAATGCAGAGTACTTTGTTCCAATGTCTGCTACACCCATATCTAATGGATTAAATGATTTTGCAATACAATACCATCTTCTTAATCCAAGTATTTGTCCAAATCCAGAAAAATTTATGGAACTAATACAAAACTCTCCAAGAATTCTTTATACTTTTTTTAATGAAAAATCAGTTAGAAGAACTGCGGAAGATATTAATGAAAATTTAGATTGGTCAGAAATAGAACATGAAATAGAACTTGACCCGATTCAAAGAAAGATTTATGACCATATAATTGAATTTAGACCTAGTAGTTGGCTACCTCAAGCAAGAAAGGCATTACTTGACCCTAGATTAGTTGACCCAGAAATACTAAAAAGAGCAGGAGTATTAGGAGATGTAAGTTATAAAAATTCTTCTAAGTATAAAAAATTAGAAGAATTATTAACTGCTTCTGATGGACCCGTAGCACGTAAAGATAAATTTGTTATTTTTTCTACAATGTTAAGAGAAGGAGTGACAGAAAAAGGTCATGAAAAATTACAGAAAAGATACAAGGAGATGGGCATAAGTTCTGAATATGAAAAATTAGAGTTTGATAAATCTTTAGATATTATTTTACAAGAAGTACTCAAAAGAAAATATAAAAAAGATTTGAATATAGGAGTTATTGATGGGACTATCAAAGTAGAAGAAAGAGAAAAAATTGTTGATGGACTTAAAAATGGATTAGATGGAATTTTATGTACAACAAACACTGGAGGACAGAGTTTGGATTTTAGTGGAGCAAATCATGAATATTTCTTAGATGAAAGTTATGTTCCAGATACAGAAGAACAGGCTATATGGCGTGAATTAAGAAAAGGTCAGAAAAAGAAAGTTTTTATTAATCATTTAAGAACAAAAGATACTTTAGATGAACCTAATAAAGATTATGTAAATAGAAAAAGAATTATCTCAAAAACTGCTATGGATGGTGTGCCTCCAACAGAGGAAGAGTGGAATCTCTTGGAAGATACAGAAGGTAAAAGATTCGGAGAATTAATTAAAAGAGGTCTTGGCGGAAAATCAATTGATGTTACAGATGCAGATATAAATGATATTATAGATTTTGAAACAAAAAAAAGAATTAAAAAATCAGGAGGCAGTTTTTCTAACGGTAATTTTGATTATAATACTACTGATGCTCAAGAAATAATGAAGTGGATTGGAAAAGATCCTGATTGCTGGAATGACCCAAAATTTGTTGAGCTTTATATGAAAACTTTGAATAATCTAGCTGTTCCTGTTATTCATAGGGCTAAGATATGTAATTTAGTACAAAGAGCAAGTAATAAAGAAATAAATTTTCCTAAAAAAGTTTTATCAGAAGGAGCAGGACCATCATTATTATATAATGCTTATCAAAATTTAAATGAAATTATTAAACAATATAATTTTAGTTTACCTGTTATTGTTGATCGTGATACTTCTAAACTAATGTTAGAACATGGAAAAAATCCTAATAAGATGTTTGGATGTATGACTGGAAAGAATAGCATGTTTAAAGATAAAACATTTGATATGGTTGATAATGAATCAATTTCTCTTTTAAATAGTCCTGAAGAGGTTAAAAGTTCATTGTTAGAAGCGAGTAGAATATTAAAACAAGATGGTTTAATAGAACTAATAGTTAAAAATATGAGGTTTATGAAGGGGTTTTATTCAGGAATGGAAAAACTCGGATTTCAAGTTTTAAGTAATAAAAATGAAGGATTTTTTGTTGGAAAAGAATTCTTTAATAGATTAAAAAATGAAAAAGGAGAACATTTTGTACAAAGTTATGCAAATAAATTATCAAATACTCATTTGATATTTGCAAGAAAAAAAGATAATCCTGCAGAAGTTAGTGCAGAAAATTTTTGGTTTGAAAAAGGATCTCCAGAAGCTGTAAATACAAATCAATCTAAAAAAGAAAGAGAAAAAATTCCAGAAGTTTTAGAAGAACAGAAATTTACACCCAAAATAAAATATCAAGTTGATAAAAATGGAATAGTTCAATCAGTGAGGAAAATAAAATGAAAACAAAACCTAATGGATATTGGAAAGATTGGAGTAATGTTGAAAGAGAACTAAAACCAGTTATAGATAAATTAGGACATTTTCCAACACAAAAAGAATTAATAAGATTAGAAAAAAGTAGCTTAATTAATGCAATTCAGAAATATCACGGAGGACTTTTTGTTATCAAAGAAAGAATGGACTATGAAGATAATGATTCTCTAAATAAACAAAAACTTGAAAAAATATTATCTGAATATGTTAAGGAGGAGATATGAAAACAAGAAGACCAAAGGGATATTTTCAGAATTGGGACAATCTTGAAAACGAATTAAAGAGAGTAATAGATAAATTAGGTCATTTTCCTAGTGGAGATGAATTAATAAAATTAAAAAAAAGTAGTTTGGCTTATGCAATTAATAAATATCATGGAGGATTTCATACTGTTAGGGAAAAAAGGGGTTATGAAGAGTCAATTAAACAAATGGGATATTGGGAAGATTGGAAAAATGTTAAAAGAGAATTAAAAATAGTTATAGATGAAGTAGGATATTTTCCAATCTCTAAAGAGTTAAGAAAACTAAAGAAAGGTAGTCTAGCATCAGCCATTATCGCTCATGGAGGATTTCCTGCTGTTAGAAAAAAAATGGGTCATGAATTAAAAAGGGTGCCAAATGGATATTTGAGAGATTGGAATAATTTTGAAAAAGAAATGAA
>CEQE01137455.1_pt1 | contig 21314 bp, 17 predicted proteins | sample 356201 | NCBI WGS metagenome assembly CEQE01 (sample SAMEA2619970, study PRJEB7988) | marine metagenome | biome: marine biome (ENVO:00000447); feature: mesopelagic zone (ENVO:00000213) & marine oxygen minimum zone (ENVO:01000065); material: "saline water (ENVO:00002010), including plankton...
ATAAAATAAAGGCCACACCGGGGAAAATAGCAATATAAGGAAATTGGCTTACTTCCTCGGGCCACTGTCGCGATTCGAGGCCAGCCCAAACAAACAGACAACACAAAATTATAGAGAACGGAAAAGATAAAATTGGATTATGTTCCGTCCCTTCGCCTTGCGTTGGCGTCTCGTTATACTTCTTCTGCTTCCATAAATTTTTCGCTGCAAAGAATATCGTAATGGCAATTAGGGCCATAATGATCAGAACAATTGGTCGCGTTATCCACTCCGCTCCATCGTGTGCATTCATACTAACCTGAAAAGAATTTTCCATAATATTGCCAAGTATCAAGGCAAGAACTAGAGGTGGTCTTGGCCAGCCACCACGCTTCATTACAAAACCGACAACTCCCATTGTTAGGCAGGTGATCCAGTCGCCCAGTGAGGCGCCACCCAGCCAAGCCCCCATAAAGACGAAAAGAATAACGCCCGGAACCAGCAAGTGGCCGGGTAAAAAAGCGACCTTGGCCACTTGTTTGCTCCAGACCATCAACAGAAGAGCGACGACGATATTGGCAATAACGATGGTCCAGACCATACTGAACGTGATGTGAAGTTCAGTCGTCAACATTTCTGGGCCAGGTTTCAACCCGACAATGATGAGCGCACCTAGGAGAATTGCAGTCCCCAAACTTCCAGGAATACCGAATGCAACAGTCGGAATGAGCGATCCGCCTCGCGTTGCATTATTAGCGGCTTCCGGAGCAATAACTCCGCGGATATCTCCCTGGCCAAATTTTGATTTATCTTTAGCACTTTGAACCGCATGGCCATAGGCGACCCAATCCACGATGGCAGCACCTAATCCTGGCAACATGCCGACGTAAGTGCCAATCACAGCGCAGCGGAGGGCAAGCCACCAATGCCGAAAAGCGTCCTTAATACCTTCCAACATTCCACCATCTTCTGCCTGCCCGGCTGGCACGCGGGATATAGACACATTACGGATGGCAAGTTCCATAATTTCCGGAATGGCAAACAACCCCAGAACAACTGGGATAAGCGGCAAATTGTCGATGAGGTAATCGGTGCCGAAATAAAATCTTGGAATAGAAATGGTTTCAGCGTAACCGACCGTCGACATAAGAATGCCCAGTGCCGCTACTGTCAGGCCTTTTAAAATTGAACCACCTGAAAGAGATCCGACCATGGCCAAACCCAAAACACCCAACATGAATAGCTCAGGAGAATTAAAAGATAAAATTATCGGCAGAATTAATGGCAATGAAACGGCAAGGATCATAGCTCCGAATACGCCACCAAATGCCGAGACAGTGAATGCAGCCCCGAAAGCTCTTGCTGCTTTTCCCTGTTGGGCTAACGGATATCCGTCGAGAATAGTCGCCTGCGATGCAGCCGTTCCCGGAATACCCAACATTACAGAAGCTATCGTGTCACTCGTCGAAGTAACTGCAAACATTCCCAACAAAAGCGCAAAAGCTGGAACCGGCTCCATACCAAACGCAAATGGCAGCAAAAGAATGAGGCCAATGATGCCACCCAATCCTGGAACTGCCCCTAACCAAATACCGATAAATACGCCGAGAAATAGATAGCCGATCGCAGGCCATTCAAACACAAGGAACAGCCCTGTGAAAAATGCATCTAACATTGAGTTCCCCCTGGACCGGTGATTTTTTTGACGCCCATTTGAAGTTTCTTATATCCGAAATACGTAACCAGTAGACGATATTAACTCAGCATAACCCGAATTACCCGGCAAAGGTCAACCATCGAACGTGATTGATAAATAGTTTCATCGATTTTTATGATTTGGTGGGCTGAGGGCGCCCCGCGGGGATACGATGCTGCGCCTGGCCGATTGTCTCGGCGTTACCGAGAGCTGGTTACGGTTTGATGTCGGCCCGGCTGTTATCCATATTCCGGTCGTCGGACGTGTTGCGGCTGGAGAGAGTTTTATCCCCATTGACGATAATCCATTGGGTTCCGGTTATGAAGAAGTCGACTTTTCTCTCGACGATGCGGACCCGATCGCGATCGAGGTCAGAGGTGAATCAATGCTGCCGGTCTATCGTCCGGGCGACTATTTACTATGCTCGAGGCGCCGTGGCATTGACATCCAGCACTGCCTGAACCGAGATTGTGTGGTGAAAACCGATCAAGGCGAAGGTTTTGTGAAGAAACTTATTTCCGGACCGGATCAGGGAACATTTACGCTCATATCATATAATGCCCCAGCGATCGAAGGCGTCCGGCTGCTTTGGGCGGCGCCCATTATTTGGGTAAAACGAAGCTAATTTGGCTGCGACAATTCCATATAAGTCGCGCCCGGCTTGGGCTAAATCATTTCATTTCGATCTATAGTGCTTTTCACTTTAAAAGTGTCGCATCCTTTAACCCATTGAATTAATTAAGTATATAATTCAATTTTTTTGTAGTATACGACTATTATTTGGAATATTATTCCATAATACCGTAATTATGTAGACTATAGATATGAATTCTTACAAAAAATTAGTTTCTTTGCACCAATTGTATAACGGCCCCATACCGGAAACCAGTAGGTTACGAACTCTGTTTAAGGCGGATAGCAGATATGATTGCGCGCGCGCCGGCTCGATGGTCCAACATTTCTCTCAAGTGAGCTCAACTATGATCAGGACAATTAGCGAGCTTGGTCAGGGTACATTTGCTAGGACCCAACGATTTTTTTACCGGCAGGAATTAATCTATCTGCTCAAACAACGGCGACAATGGAAAAATTACCAAAGATCGCTTGGTGATTGCCCGAACATATAAGCACAGCAAAACGAGATTATTTTAGCCGGCGGTAAATCCACCATCGACATACATAACCTGGCCGGTACAAAAATCGGATGCCGGTGAAAGCAAATAAAGCGCCATCCCGATCAAATCATCAACTTCGCCCAATCGTCCTAAGGGAATACGCGACAAGGAGCGCGCCTTAGTTGCTTGGCCAAGTTCATCGTCACCATACATCCACGCCGTCAAATTTGATCTGAATACGGTCGGAGCAATAGCATTTACGGTCATGCCGTATTTTGCCCATTCGGTGGCCAGCACGCGGGTCATCGCATCGGTTGCGCCTTTGGAAGCGCAGTAACCGGTATAACCCGAGATATTGCCATGACGGCCACGAACCGACGACATCAAAAGCATTTTGCCTTTAATGTCGTTTTCAATCCAATAAGAACCAACGGCCTTGGCCATAAACCAGGCACCGCGAACATTGGCGTCCATAACATCCTGCCAGTCTTCATATTCCAATTCATGGATAAAGCCGGCTTTGTTGTAGCCGGAACCAATCGCCAGCATCTTGATGGAGCCAAAATTATCCAGCGCCGCTTCACGCATGGCTTCTGCATCTTCCAAGCTATCGGGACGGCGGACAATGTAGGCTGCCTTGCCGCCGACACCTTCGACATCTTTGGCAACCGATTTAAGTTCGTCTTCATTACCCGAAGCCAGCAAAACATTGGCGCCCTGGGCACCTAAGGTAATTGCGATACCACGGCCGAAAGCGCCCGAAGCACCTGTCACGATGGCCGTTTGCCCGGAAACATCGAACATCTTAGTAGGATCTTTCATCCACTCGGTGACCGCACCAATTTCGTTATCAGACATTTGTTTCTCCCCCTTATTGACCGGTTTCAAATCTAAAGTTTTGATCTGGATCGATGGCTGCCATTATGCGTACAGCACAGCCATCTCCACCTTTCCAGCGCCACGGAAAGCACATGAACGTACAGCGCTTGCCGGTTACGGCATCAAGGTCACCGCCGACATTCTCAATGCCGGGAATGCCTCCTTTAACCATCAGCGTTTTATGGCCAGCTTCCCATTCGGGAAAATCCTCTCTCACATCACGGCCGGTGAACTCTTTATATTCTGCCGCCAAATAAGCGTGTGAAGGGCCAGTACCGTGGTCAACCAGCTTAGTTGCCATCGGATGGTCGTTCGCCTGTACATCGTAGCCGACCATTTTGACTTTCTTATCCACCAGCCACTGGGCGCCTTCTTTATAGATACCGGGCGAGTAGGCAAAATATTCGTCCGTGTCGGCATATTTATGGTGCATGCCGGTATTGATCATAACGATGTCGCCTTCCTGAATTTTCGGCGTGGCGTTTTCCAAATCTTCGGGCGTTATGATCTCCCATTTTCCTTTGGGAATTGATACGGCAACACCGGTGCCGAAAAATCGCCATAAGGGATAGCCCATAATGTCCGGCGTATTTTCGGTTACATGTATCGGCGCATCCATATGAGTGCCACGGTGCATGATGGCGTCAACTTCGTTTTGGTAGAAGCCGTCCTTGGCATGGAATTTTTTAACCTTAACGTTTATCGCCGGCGTCGATGGCCATTCCGGCATGTGATGTCCCCAGGGTTGGGTAAGATTGTATAGTTTGACGCCGTCTCTGGTGATTGTTTCGCTTGTTGTATTAGTCATTTTATCTACCCCTCCTCTCCGGCATCAATACGGCAATTGCCGCTGGGATCTATCATGGCGACAAAACGCACCGGACAGGCGTCGCCGTGCTCCCAATTCCAAGGCGTGGCATAGAGAGTGGCCCGCTGGTTAATCAAATCATCAACGTCACCGCCCACTTGTTCGATGGTCGGAATTCCCGCCGCCAATAAAATTTTGTGGGCAACATTCCAGTCCGGATGATCGGCTTTGGGATCGCTGCCCATCTCATCAACGTATTTAGCAATTAACCGGTTCATCAGAGGCCCATTGCGATGCGGCCCGAGAGACGTAGCCAAAGGATGATCAACTTGCGGCGTATCCACGCCGACCATTTTGACTTCTTTCTTCACCAACCACTCGGCAGCTTCTTTTGACAAACCGGGAGAGTCGCCAAAATATTCGAGACTATCTGAATATTTACGATGCCATCCAGTTACAATGACGACGAAATCACCGGTTTGGATTTCAGGTGAAGCGGATTCTAGATCATCCGGCGTTACCAATTCCCACCGCTCTTTTGGTACTGACAAAATCACACCATTTCCAAACAGGCTATCTAATGGAATACCTGCCGCACCGACACCCCCTTGGACCAAATGAATGGGTGCGTTCATGTGGGTACCTGTGTGCATCACCGTTTTGAAATGATGAGTCATGACACCGTTTTGCCCATGTTTGACGTTGCGAAACATCGCTACGTCATCAATGCCAGGCAACGAGGGCACACCGTGCCCCCAAACATGGCTAAGTTCATATAATTGCAGTCCAGAACCTGGATCAACCACATGGGTCATCGTCCAGCCCTCCTTGGTTATTTTTTAATCGTAATCTCCGCTCATATTGGATCAGAAATAAAAAGACGTCCAATGTTAGATCGCACCATTATCATAACCTGAAGTTATAATGTGTGGACAAGAATGGCTAAAAACAGTAATTATCGTTGAATTATTGCGACCTGAATATGCTTTATAGGAATATCATAGGAAGTTTTGAAATTGTCCTACCCTATTGACCATCGCCTGATCAGACAGTTTTTAGCAACTGTCGAGCATGGCAACATCACAGCGGCTAGCAATGCGCTTCATATAAGCCAGCCGGCCCTAACCAAAAACATTCGAAAACTCGAAGAAATGCTGGGCGTAAAATTGCTCGAACGTCACTCGCGCGGCGTTGATGCCACATCTTACGGCGAAATATTGGTCCGCCGAGGAAAACTTGTCGAACTGGAATTCGAATACGCTGCGGCGGAAATCGAAGCGATGAAGGGCGGTACCAAAGGCACCATTCGAATTGGCACGAGCCCGGTTTTCGCCACGCTTTATATGCCGAAAGTCTCAGCGGCAATCGTGCAAAAAAATCCCGGGCTCAAGATTGACCTCACGATCGGCGTATTGGATACGCTGGTCCCAAGCCTGCTTCAAGGTGATCTCGATATTATATGTTCAGCTTTGGATTATCCCGACCACCCTGAGATCGTAAAAGAACATTTAATTGATTTTGAGCACGCCGTCTTCGCCCGGGCAGACCACCCGCTTGCTAATCGAACCAATATCGAAGCGAAAGACCTAATGGCTTTTGAATGGGTGATGCTGGCTCAAGATCATGTCGCCATCAGCCGGCTTGGCTCATACTTTTCAGCCAATGGCATTAGTCCACCGCGGATCGCCATGGAAACAAATTCTTTCGAGACAGCCTTTTCCATGGTCAAAGAGGGAGATTTTTTAACCAGCGCGACATCTTCGATGGTTGAATTTGCTCAATCGGCAGGACTAGCCTTACTTGATGTCCGGGGAACGCTTTGGCACTTTCCCGCGGGTGTTGCCTATCGGCGTACCACCTCAACGCCAAACGCCATTAACGCTGTCATCGAAAATTTGAAAAAAGAAGTTCAGCCTTAGTTAAGCAGCGTTCTCACTTAGTGCCCGCCAGACTCGTTCCGGCGTTGCCGGCATGGCAATATCATCAATATCAAGAGCATCCGTAATCGCGCCAATAACTGCCGGCGGCGCACCAACGGTTCCGGTTTCCCCTGCCCCCTTTACACCTAAGGGGTTGGATTTCGTCGGAATTGATAAATTTTCGACCTCGAAACCCGGAAAATCATCTGCCCGCGGCATGCAATAATCCTGGAAAGAGCCGGTGAGTAATTGGCCGGTCTCTTTATCATAGACCATGTCTTCAAAAAGAGCCTGGCCGACACCTTGAGCGACGCCGCCATGTATCTGCCCCTCTAACAACAACGGATTAATGACAGTTCCGACATCGTCAATTATGACCAAGCTTGATAGTTCGACTTTGCCGGTATCGGGATCAATTTCAACCTCTGCAATTTGACTGCCGTTCGGATAGTTACCCATACCAGAGTTAAAATCACCGACAGCTTCCAATCCCATGGGAAGGTGCGGTGGCCACATCATCGGCGTGTAAGATGTTTTCGCGACATCAATTATATTGATTTTTTTATCGGTCCCAGCAACGATAAAATCTCCGTTTTCAAATTCAATGTCGCCTTCACCAGCTTCCAATAAATGACCGGCGATCTTCTTACCTTTTTCGATTATACCGTCTGCCGCTATTTTAAGTGCCGAGCCGCCAACGGTCATTGAGCGCGAACCAACCGTACCGCGACCCATCGCGACTTTATCGGAATCTCCTTGGATTAGATGAACACTTTCAAATGGCACCCCGAGAAACTCAGATATCATTTGGGAATAGACGGTTTCATGCCCTTGGCCGTGAGAATGGGTGCCGGCAATTACAGTGACATCGCCGCCCGGATCAAACCGTATTTCCATTCTTTCATTAAACGGGGCGGCTGATTCCATATAGACCGCCACGCCGCGCCCGCGCAACTTACCGCGAGATTCAGTCTCAGCTTTCCGAGCTTCAAACCCGTTCCAATCGGCGGCATCTATACCTTTATCCATCACCGCTTCGAAATCACCACAATCCAGATTAGGCATTAGGGCTGTTTGGTAAGGCATTTGATCCGCCTTAACTAGATTCCGGCGGCGCAGTTCAATCGGATCGATATCTAATTCACGGGAAGCAATATCAAACATGCGCTCCAAGACATAAGCGGCCTCGGGACGACCAGCGCCGCGGTAAGGTGCTGTCGCTCCCATATTGGTAAACAAACAACGGGTCGTCACGTCAATTGCTGGAATGGCATAAACGCCAGAAAGCAACAGGGTAAAGAACATCGGTGAGATACCGGCGCTAAGATTGAGATATGCGCCAACATTGTAATCCGCCGACACCCGCAGACCGGTAATTTTACCGGCACCGTCAAACGCCATTTCGCAATCGGCAATAACGTCGCGGCCGTGAGTATCGCTCATCGCAGATTCGAGACGATCAGCGACCCATTTTACCGGCCGGCCAATACGCTTTGCGCCCCACAGCACGAGAATATCCTCACCGTAAGAACTGCCTTTCATACCGAAACCGCCACCAACATCGGGAGATATAACTTGCAGTTTTGCCTCAGAGACCTTCAACAAATCGTGGGCAATTTCTTCGCGTACGCGATTGGGTCCCTGGTTGCTGGCGTAAAGTACATATTTCGCTTCGCCTTGGTCAAAAACACCCACTGAAGCTCTTGGTTCAATGGCATTGGTATTTACACGATTATTTAAAATCGTCGCTTTGATGACATGGTCGGCATTGCCAATTGCCTCTTCCACACCGGGTACATTCCCCGCTTTAAAAGTGAAAGATAAGTTGCTGTCGGTGCCCTCCCAAACTAAGGGCGCATCTGCTTGACGAGCTTGCTGGGTGCTGGTTACGGCAGGTAGCGCCGCAAAATCTATCTCGATCAACTCCGAGGCGTCTTTGGCTTGCTCAAGTGTTTCCGCAATTACAAAGGCAATGGGTGCGCCGACACATTTCACGACATCCTTGACCAAAGCGCCATGCGGACGTTGAACTCCCTCACCAGCCATCAACATCGGCATCATCGTATGGCAGGCAATGTCGCCATAACCATCGGCGGTATAATTATCTCCGGTTAATACCGCAATAACGCCGGGCGCTTTTTGCGCTGCAGTGATATTTATTGAATTCATGCGGGCATTTGCATGCGGTGATCGCAAAACGTAGCCATAGGTCATATTGGGCAGTTCAATGTCGCCAACATAGCGGCCTCGACCGGTCAAAAATTTTGGATCTTCCTTACGTGTGACCGGTTGACCAATACCAAATTTCATTTTTTTAGTTCCCTGAGTTCGTTTTTTTTCAGATTTTATATGGCTTCGTATGAAGTGTAGCACAGGCGAGACAAGACGCAATTGGTGGTCTCATTCATAGAATGATTTGAATTTTTACGCCTAATCCCTACCTATAATTAAACATCTATTCACCTCGGAACACTGATATGCCTGATGTCGTCGAAATTTATCTATGTAAGGCCGGTCAGAAGCTGGAAGACGGCCGGCTAATCGTCTCGAACGAAATTAGCGATAAAGAGGCGGCCAAAGCTGATGCTGAAAATAGATGCAAGATATCACCGTCACTTGCGCGCATCGCTTATTACGCTATTAGCGCCAATGGTGATTTCAAACCTTACTACTCCTATTCAAATCCCAACGTTCAAAATGATGTTCACAAAGCAAAGCCACAGCTTGAGACCAAAAAACGCAAACAGAAAAAGAAGCCGGTTAAAAAAGGCTTTTGGGCAAAGCTGAAAAAATCTTTAGGAATTTAATTTCGAAATTGTCTTGACTTAGACTCTGGATAGGAGTCTAAGGGCGCCAACGACACTCCCTTTAAGATCATTTTTTGATCGCCTTCCGGCACCAAGTCTATTGCCGGTTCGTTTACACCATAATGATTGGTCACATTTCTTTCCAACATATGCGGGCGTTTCGTAAGTCGGTTCTCTGCCTGAATAGATATTGAATGGGCACGCCGCTTAGACACAGCTTGCATTGTGCTTGCACGCCCGCCGTTCCGCTATTGGCGCGGAGGGTTATGATATTTATTTGAGAAAGAAAAATAATAAATGACTAATTTTACGAGCCTTGAATTGGCTCAACCCATTCTTCGCGCCATTAAGGACGAAGGATATTCCACCCCTACCCCGATCCAAGGCAAGTCCATTCCGCCAATGCTGGAAGGGCGCGACCTCTTAGGTGTTGCCCAGACTGGCACCGGTAAAACAGCGGCTTTTGCCTTACCGATTATAAATAATTTGGCTAAAAATGGCGGCAAGTTGCGTAAATTTCAACCGCGCGCGCTTATACTGGCACCCACCCGCGAATTGGCGGGTCAGATTAGTGACAGCATTCGCAGTTATAGCCGGCATATGCATATTAGCTCCGCCGTCGTATTTGGCGGTGTTTCCATTCGGCCCCAGATACAAACTCTCAGCCGTGGTGTCCATGTTCTTGTAGCAACGCCCGGACGGTTGCTTGATCTGATGAACCAAGGATATGTAAACCTGGATTCAATTGAAGTTTTTGTCCTTGATGAAGCAGACCGGATGCTCGATATGGGCTTCATCCCAGATGTGAAGAAAATAACAGCCAAGCTGCCTAAGCACCGTCAGACCGCTTTGTTTTCAGCGACCATGCCGCAATCAATCCAAGGACTCGCTGATAGCCTGTTAAACAATCCAACGCGTGTCGAAGTTGCCCCAGCGGCAACCACTGCTGAGAAAGTAGAGCAAAGCGTACTCTTCGTCGCCAAAGACAAGAAACGCGACCTGCTTGGCGATCTCATGAAAAATGATGATATCGGTCGCGTACTTATTTTCACGCGCACCAAACATGGCGCCAATCGGGTTTCCCGGCATCTCCACGAAAGCGGCATAAACGCGGATGCTATTCATGGCAACAAATCTCAAAATGCGCGTCAAAAAGCCCTCAAAGGCTTTAAGACCGGTAAACTTCGTGCCTTGGTCGCGACTGACATCGCGGCCCGCGGTATTGATGTTGAAGGCGTTACTCACGTCATTAATTTCGATCTACCCAATGAGCCTGAAAGCTATGTACACCGCATTGGCCGGACCGCCCGGGCGGGCGCAACCGGCGTCGCGATCTCATTTTGTGATCATGAGGAACGAGCCTATTTAAACGATATTGAGAAGACTATCCGACAAGCCGTGCCGGTGTTTGAAGAACACCCGTATCATCTTGCAGAGATTGCCAACGATGTTAATGCTAAAAAGCCAAAACGTCAGCAAAGACGGCGGCCCAATCAAGGTAACGGACAGCGGCGGCGCAAACCAAAGCACAATAATCGGAATAGACGCAAAGCTGCTTAATTCCCGGTATTAATACACGGATATTTGAATAAGCGATCGGTTTTAAGTTAGGTAATGTATCCCTTAAATTGGATTTAACCTTAACAACGTCTCATTGGAATTCTGATGAAACACACCGATCGTTTATTTCGCCCACCCATGTTCAGCCGCCGGTCGGTTTTGTCCGGGCTTGCAGCTACTAGTGTTGCTGCCGCATTTCCGTTGGACATCGCGCGGGCAGCCAATCCGCTCCATATGCACAAGCTGCACAATACCGGCGAAACAATTCCGGTGATTGGCCTAGGCTCTTTTCTGACATTGGATGTCGGTGACAGCCCTGGACAGTGGCGCTCTCGTCAACAGGTCGTGCAAGCCTTTCTCGATGAAGGCGGGCGCATGATCGATTCTTCACCAATGTATGGCTCATCCGAAAAAATGATCGGGCGTTTCTTGAAACGCATTGCCAATAAGCAAAACCTGTTTGCCACCACCAAAGTCTGGACGCCGACCAAATGGCGCGGCATTGAGCAAATGAAAAACTCCCGGCGCTATTGGGGTGTCAAGCGGTTCGATCTTATGCAGATCCATAATTTAGTCGATTGGGAAACGCATATGGAAACGCTTTTAGCGATGAAAGCTGAAGACCGCGTTCGCTACATAGGTGTGACCACCTCCCATGGCCGCAAGCATAGGACGCTGGAACACGTGTTAAAAACTCAGCCGATCGATTTTGTTCAAATGACCTATAATTTTCTCGACCGCGAGGTCGAGCAACGCTTGCTGCCGATCGCCAAAGAACGCAACATCGCGGTCATCATCAACCGGCCATTTCAGCGCGGCGGTCTGTTTGATCATTTTGAAAATAAGCCTTTGCCAAGCTGGGCCGGCGAAATCGATTGCCAAAACTGGGCGCAGTTCTTTCTGAAATTTGTTGTCTCTCATCTTGCGGTAACTTGCGCCATTCCAGCAACCACCCGTGTCGATCATTTGCGAGAAAACATGGCCGCCGGTCGCGGCCGCCTGCCCGATGCCAAAACCCGTAAAAAGATGGTTCAATATGTTGAGAGTATTTAGGTCTGATCATGCGGTCATTAAATCCTCGCCGATCAGCAGGTTACCTTTAAATCCCTCCGAGATCATTTCTCTAAGTTCCCAAGGCACCGAACGCGGCATCAAGTGAGAAGCGATCAATAGGTCTGGTTCCGCATCCCGAGCGACAAAACCAAGCTTTTCAGGATGGGTGTGGGTTTTGACTTTGTGGCTATGGTCGACATCGGGGGCATCCCATTTGGTATATTCCGTAGATTCGTGAACCAGTATATCGACCTTATGAGTATGCTTGATCAGGTTTTCACACGGGCAGGTATCGCCGGAGAACGCGATGCTCTTGTCCTTGGTATCGAAGCGGAAGCCGAAAGGCTCATCAAGCGGGTAATGCTCAACATGGAAAGCTGACACTTTTAGGCCGTTTGGCGTTTCTAAAATTGGCCCTTCGCTGATTTCGTGGACGATAACATTGGGGGCTGGGCGCGGGAAAGCACGGGTAATCTGGCGAAGTTCAACATCAGGGCCATGCATTTCCAGCAACAAATCCACCATGCGCTGGAGTCCCTGCGAACCGTAGAGATGTAATGGCTCGTCACTGCGATGAATCCACCGCATTAAAATGAAATGCCCGAGATCGATATAATGATCCATATGCAAATGGGTAATAAACATGTGATTGATATCAGACGGCCGGGCACCCGCTTCATAGAGCCGATGCATGGCGCCTGAACCACAATCGACCATAAAAGACTCTTCCCCCGCCCTAATCAGATAAGCGGGTCCACGGCGTTTCGGGTTAATAAACGGTAATCCCGTGCCGAGTAGTGTCAAATGCATGAGAGCCTCCAATTATCTATTCAAAATGTAAACGAAAGTGTCCCACGTTAAAGGCTGAAGAGTCCAGCGGGGCGAAAGGCGGCTATATGCATGTAAAATATCGTCTGGAAAAGAAATGGAGCCTGGGGGCGAATTTGAACCACCAACACGACGATTTTCAGAAAGGTTATTTTTAAAAGAAGAAGAATAATCTTGTGGCTGATAGTGCCCATGGGTACGAAGTGACGTATTACGATTCCCGTTTAAATAACCAAATCGAGCCGGCGTTACTTCAGCAAATAGCCCCATTTTTCTTTGGCCTTCGCCCAAACCTCCGGGTCCGGCATGTTGACCTTAGGATATTGGTCACGCCAATGATAGGGGCGGCAGGCATCAATTACGGCGCGCGAGTTGGTGAAATTACCAACTGCCTTTTGCTCCGGCGGTATCGATGGATCAAGTCCGGTACTCCAGGCATTGTTGATGATATCGATGGAGGTGGCAGGATCGGATCGAAACACCATCGCCCACATCAGATCACCCAAATCCGACACATCAATATCGTCATCGACGACGACAACGTATTTGCCAGCATAGCCGCCAACCCGGCATTGGGCGGCGATGTGGCCGGCCTGGGTAGCGTGGCCTGGATAGCGCTGCTTGATCGAGACGCCGGTAAACATCCGTGAGCCGCCGACTTCGTGGCACCAAACCGCCGTCACGTCGGGCACGCCGGCTTGCGTAATTTGCTCTTTCAATAGTGCCGAGCGGACAACTGCCCGGTAGCGCGCTTGTTCTTCGGGAGGACGCTGTGGTGGGCAGCCAAGCAGGATTGGATCATTGCGATGATAAATTGCTTTGATGTCGATCACCGGGCCTTCATGCACCGGGCTGCCATAAAAGCCGGTCCATTCGCCGAACGGGCCCTCGGGCTTGGTGTTACCGGGATGGCAGAAACCTTCAATTACGATCTCGGCCTCGGCGGGAAACGGTAGGCCGGTATGTTTGCCGATCACCACGTCCATGGCCTTGCCACGAAGCGCCCCAGCGACATCATATTCGCAGACGCCATAAGGAACTTCCGTCGATGACATCAGAAAGGTCAGTGGGTCGACGCCGCAGACGACAACAACCGGCATCGGTTCGTCATCAGCCATATATTTTTGCCGGTGAATGCGGCCATGCTTACCGGGAGAGATATAAAAGCCGACAGTCTTTTCATCCTGGATCATCACCCGATAAGTACCGACATTAATCCAATCTTCCTCAGGGTCGCGGGTAACGTTGAAACTGCCGGTGCCAATATAGCGCCCACCATCCGCCTCATGCCATTTTGGGGTGGGAAATTTGAGGACATTGACGTCATCGCCTTCCATAACGTTTTCCATCACCGGGCCATCTTCGACCACTTGATAAGGGATCGGGTTGGCAATGGCTTCCCGGTAGCGCGGCTGAAAGGCCTCGCTGAGTTCGACCTTGGAGAGATTTGTTGGAAAGCCGAGCGTCATATTCTGCCGGGTCGCACCGAAGAAATTTGCCAACACCCGATAGCCTTTGGGATAGCCAGGAATGTCGTCGAACAGCGCGCATGGCGCATTTTCATCGTGTTGCAGCAACTCGGTTGCGAGGCCGATATCCTCTTCCCAGCTGGCGCCTTCGACATGGCGCAATTCACCAAGCTTGTCTGCCTCGGCAATCCATTCGCGCAGATTGTTGAAAGCTATTTGGTGGTCCGTTTTAGCCATTTTGTTCATAGCTCACCTGTTTAGTTTTGATGGTTGCCTAATTGCGTTAATGCATCAGCGACGAAATTGTCGATGATAACATCACTCATCGTGATCTCGGGCAATTCTGGATGAAGTTGTTGGAAAGATTTAATTTGCGCCTGCCAATGTTGCTCTGTTGCTTCGCCATCGACTGCGAAACTGCCGGCTGCTTGCTCCCGCAGCCAAATTTCCTTCACTGTTTCATCCGGTACTGGAATCGTGACATGATGGCGGAAGGTTTTGTCAAAAGCGTCAAAATCATCATTGAGCGCCCGCGAGGCTTTGATCATACCCCGGGTCAAACGATGCAGTTCTTCGGGATGGGACTGTTCGTAGTCTTCAGTGGTCGCCAACACGCCATGGGGTTGCAACGGCACCAATTCTTTAAGTTCCGTAAATCCCAGCAACGTATGTAATTGATTGTTTTCGTCATTGTTTAGCGACCACGCTTCTTCGACTCGAATTAAAGAAATATCGATGGTGCCAGCAAGCAAGCGTTCAATCCGTTCCGGTGGCGGGCCAACGGCCTGCCAATCAATTTCGTCTTCCGAGATATTAAGCGCTTTAACGACCAGCCGCGCCATGTGATGACTGAGTGCGCCAAATCCGTCGATTGCCCAGGATTTGCCGCGCAGTTGGTCCGGGCTAGAAATGTCTGGTTGAACGATCAGGTTCTGCGCCAACGCCCGGGCCATTGAGACCACGGAGCGGACCGGCTGACCTTCGGCGCGAAACTTTAACACTGGACCGAGCCCGCCATAAGAAACGTCAGTTTCACCAGTGAGCACCGACTGCATGGCAGCGACACCGCCGTGTACAGGCGTCCAGGTTACATCTAATCCCTCATCCTGCCAAAAGCCCAAATGCGTCGCGGCGGCGCAGGCTAAATCATCAACGCCAAAAGTTGGCCCAGACCCGGCAGCAAGCCGAATGGGTAATAGGTTGGTCATGATAGGTTCAATGCTCCTTGGTGCTCTGACGATTTTTAATCCGAAAATTTATTGGATGAGATTTAGAAGTCAAGCTAACATTGCCAATAATACTAAGAATTCAAAGTAATGATGAATTGATATAAGTCCCGGCGCTACACCTGATTCTTTTGACAATTGCAAAGAATTTATTCGGATTATTTCATGATTGAATTAGATGTTAGCTAGCATGGCGAAATATTCGCACTTTTCCGCCGTCGCCAATTTAGCACGAATTGTACTGTTAATTTATCAATAAATATATTATTGATAATAATACTTAGAAATCTAACTAACATCAAAATGACGCTTAGCTGAATATTGGAGGCAATAAAATTATGAAAACGGAAAGAACCAGGGCACCGGAAGGCGTTCAGACGGCTAGCGACACCGAATTGAGCGGCCCTAATATGGCCTATACGGATTTGCGCGGATGGTTGACCGAAGCGGAAAAACTCGGCGAAGTTAAAACTGTCAAAGGCGCCAGCTGGGAACGCGAGATCGGCATGGCATCGGAGCTAGTGTTGCGCGATGAGAAAGCACCCTGCGTGGTGTTCGATGAAATTCCCGGCTATCCAAAAGGTTTCCGTGTGCTGACCAATTTCTTCGGTGGCAAACGCATGAACATGACCCTCGGGTTTCCGACCGATCTCAACAAGCTTGAACTCACTGATGCCCATCATGACTATCAAGTCGAGGGCAACCCAACCATTCCTTATGAGATTGTTGATGACGGCCCGGTCTTTGAAAATATCCTCGAAGGTGATGATGTCGATGTCACAAAGTTTCCAACACCTAAGTGGCATGAACATGACGGCGGACGTTATTTCGGCACCGGCAGCTTCGATGTCACCCAAGACCCCGATTCCGATTGGATCAATGTCGGCTGTTACCGGGTTATGGTGCAAAATGAAAAAGAAGTGAACATTTATATGTCACCCGGCAAGCATGGCCGCATTCATCGCGACAAATTCGAAGAACGTGGTGAGCGCATGCCGATTGTCGTCGTTGCCGGTGGCGATCCGATGATTTTCCTCTCGGCCTGTTCCGAGTTACCGCCAGGTGTCTGCGAATATGATGTCGTTGGCGGCATGCGCGGCGAAGCATTGAAAGTCGTCAAAGGTAAACACACCGGTCTGCCTTTCCCGGCCAATGCTGAGATCGTCATTGAAGGTTATATCGAACCCGGTAAAAAAGTTTTGGAAGGCCCGTTCGGTGAGTGGACCGGTTATTACGCCAGTGATATCCGCGAAGAACCCATTATGACCATCGAAGCAATTTATCACCGCAACGATCCGATTATTCTCGGCTGCCCGCCACAACGACCACCAGATGAGCTTGGTCGTTATCGCGCGGTTACACGATCAGCGTTGATGAAAGAAAATATTCGTCGCGCCGGCGTGCCTGACGTCACTAATGTCTGGGCGCATGAAGTCGGTGGAGCCCGGATGCTGCTCGGAGTCTCTATCAAACAGCGCTATCCCGGCCATGCCCGCCAAGTTGGCCATATTGCTTCGCAATGCCATGTCGGGGCTTATGCCGGTAAATATGTCGTTGTCGTCGATGATGATATCGACGTCTCGAGCTTGGAAGATCTGACCTGGGCAATGTTAACGCGCTCGGAGCCATCAGAATCCATCGATATTATTCCAGAAACCTGGAGCACGCCGTTGGATCCGCGCATTTCACCGGAAGACAAGGCAAAAGGTAATTTCCGTAATTCTCGAGCCGTGATTGATGCGTGCCGCCCGTATCATTGGCGCGATGAGTTCCCGCTGGTGAATTCCATGAGTCCGGAACTGGATAAAGAGGCGCGCGAAATGTTCGGCTATTTGTTGGATTAAATAATCGGGGAATACACATAAAAATAGAGGTAGTTATCCCAATCAACACGAAACACAGTGGAAGACTAAATTAATGACTAAGAAAATAGCGTTCAGAATCCTGATCTGTCGGCTGCGCTGACAGCCTGGCTTGCGCCATCAGAGGCCGATCTTCTATTCCGCCTCTGGTGTTTTAAACATAATCGTAACCAGATCACCATCTTCAACATTGAGGGCATCTCTCAATCTTTCACCCGACATAATTTCGACTATATTTTCTTTGTGGATATTCACTTCCTCTGCCGGAACCACAACGGCGCCATCATGTCCGCCAATATAGATGGGTAATACCGTTGCGGCGCAGAACTGCGGATCCGTGGGCAGTAGTTCCACGCCTTTTTTATGTTTGAGTTCATGCATCAATTTTAAATCTTCGGCGATAACCTCGAGATTTAACGTTCCTGGAAAGGGCTCGAAACCAAGTTTCTCGGCGCATTGCTCCATCACCCAGTCCAATTGGGTGAAGAATGCCGCTTGCCGTGTACCGGGAACAACCTTGCCCGTTAGCTTCACAATACTCATCCTATTTATTCCAAATTTAGGTGCACCCTGTTCAGCAAATATATTGCTAGCGAAGAAATACCCTGCTGTAAAACCTCGACGATATCTTTGAACCATATCTAAACACTCCATCTTGCCAATTAAGATAAAGTGTTGCATCGACCAGTTGAGGTCGCAGCCAAAAGCGAACATTAACGAGTTTTATCACCGTGTAAGATGTCGGAGCGATTTTTTCGTAGATCAGAATCAATTCAGCCATATTTTAGGCTGCACTGGGACGATATTTTGATTCTTCCATCAAACGGTCTGCCGATGCCAAAATATCGCTGCGCAACTTATTATACTTTTTCCCGGAGTAAATTAGTTTGCCATCACGCTTACGAAATTCACCATCAATTATGACATTCTCAACATTCGCCCCAGTGGCAAGATCGGTAATTGCGAATACCGGATCGTGAACCGGGAAAAGGTTCGTATCATTGGCACGGAGCATGACGATATCAGCTTTCTTACCAGGCGTAAGAGAGCCGAGTTTATCTTCCATGCGAAGCGCCTTAGCGCCGCCGATGGTTGCCCATTCAAGCGCTTCCCGGGAATTTACCGACATTGTTTTTAACGGATAATTGCCATCAGATCGCGCCTGTTGGCTAATCTGGAAACGCAAGGCAAACAAGGCGCCTCGAATTTCACCGAACATATCTTCAGCAACCAGCGTATTGGTATCAGTAGCGATTGAGGGCATCGCCCCCATATCCCGAACCACCCACATCAAGGGATACGCACCGTGGCCATGCATCTCACACATCACAGTTGACGTCACCGAACAGCCTTGATCAACGACATAGCGAATTTGATCCTCCGGCAGATAACAGCCATGAACAATATTATGGTTGGGGCCAAGCAGACCCATCTCACCGAGTTTGATATGGGCGTCTTTGACATGTTCGTTTTCGGGCAAATTCTTGTTATAGCCATGCCAGACATGAGCGGTCGATAGGAGATCGAGCTCTTGGGCGAGTTGCAGGTCCTGCACAGCAACGTCAAAGCTGCCAAAATCCGGCCCCAGGATCGCCATGGCGAGAGTGACCAATCCATCGTCGCTCGATAGCCTTGTGTTGCGCAGATGTTCCAAACGGTCACGCGGATGGGACACATGGGTGTAAGGTGTTTCACCTTCTGCGGTCGGCGGCTTGGCCGTGCCATGACCGAAAACTGCGCGAATACCGGCTTCTTCCAGACCATCCACAGCGCGTTCGGCCATTTCCGCGTCCCGCAGATTATGGCACCAATCCAGAATCGTCGTCGTACCATTATCAATCTGATTGAGCGCCCCCATGACGTTGCCGAGATAGGTATCTTCGGCGGTAAACCGCGTCGCCATATTTGAATGCATGTTTTTATGGTAGTCGGGACTTACCCACTCGGAACCGATGGATTTCGTGCCGGTTTGCCAGGTATGGAGATGCGCATTGATCAGACCCGGCATCACAATTAAATCCGAGGCATCTATGGTCTGGTCGGCCTCAACCTCAATATTGACACCGATTTCAACGATCTTATCGCCTTCGATAAGGATCTTTGCGTCCTTTAAATCACCAATGGCCGGGTCGACCGAAACAATCCAACCGCAATCGATCAGTAGCCGTTTAACCATTTGAAACCCCTTTGGTATTTATCACGCTCAATCCACTTTTGGCTCCGCTCAAATTGGCAATCTAGACCTTTGTAACATACAATAATTGGCTGGTATTATTGTCGAACAAAGTGATAATTGAATCTCACATCATAGGATGCCGAGCAAATTACGGAAAATAAAGAAAATTATTGGATGCCGTTTACGGCCAATGCTGGTTTCCATGCCGATCCCCGAATGATCGAGCGCGCCGAAGGCATGTATTACTACGCTGCCGATGGCCGCCAAATCCTCGATAGTTGCGCCGGCCTTTATACTCATGCGGCGGGCCATTGCCATCCGGACATTGTCGCCGCAGTCGAAGAGCAACTCCGCACCCTTGACTATGCGATGGCTTTTCAATTTGGCCATCCGGGTGCATTTGAACTTGCTGAGAAGGTTGCTGAGCTCACGCCGGATAATCTGAACAAAGTATTTTTCACCAATTCAGGGTCAGAAGCAGTTGAGACCTCGCTCAAAATAGCTCTTGCCTACCATGCGGCGCGCGGGGAGAACCAACGCACGCGATTTGTCGGCCGGGAAAAAGGCTACCATGGGGTCAATTTCGGTGGCTTGTCGGTTGGCGGTATTGCCCGCAACAAAAATGGCTTTGGCGCGGGTTTGCCACATGTCCATCATATGCGTAACGCCTATTTGCCGGAAAGCCGCTTTTCCAAAGGCCAGCCGGAAGCTGGGATGGAATTCGCTGATGATCTCGAACAGATTGTGCAAACTTATGGCGGTGATACGATTGCCGCCTGCATCGTCGAGCCGATCGCCGGCTCGGCCGGAATTTTTGTGCCGCCGCAAGGGTATCTCCAGCGCCTGCGCGAAATTTGCGATGCACATGGTATTCTGCTGATTTTTGACGAAGTCATTTGCGGCTTTGGCCGCACCGGCAAAGCCTTTGGTGCGCACTCCTTTGGCGTCACACCGGATATCATCACCATGGCGAAAGCGCTAACCAATGGCACCATTCCAATGGGCGCCGTGGCCTGTGATATTGCCCTTTATGACGCCATTGCGGCCGGAAAAGATGACAGAACAATTGAGCTGTTTCACGGCTACACCTATTCAGGTCACCCGGTCGCCTGTGCCGCCGGCATCGCCGCACTCAAAGTTTATCAAGACGAAAAATTATTCGAGCGCGCCAACACTATGGCGGGCAAATTCTGTGAATTGGTCTTTGGTCTTAATGATCTCAATATTATCCGCGATATCCGCAGCTACGGCATGTTGGCGGGGATTGATCTGGAACCAGGGGACAAACCGGGTGATCGCGGTTACGAATTGATGCAGGCCTGTTTCGATGAAGGTCTGGTTCTAAGGACCAGTGGCGATACCTTTGTGCTGGCGCCGGCATTCATCGCCGAGGAAGACCAGCTTGAAGAAATGATCAGCATCATTCGTAAATCACTGTCAAAATGGGCGGCATAACAAAAGAAACTGAAACCTCAAATAGAATAAAATAGGACTAAGATGCTTCATAACAAATTGGGACTGGTTTCCTATGACGCCGAAAGAGCCTTTTCCGGCTATACAATATTTTCTCCGATGGGCCGCCCGTCGACTTTTCTAATCGATATGAAAGGCGATGTCGTTCACGAATGGAAATTGCCGGCGATGGCCGGTAATTATGCCTATCTCTTACCCAACGGCAATTTACTTGCGGCTCAACGGACCAAAGATGGCCCGGCCGATCTCCCCGGCAAAGGCGGCAAGCTCATTGAGATGGATTGGGACGGCAATATTCTGTGGGAATTTACCGACCATTTTCAAAATCACGATTTTCACCGCTGTGCCAACGGCAATACGGTTTATGCCGCCTGGGAAGTGATGCCGGAGGAGGCTGCCGCCCGGGTTCAGGGCGGGCGCGCCGGGACCGAGCATAAAAATGGTATTTATGGCGATGTCGTGCG
>CEQE01324503.1_pt1 | contig 21268 bp, 23 predicted proteins | sample 356201 | NCBI WGS metagenome assembly CEQE01 (sample SAMEA2619970, study PRJEB7988) | marine metagenome | biome: marine biome (ENVO:00000447); feature: mesopelagic zone (ENVO:00000213) & marine oxygen minimum zone (ENVO:01000065); material: "saline water (ENVO:00002010), including plankton...
GAAAAGTGCGCCGATTATCATTGCGAGTTCCATATTCCATGGAGGTTCCTTTGCTTTAATACCTCTGTCTCTGCCAAACCATATGAAATAGGGGATTTTTAAACCAGTGTGAAGAAATGTCCCGGCTGAGGCAACCATCAGTCCGATGAACGCCCACATAAAATGCTCTTCGCCAAAGGCTGCAACCGTCATGGACTTACTTACAAACCCACTGAATAGAGGGAACGCGGATATGGAAAGACCTCCTATGATGGTATAAATCATCGTCCGGGGCATGGTCTTATAAAGACCACCCAGCTCCGTCAGTTTTGCCGTTCCCGTCATATACAAAACTGAACTTGTCCCCATAAACAGTAGAGACTTGTAAAGGATATGACAGAAGGCATGGGCTGTGACCCCGTTTATGGCCAAATGAGTCCCCAAACCTACACCTGCCACCATATAACCCACCTGACTGATAATGTGATAGGCAAGAAGTCTTCGGGCATCATTTTCGAGAACCGCATAAACGACTCCATATATCGCCATGACAACTCCTAAAATTATAAGTATCTCCGATCCTGCGCAGACCCTGATCAGTGCATAGACAGCAGTCTTAGTAGTAAAAGCGCTCATAAAAACTGCTCCGGTGACAGTAGCTGCTGCGTATGCATCAGGGAGCCAGGCGCCAAAGGGAGGAACGGCTGCATTAAAAATGAACCCTATGAGAATGAGAAACAGTGCGAGACTCTGAATGTCTGTTGGCCACCAGCCGTGAAACGGCAGATTCTGGATAGTTAAATCACCGCTCACCGAGTACTGAAGTATAATCCCGGCTAACAGTATGAGTCCGCCAGCCACATGCCACAGAAGATATCTGAATCCGGAGTCAACAGAAGCAGGTATTCTTCGAAACCATACGAGAAACACCGATGAAAAAGCCATCAATTCCCAGAAAATGAAAAGAGTCAGGAAATCACCTGCAAGGGTCACACCAAGGGAACCTCCAACGTAAAAGAAGGCGGCAAGATGTTCACCATCGTTCTTTACACGAAGAGAATAGATGACCCCGATAACACCCATTAGGGTGAAAATACAAGCAAAGACCTTGCTCAACTTATCCACACTCCCGAAGGTCAATTTCCAATTAAGAAACTCATACACGCCGTATGTCCCATGAGGCATTGCCACAACAGCAAAAAAAGCCGAAAGAGCAAGAAACAGCATGTAGCCCTGCTTTACCCTCCCCTTGAGCAGGGGTATTAGAAGTCCTCCTAAAAGATAGAATACCGAAGGATGAATAAACTCAAGTTGAAATAAGTTACTTATCATAGTAATCCTCGTCTTTCATCAGTCCATACTTACCCAGCCATTTGGATGCTACAATAATCACCACACATGCGATAAAGCCAAAGAAAGACCAAAATCCCGGAATCTTGTCTCCGAAAAAGTGAATCTCGTGGCGTGGAATAATAAAATCTACCAGAATGAGGAGAGCCAGCACACCATAAGCGATTCTCTTTATTTTCATTTTCCTTAGTGCCTCTATGATTTCCAGTAATTTCATTTCACTATGTTCTCAGCCAATTTCACTATAAAGTCAGGATACAAGCCCAGTACAACACTTACGATTGCGGTCAACATGAGAGGAATCACCATAAACGGGATTTCTTTTACTTCCTCCTGATGACCATCAGAATCTTGTCCGTTATCATCCTTGCCTGAATCTTCCTTCCCAAAAAATGCCTTATACACAATTGGGATAAAATATGCCGCATTGAGAAACGAACTTGCAAGAAGTACGGCAAGCACTGCCACACTGTGCCTTTCCATTGAACCGATAACAAGATACCATTTTGTAATAAACCCGCTCGCAGGCGGAATGCCTATCATACTCAAGGTGGCAATTGCAAAGGCGACCATTGTCCACGGCATTTTTTTCGCTATTCCGCTCAACTGACTCACTTCAGTCTTATGGGCTGAGGCGTAAATAGACCCTGCACAGAAAAAGAGCGTAATTTTTGAAAAGGCATGATTCGTTATGTGTATGATTCCGCCTACCATTGCGCTGGGAGTAAGCAAAGCAGCACCCAGAATAATATATGAAAGTTGACTTATTGTCGAAAAAGCAAGCCGTGCCTTCAGGTTATCCCTGCTCAAGGCAACGAGCGACGCCACAATGATGGTAAATGACGCAAAAGTGACGGCAAAAACATCCACCCCGATATCCATCATAAGGTCAGCACCGAAGACAAAAAATATGACGCGAAGGACAGTGAAGACACCGGTCTTCACCACAGCAACGGCATGAAGCAGTGCGCTCACGGGCGTGGGAGCTACCATTGCGGCCGGAAGCCAACTGTGAAAGGGCATGACCGCACACTTGGCAAACCCGAAAAAGAAAAGCACAAAGATAACATACAGCAGTTCTGGATGGCCCGACTGAACTATGGCCGAAAAGATTCCCTCTTTTGAAAACTCAAGTGTACCTGCAAGATTATACGTGAGAATGATAGCCACCAACAAGAAAGCTTTGGCAGCACCCAGAAGGTATATGGCGTATTTCCTTCCACCTGCTTTTGCTTCCGTAGTACCCTTGTGAGCAACCAGAGGGTACGTAATAATGGTCAGTCCTTCATAAAATAGAAACATTGTAAAAAGATTTGCTGAGAATGCCACTCCCATGGTAGCGGATAGGGAGACCGCAAAACAGGCAAAATACCGTGTCTGCGACTGTTCATTCGTGGATCGCATATACCCGATTGAATAAAAGGAAGTTGCAATCCAGAGTAACGAGGCGCCCATGGCAAACAGAAGACCAAAAGAGTCAACTCTGAAGCTAATCTCAATACCGGGAAGAAGACTGAACAACGTATACTCAATGATCTTTTTGTCATAAACCACAGCCGGAATCATGGAGAGTACAATACCCAGTTTTAACACGCCGGCAATAATGGACCATGATTCCCGGAGGTCCGGCTTATTCCGTGTGGAAATAATAAGCAGGGCACCTACAATAGAAACCAAAATCGCCAGCAGAGGTTTTATGGATATAATTGTGTCCATGGCTAATTCTTCATCAGGTTCATCTCATCAATATTCGTCGTCTGTCTGTTTCTGTAAAGTGCGATGATGATGGCAAGTCCTACAGCTACTTCCGCCGCTGCCAATGTCATCACAAGAAATACAAAGACCTGCCCATCCACACTGTTATAATAACGCGAAAATCCCACCAGAGAAAGATTTACAGCATTCAACATTAGTTCAATGGACATAAAAATGATGATTACATTTCTCCGGAACAATACCCCCATAACTCCAATGGAAAATAGGAGTACACTTATCATTACAACATGTTCAACAGGAACGATCATACTTTCCTTTTCGCAAGAAAAACAGTACCAATTAATGCAACGAGCAACAATAGTGAAGCAATCTCGAATGGAAAAAGGTATTTTGAAAAGAGGGCTGTTCCCAGGGCTGAAACATTTCCCATGGAAGATTGCACAGATGTAACATGCAATTCATTTGATCCATTCATAACCAATAGTGATACACCAATAAAAAATAAAACAACCAAAAATACGCTTAATGCTTTTTGAAACTGTATCAATTTAGGCAGTTTCTCTTCCTTGCCGACATTTAACAGCATGATTACAAAGACGAAAAGCACCATAATGGCGCCGGCATAAACCAGGACTTCCAGCACTGCAAGAAAATACGCCTCAAGCAAAAGATACTGTACAGCTAAGAGAAAAAAGGTAATTACCAAAAGTACCGCACTGTAAACAGCATTTCTGCTGAGAACCACCATGAGGGCAGTAGTGACACTCAATGCAGCAATGAAATAAAATAAATTGGACAATTCCATATTTGACTATAGCGGGTTTATCAACTCCTCTGACAATTACTATTCTTGTTTCGAGTAATAATTTTGATCCTTCGTCAATTCATAGACCTCAAGCAATCCGCCTTTATCGATCCACAATCCCTCACGCGTATAATCGGAAAAGTCATATATTTCTGTCAATTCAATGGCTTCTTCGGGACATGCCATTTCACAAAATCCACAAAAAATGCACCGAAGCAAATCAATTTCAAACTGGACGGGATACCGTTCCTTGCCCTCCTCCCACGGTGAAGGACTGGGAATAATATGGATACATTTGGCGGGACATGCAACTGCACACATTTCACATGCCACGCATTTGATCCTTCCATCGGGAAATTTGTTCAACCGGTGCAGCCCCCTGTAGCCCTCCGGGGGAATATGCTTTTCATCTGGGTATTGAATTGTTATTTTTTTCTTAAACATATGCTTGAAGGTAAGCCACATACCTCTCAATAATGCAGGCAGATACATCCTGTCAATAAATGTAGGTTCATATGATTTGACTATGATACCCATGTTATGCCAACAATGTCATTATACCGCCGGTTATAAAAATATTCACAAGCGCTAAGGGAAGCAAAACCTTCCACCCGAGATACATGAGTTGATCATACCGGAACCGGGGGAATGTCCATCGAACTAAGATAAAGAGAAATAGAAAAAAAGCAGTTTTCAATATAAATGCTAGCACTGACAGGAATACTCCCAATCCACCCAGCGTAGTTTCATTTAGGCCCGGTACATCCCATCCGCCAAAAAATAATGTTACAATCAGCGCAGAAGCCGTTATCATATTTGCATATTCCGCCATAAAGAACATGGCAAACTTCATACTGCTGTATTCAGTGTGGTAACCACCTACCAGTTCCTGTTCAGCCTCAGACAAATCAAAGGGAAGACGGTTCGTCTCAGCATAGGATGCAATTAAAAAGATTAAGAATGCGAGAGGTTGTTTGAAGACGTTCCATCCAAATAAGGTCTCCTGCTGCATAGATACAATATCATTTAACCGTAAGGAACCAACCATCATAATGATACTGATTACCGCAAGCCCCATAGCCAGTTCATAACTGATTAATTGAGCAGACGAGCGAAGTCCACCCAATAAAGGATACTTGCTGTTAGATGACCATCCCGCAAGGACTGTACCATAGACACTAATACTTGTCAGAGCTAAAATGTAAAGTATCCCCACATTCACATCGGCTACCTGCAAAGGAACCAAATGACCAAAAAGCGTAATTGATGCTCCGAATGGAATGACCGCAAACGTCATCAAAGCGGGAATCAGCATCATGGCCGGCGCCAATATGAAAATTGGTTTATCTACGCCATCCGGGATGATATCCTCTTTCATTAGAAATTTTATTCCATCAGCAATGGGTTGTAGCAATCCTTTAGGTCCAACTCTGTTGGGACCGAGACGGTACTGTATAAAAGCTGAAACCCGTCTTTCCGCTAAAGTCAACCCCATAACTGTTAACATGGTACCTGCAAAAACCAATAAAACCTTTACAACAATGATAAATATAACCAGCAGGTCCATTAGTTTGTTTTCATCTCTCCGTTCTTTAAAAGTCCTTGATCACCCAGTTTAAAGAGTGAAATTCCGAAATACGCCGGAAATCTGTTTCCCATTTCCTTAATCACGTCACCTATTGATTCATATGCCAATTCACGTTTCCCTACTGTATTCATGATTTCCATCAGAATTGCCCAGTCAGGTCTTGATTTACCCTGTTGTTTGCAAGACCGTCTTAACCACTGAACTCTACTTTGATCATTTGTTAACGTACCTTCCCTCTCAAAGGGTGCTGCACCCGGCAAAATGAGATGTGCTTTTTCTGCAATTGGTGTCATGGCATACGTTAGAACTACCAAATAATCGAGCTGGTTTAAAATCTCATTTTGACTTTCATCTAAAGTTCGGTCAGCCCTATCATCAAGAATAACGGCATATTGTATTTTTTCTTCTTTTATGGTGGTTAAAATATCATCCACAAGTCCCTGACACAGATCTTTCAGTCCCTGGGTGTTCGGTGACCTGTCTTTGCTTATTCTGAAGCCTGATGGATATACAATATCTTCTTCCGATTCAATTCCCGGAAATGATCCCATGATTCCCCGATCTTTGAACAAATTGTTTATCAAGCGTCCAAACATGAATAATGTTTCATTGGTGTGAAAAGGTGAAGCAATTCCAGCCACTTTAGGTTTTTTACCATTTTGGGATCGGGAAAAATGATCATATATTTCCTTTTGAGCGCCTTCCCAGCTTATATCAGTGAACGTTTCTTCCTTCCGGATTTTAGGTGATGTAATTCGCTCATGGTCATCAAACTGCCTGAATCCATATCTACCAATGTCACACATGAAATATCCATTCACATCTTGATTTTCACGAGCGATTACACGGAATACCTGATCATTTTGTGCATAAACTTCTACATTGCACCCTACACTGCAATCCTGACATACAGATTTTTTCATGTTCAAATTCCAGATACGGTTTGTATGAATATAATCTGTACTCAAAAGGGCTCCCACCGGGCAAATGTCTGCAACATTACCTGCCAAAAGATTATCAAGGGGTCTATCTTCCAGCGCTGCTATTTTAGAGCCATATCCGCGGTCTTCAACAAATAGTTCACTGGTACCTGAAATTTCCCGCGTAAAACGAACACAACGACTACACATGATGCAACGGTTGTGATTGATAACAATCTGGGAACCAAGATATTCATTGGGGCGCACTCTTTTTGCTTCATCGAATCGGCTGTGGGCGTTGCCAAATTTGAATGAGTAGTCCTGAAGATAGCACTCACCGGCTTGGTCGCATACTGGACAATCAAGAGGATGATTTAAAAGAAGAAATTCCAGTATATTTTTCCTTTCTTGAACCACGAGATCATTTTGTGTATCCACCACCATATCGTACTTGCCGTTAACTTTACGCTCCGGGGGAACATCCCCTACAAACGTGTTGCATGATACCTGCAGTTTAGGCATCCCTTCTACCTGTACAAGGCACATACGGCAGCTACCTACAATCTGCAGTGCCGGATGGTAGCAGTAATGTGGTATTTCTATTCCATTGCCTTCGGCTGCCTGTAAAACCGTTGTACCACTTTTTATCTCAATTTCTTTATTATCTATTTTTAATAAGGGCATTATGCAACCACCTTTTCCCGGGGTAAATATTTCAGGAATTCATCTTTGAACTTTTCAACAAAACTTTTCACTGGCCAAGCCACTGCTTCACCAAATGGACAAATGGTCTTGCCGAAACTGCCTTTTGAAAAATCGATAAGACCACCGATGTTATCCGTAATCTCAAAAAGCATGTCGATATCCTCTGATTTTCCGCCACCATTTACCAAACGTGTAAGCATTTTCACCAGCCATGCAGTTCCTTCTCTACAGGGAGTGCATTGCCCGCAGGATTCATGTGCATAAAACCGGGCGATATTGAAGCAAGCCTGCACCATATCTACCGTTTCATCCATAACAATAACACCGGCAGATCCCAGCATGCTCTTCTTTTCTACCAAATCCTCAAAATCCATCATTACATCCATTGCTTCATCAGCGGTCAGGATAGCGGATGAGGAACCGCCGGGGAAAACAGCTTTCAATTTTTTGCCATCCGGTATGCCACCAGCCCTATCAAAAATAAGATCTTTAAGGGAGATGCCCATAGGTTCTTCAAAGACACCTGGGTTATTAACCCGTCCCGAAACACAGAAAAGCCGTGGTCCCGGACCTTTTTCAGTACCGATGGATTTAAACCATTCTACTCCGCGATTGATAATATGAGGAAGGCAGGAAAGGGTCTCAACATTATTCACCACCGTAGGACAGCGAAGATAACCTTCGATGGCAGGAAAAGGCGGCTTTATCCTTGGCCAACCTCGTTTTCCCTCAAGGGATTCGATTAACCCAGTCTCTTCACCACAAATGTAGGCTCCCGCTCCGCGATGTACAACAACGTCAAGATCGTAATTTGAGCCAAGAATTCCCTTTCCCAAAAGGTTCTCGTTATATGCTTCAGCTATTACTTTTTCCAGCAATTTATATTCTTTGTAAAACTCTCCGCGAATGTAAATGAAGGATGTATGGCAGCCGATGGCATAGGCAGCTATGATCATGCCCTCAAGCATTTGATGTGGCGCCTTATTCATAAGTAGTCTGTCCTTAAAAGTACCCGGCTCACTTTCATCTGCATTGTTGATGAGATATTTCGTTTGTTCACTATCCTTGGGAATAAATCCCCATTTCATACCAGTGGGAAAACCTGCTCCACCCCGGCCGCGAAGATTTGAATCCTTCACTTCCCGGGTAACATCCTCAGGACTCATTTTTAGTACTTTTTCAATTGCAGTATATCCTCCAACGCTTTTGTAAAATGGAAGGGTATGACAGTCTTCCTGATGGATATGCTCTGTCAGGACAGGTTGAAAAGTACTCATGGAAGAGTCTCCAGCAATTCGTCTAATTTTTGTTGAGATAAACCTTCATGATATTCGTGATTTATTTGTACAACCGGCGCCGTTCCACAAGAACCAAGGCATTCTACTTTCATGAGTGTAAAGCGATCATCCGTTGTTGTTTCACCCGGTTTGATTCCATATTTATCCTGCACATGATCCACGAGAGTATCTGCACCGTTCAGACTGCAGGAAAGTGTCTGACAAACTTGAATTCTATGGCGACCTTGAGGTTTGGTATAAAGCATGGTATAAAAAGAGACACAGTCCATGACAACAGCGGGGTGGCAATCCACCAAATCAGCAATAGTATCAATTACACCTGCAGAAATGTATCCCACCTGTGACTGTGCCAGATGCAGAAGAGGCAATGTTGCGGATTGTTTATCGGGATATTGGGAAAGAATTTTTTTCACTTTATCCGGCTCAACGAAGGTGAATTTTTGTTTGAGGGTGCCATTAGAGTTCATCGATCCAATTCTCCTGCGATAATGTTTATACTGCCAAGGATCGCCGGTGCATCGGAAAGCATATGTCCTTCAATAAGTTTTGAGAAAATCGAATAGTTCATCAGTGATGGCGGCCGTGTACGGACACGAGAAGGTACCCGGGTTCCATCACTCACAATATAAAACCCTAATTCACCATTGGGTGATTCTGTGGGTACATAAGCTTCACCGATTGGAGGTGTCATTCCTCTGTTTGGCATGGTAACTTCAAAATGATAGATGAGTCCCTCAATAGAATTATAAACTTCGTCTTTTGGAGGAATGCTAAATCCCAAATCTGGATCAATATTCACATCTCCAGATGGCATTTTATCCAACACCTGACGGCATATCTTTACGCTCTGGCGAATTTCCTCCATCCTCACCAAATACCGATCAAATACATCACCATTCAATGCAATGGTTACGTCAAAATCAAAATCATCATAACTTGAGTAGGGTTCATTCACTCTGATATCCCACTCAATACCTGATGCTCTTGCCATGGGACCGGAGATACCGTATGAGATTGCATCATCTTTTGAAATAATGCCAATGTTTTTGGTCCGGTCATGCCATATTCGATTCTTATTCAATAAAGTTTCAATATCATTGGCAACGTCATCCACATCGTCAAGAACCTTAATGACAGCTATATCAAAATTTTCCGGAATATCCCGAATTAACCCTCCGACCAGCGTATAGCTTGTGGTAAGGCGGGTGCCCGTAGCTGCTTCAAAAAGATCGTAAATGTCCTCCCTGAGTTTAAATGCATACAGAAATGCTGTCATAGCTCCCAGATCAACTGCCAACATACCTACATTCAATATATGATCAGCAATGCGGCTCAATTCTGACATCAATACTCGAATATACTCTGCACGTTTGGTAACTTCGATTCCCATGAGCTTCTCAGCTGCCAATGCAAATGCAACATTGTTGCAGAGGGGCGACAGATAGTTCATTCGATCTGTAATAGTAATATACTGGTTGTAATCCAAATCTTCCCCAAGCTTTTCAAAACCTGAATGCAGATAACCTATTTCCGGAATTGCATTTGTAACGGTTTCCCCGTCTAATTCCATTATGATACGCAGTGTCCCATGGGTTGAAGGATGTTGGGGACCGAAATTGAGTACCATTTTTTCGGTATCAAGAGTATTTGTCTGATTGTTTGTTATATTATTCAAATTTGGAACCAACTCTTCTTTTTACAATATTAAAATCGCGGCGTTCTCCCCTGCCCACCCGGGAATAATCTTTCCGAAGGGGATATCCTTTGTAATCCTCTGGATTTAAGATTCGGATTAAATTGGGATGACCTTCAAACTCAATACCATAAAGATCAAATACTTCTCTCTCCTGCCAGTCTGCCGTTTTCCAAAGAGATTCAACTGATTGTAGTTTAAGATTATCTTCTGAAATATATGCTTTTACAGTCAAACGTTCTGCACTTTCATGGGACAAAAGGTGATAAACAACAGCAAATCTCTCATGCCTGCCAATGTCCAAATTATCCACTGCAGTAAGATCAGATAGAAAATTAAATCCTTCATTTTTTAGCAATTTCAGAATATCTAAAACTTTCTCTCCATTTATGTGGAGAGAAGTATCACCGGCGAATTCTGATTCCTCCAGCACATGGTGGGAAAATTCTGATTTAATTTTTTCTATACTATTTTGCAGGATCATTTCGCCTGTGAAATCTTATAGTCAGATAATTTTTCCTTACTCACCAATTTTTGTAATTTTAAAAGACCATCTACTACACCTTCGGGTCTGGGTGGGCATCCCGGAACATAAACATCTACAGGAATAAATTGATCAATCCCCTGAATAACGCTGTACGTATCAAATACACCGCCGCTTGATGCACAGGCGCCCATGGAAATCACCCATTTGGGTTCCGGCATCTGTTCATATATTCTCTCCAAAACAGGCATCATTTTGATGGAAATTCTTCCGGCTACAATGAGTAAATCCGACTGCCTTGGCGAAAACCGGATAGCTTCCGCACCGAATCTCGCTATGTCAGTTCTTGCAGCAAGTACCGCCATGAATTCGATCCCGCAGCAGGCAGTCCCGAACGGCATTGGCCAGAGAGAATTCTTTCTCCCCCAGTTGATTGCTGCTTCAACAGTCGTGGTTAGTACATTTGATTTAACGTCTTGTTTCATTCCCAATCCAGCGCTCCCTTTTTCCAGACAAATATAAATCCAAATAACAGAATCCCAAGGAAAACTGCCATTTCCCAAAAGATCAGGTTTCCTGTTGAAAGAAAATCTTTGAATACGACAGCCCAGGGAAAAAGAAAAACCACTTCAATATCAAAAATGATAAACAGCATTGCTATAATAAAAAATTTAATAGTAAATCGAATTCTGGTATCTTCCAATGGATCAACACCGGATTCATAGGGTGAAAGTTTTATTTTATCCTTAATCCTCGGTCCTAAGAGATGCGTTATAATTAAACTGACACCCACAAAAGCCGATACCAGAAGAAAAATAACGAGTATTGGAAAATAATCAGATATCACTTAATTCTTATCTCACCTCTATGGTAAAATTCAAACAATTTACATCCCCGGCATGAAAAATGACAATGAACCTCTAACCCAGTCTGTTACGGGTACCCAGTATACACCAAAAATCAATGTAGGAATGGCAAATAATAGAAGAAGGACGGAAGAAAATACTGCTGGCAGGTAGAACTCTTTCTCAACTTCTCCTTCAAAAAACATTACCTTAACGATTCGCATGTAATAATACAATGACACTACGCTATTAATCACTCCGAAAAATGCCAGCCAGTAATATTGGGGACCTGCTTTGATGAGCGCTGCAAACAGATAGAATTTTCCAACAAATCCGGCAGTAGGCGGCAATCCTGTCAGCGAAAACATGAATATTGCCATGAGGACTCCCAAGAACGGCGCCTTAAAACCGATCCCGCTGTAATCATCAATTTCTTCAGTCTTATATTTGTTTGAAACAATTATCGATACAAAAAAAGCTCCAAGCTGCATAAACAAATAAACAATGATATAAAAAATCATGGCATGAATACCTTCTTGAGACAGAACGGGAATTCCCATGAGGATATATCCTGCATGGGCAATACTGGAATATGCAAGAAGACGCTTAATATTTGTCTGTTGAATTGCTACTAAATTCCCCAGTGTCATCGTTATTACTGAAACCACCGCCAGAACCTGCTGCCACGGAATTTCCTTCAATGATTGCCAAACTTCAGCATTAAGGACATCGCCGGAACCAAACATTCCATTAAAAAATCTGATGAGAAGTGCAAATCCTGCTGCCTTTGGCGCCACAGACAGATAAGCAGTGATTGGAGTCGGCGCTCCTTCATACACATCCGGAGTCCAAAAATGAAAGGGTACTGCGGAAATCTTATATCCGAATCCTGCCATAATAAAAATAACGGAAATGATGAGTGTTAAATTTGCGTTTCCCTCCAACCCCTGAATAATTTGAGCAATTTCAAACAGCTTGGTCGTTCCTGTAAGACCAAATAATAAACTCAATCCATAAAGCATTACACCAGAAGAAAATGCACCATAAATGACATATTTTAACGATGCTTCATTTGACCTAACCTGATGTTTAAGATAACCAGCCAAAATAAAGGAAACGATACTGACCACTTCAATGGACAGGTAAACCATAATCAGATCAATGCTGGATGCCATAAGAAACATCCCGAAAACCATTGCAGCCATTAAAACAAAGTATTCTCCCGTTCGAACATTTGTCAACTCTGAAGATTTGAGGGACATCATTATGACAAAAATCGTTGAAAGAATGAAGATGAATTTGAATATCCTCGAAAATGGATCCAAAACAATGCTGTTCATGAAAAGAGTGGACACCTCACCGGATGGTGTCAGCCATAAAACAAGACCTGAAAGAATCAATCCAGCGAGGACCCAGTAAGAGACTTTATACGACTCGTCCTTCCTGTAAAATAGATCAGCAATGATACCGATAACAATGGTGCCAACAAGAATCAGTTCAGGAATGAATAGGTTTACGCTCTGGAAATTGTTCATTGATTTTAATGCAGCGCCAGCAGTGAACTGTTTTGAATAATTTCAATAAGTCCTGCCATGGTAGTCTTCATGACATCCAGGACAGGTGTAGGATATACACCAAGTAAGATTACAAGCACTGCCAGCGGAACCAGCGTAAATATTTCCCTTCCGTTTATTTCCGGCAGGTCTGCGTATTTATCATTGAGTTTTCCCAAAAAGATTCTTTGGAATGACCAGAGGAAATAAGCAGCATTCAGCAGAATCCCCAGTGCGGATATAATGACAATTGTCCTGTAAACTGGGAACGCACCAATAAAACACAGCGCTTCACCGATGAATCCGGAAAGTCCGGGTAATCCCAGGCCTGCAAAGAACGCCAGCGCCACAATTCCGGTGTAGATCGGCATTTTCACTCCGAGCCCTCCGAAATTGTCAATATTTCTGTGATGAGCTCTGTCATAAATCACACCCACCAGAATAAACAGCATAGCAGTGATGGTACCATGATTAAACATCTGCAATACGGCGCCATTCATCCCAGCTTCCGCAGCAGTAAAATTGACACCGTGCTTTGCGCCGGCGGCAACCACAGCAGCCATTCCAAGGAGTACATATCCCATGTGACTAATACTCGAATAAGCAACCATCTTTTTAAGGTCTGTTTGGGCCAAGGCACACATGGCACCCCAAATAATATTAATCAACGCAAGGACAGCCAAAGCGCCAGCAAACCAGATTGTTCCATCAGGAATCATGGGATAACTAATCCTGAGTATTCCGTACGTTCCCATTTTAAGCAGAACTCCGGCAAGAATGACAGAGACAGCAGTAGGTGCCTCAACATGCGCCAGAGGAAGCCATGTATGGAACGGGAAAATAGGGACCTTAATGGCAAATGCAATAAACAACAGCAACCAGATGACTTTAATAGATTCAATTCCCCACCACAAACCGCCGGCAAGTGCAGACGGAGCCAAAGCCATGAGTTCCACCATGTTGAATGTTTTTCCGCATGTAAAATATAGAGCGAGAATGGCAATGAGCATTAGTACAGACCCAGCAAGGGTGTAAAGGAAAAACTTAATAGCGGCATATTCTTTTTTCGGTCCTCCCCAAATGCCGATTAAAAAGTACATAGGCAGCAGCATCACTTCCCAGAATACGTAGAATAAAAAGAAATCGAGGGAAAGAAAGACACCCATCATTCCTGCATCCAGCAGCAGAAATAAAGCAAAATATCCTTTCACCGCTTTTTCAGTCTTCCAACTGACAAAAATACACAGGAATGACAGCAGTGCCGTCAGGAACACCATGGGGAGACTCAATCCATCTACTCCAAGGAAATAGTGAATATTAAAGGATGGAATCCAGCTTAATTCTTCCTGAAATTGGAAACCGGAAAAACCTGTATCAAATTTTGTCCACAACAGTATAGCAAAGCACAATTGGATGCCGGTAGATGCCGCTGCTGTTATTTTAATCAAAGCTGCATTATCCCGGGGAATCAGTAAAATGATTCCAATCCCAATAACCGGTGACCAGATGAGCAAACTTAAAATATTCAAGTCCATAAAATTTCCTTCACTCCTATTTTACATTGTTTGAATTACAAAAATCACAATAATGCCGAATAACGCAAAAACAAGGTAATTTTGAAGCTTACCAGTTTGTATCAGGCGGAGTCCTCTTCCAAAGAATCGTGTACTATCTCCAACACCGTCCACAATCTTTTGATCCAGCACATCGTAATCCCATTTAATACCGACAATCCGTGAGAACCATTCTGTAATTTTCGCAAAACTATTAATAAAATATTTATCATACAAATCCCAGTCAAAGTACCCGATGACTTTCGACAATTTGAGAGATGGATTGATGAAATATTTTCCGTAAATCTCATCAATATAAAATTTGTTAAAGGACAGTTTGTATGGCACAACCAGTTTTTTTGCTAGCGCATCAGCAGAATATTTCTTCTGCAGATAAATGACAACTGCCAGCATAATTCCACTTCCAGCCACTGCAAGCGATATTAACATTGCCGGAAGATGGGCATGATGGATTCCTTCTGCAATCTCGTGAGTTGATATGGCTCCCGGCACGCTGGAATTCATAGGATGAATCAGCTCGGTGAACCACCCATGATCAGAAAACGGATTAAAGTACGGAAGTGTATAAAAAAGGAAAAATGCCAGTCCGGAGAGCGTAATCAGAGGCACCGTCATGACAGGCGGAGATTCAGGAATATTTTCCAGCACTTTCTTATCAGCCGGTTCACCGTGAAAGGTCATAAAAATTAAGCGGAACATGTAAAATGCAGTTAAAAGCGCAGCACCAAATCCGAAAATGGGAAGAAGAAAATGCACAGAATGGTGCGATGCAAATGAGAGTGTACCGGCCAAAACAGCATCTTTCGAAAGAAATCCGGAAGTGAAAGGCACACCAGACAAAGCTACGGTACACATAAGCATTGTTGCATAAGTGATGGGCATTTTTGATTTCATGCCACCCATATTTCTCATGTCCTGGGGATCAGATTCATGATTTTTTAATTTGTGGTAAGCATGGTGCATTCCGTGAATGACCGAGCCGCTGCACAAAAAGAGTCCTGCTTTAAACGCTGCGTGTGTAACAAGATGAAAAAATCCGGCGATATAGGCGCCTGTGCCTACTGCCATCACCATATAGCCCAACTGACTAACAGTTGAATAAGCTAATACCCGTTTTATGTCGTTCTGAGTTACAGCAATAATCGCTGCAAAAATGGCTGTAAATCCACCTGCGTACGCAATGACTATCAAAGCATCTGCTGTAAAGATTGGAAATAACCGGACAATCATATAGACCCCGGCAGCCACCATTGTAGCAGCATGGATTAAAGCGCTTACGGGTGTGGGGCCTTCCATAGCATCGGGAAGCCAAATGTGTAAAGGAAATTGAGCAGATTTCCCAACGGCTCCCGCAAATAAACAAATTCCTGCAATTGTAAGGATCTGCCCTGACAGCAAACCGTCTGCAACACCTTTAAACATATCGGAGAACAGAAATGACCCCGTTGCTGTAAAAAATAGCATGATTCCTATAAACATACCGATATCGCCTACCCTGTTCACGAGGAACGCTTTTTTACTGGCATCGGCAGCGGAATTCTTTTCAAACCAGAAACCGATTAGCAGATAGGAACTCAATCCCACTAATTCCCAGAACATGTAAATGCTGAACAAATTGTTGGATAGTACAATCCCGTTCATAGAAAAAGTGAAAAGTGAAAGATAAGCAAAATATCGTGAATACCGCGAGTCCCCTTTCATATACCCAATTGAATATATGTGAACCAGACTGGAAACGAGTGCCACCACCACCAGCATGATAATGGTAATATTATCAATCAATACACCAAGTTTAACGGACATGTGTCCGAGATTAAACCATTCCCAGGTTTTTTCAACATGGAAATCCGCTTTGTGGAGAAACAGCATCATTCCGAACATGGCAAGGGCAAGGCATAGTGTTATTACCACTACTGAAACTGAAACCCAGTCGCCCTGCTTCGGTAGCCGTTTACCGATAAAGATCTGGACAACGAATGCCGCTAAAGGCAAAAAGAGAATAATGAGTCCGTATTGAATCATACTACTGTTTCAACCTGTCGGCTTCATCCACATTGACAGTACCGAGATTGTGGTAAATATTGATAATAATTGCCAGCGCAACAGCCGCCTCCGCAGCTGCCAGAATGATGACAAAAAGTGAAAAAATATGTCCTGAAAGATTCATACCACCAAACCGTGAAAATGCGATGAAATTGACGTTGGCAGCGTTCAAGATAAGTTCCACTCCCATGAGAACGGCTACTCCATTTCGGCGGGTCATTATGCCGTACAATCCAAGACTGAATAAAATAGCGCCAATAATCACATATGTATTCAAGCTGTCCACTATTCTTCTTTCCTCGAAAGTAGAGCAGCGCCCATGAGCGCGGCAAGAAGCAGAACAGAAGCCACTTCAAACGGCAGGAGATAATCGATCATCAGTAGTCTTCCAATACCGGCAACCGTTTCTTCCGGCTCCGGCGCGTATTGAATGTGCCACGGAGAAGCAGTGATCATTTTTGCCAGTCCGGCAAAAACCAATATAACCAGAACAGCCCCAATCCCCCGCTGCATGGAAGTGTGGGAAATTCGTACATCGGCAATTCTGTTGGTTAACATGATACCAAATAAAATGAGCACCAATATTCCTCCCACATAAATAACAATTTGTGTTACCGCGATAAAATCTGCCATTAAAAACACATATAATCCCGCTACACCCATAAAAGAAAACAGCAGTGCAATCGCTGAATAAACCAGGTTCTGGGACTGCACCACAACAAATGCTGAGCCCACTGTCAGTCCCACAATTAACCAGAAAAGAAGCTCAATACCTGTCATTTGGCATCCACGACTGGGTCAGAATATTTGGCAATTTGGTCATCCGGGACTTTGGCAAACCGGTAAATCATGTCGCTTCTGTTATATTCTGAAAACTCATAATCAATGGAACGTTTTTCAGAGTTGGGACCTCCTGTCATAAAAATACAATCTTCGGGGCAAGGATAGGTACAAAGGTTGCAATAGCAACATTCCGTCATATCAATATCAAACCGTGTTACCAGTAAGCGCTTATGCGTATCATTTGATGTTATTCCTGTGTGATTGGCTTCAGGAATATCTTCCCCTTTTTCCACCTTAACCGTATCAATTTTAATGCAATCTACCGGACATGCTCTTTCACATTTCAGACAGCCAATACAATCATCCATATCCACCGTAAGCCGTGACCTGATAACATTGTAATTTTCCTGCTCAAAACCGATTTTTCTCTCTGTTACGGGCCACCGTTCAAATGGATACTGAAGTGTTACAATCCCTTCCCGGGCATTCATCATATGCTTGAACGTGATCTTCATTCCGGTAAAAAGTGTTGATATTGACTGCCAGATGGATGAAAAATATCTTACCATTTTTTTCTCATTTCAATAACAGGTCCCAAAGACCCACGCCGACAATATTAACAAATGCAAAAGGGAGAAAATATTTCCAGCACATTCTCATGAGTTGATCGGTCCTCAACCGAGGGAATGTCCACCGGAACCACATCATGACAAAAATCAGAAAAGCAGTTTTACTCATAAACCAGAACAATCCCCACCCTGTCCCGTCCATAAAACCGTTGATTGGACTTTGCCAACCTCCAAGAAAGAGAATCGAGCTCATTGCGCCTACCACAAACATATTTGCATATTCCGCAAGAAAGAAAAATGACCATCTCATTCCGGAATATTCTGTGTGAAAACCGGCCACCAGTTCAGACTCCGCTTCCGGTAAATCGAATGGAGTTCTGTTTACTTCAGCGACTCCGCTGATAAAAAAAATAAAAAAAGCGAGAAAAGTAAATGGATTATTAAATATGAACCAGTTGGGAAGTATTCCCCAGATAGTTCCTCCCTGAGCAATAATAATATCCTGCATCTTGAGACTGCCTACCAGCATAATCACCGTCAACAAGGAAAGTCCTACAGGAATTTCGTAACTGATTATCTGCGCCGCAGATCTCATAGCACCATAAAGGGACCACTTGTTATTAGAACTGTAGCCGGCAAGAATGATCCCGATGACACCAATGGAACTCATTGCAACGATATAGAAAGCACCCACATTAAAGTTTGCTGCTACAAGTACCTGATTAAACGGCAGGGCAACAAATGTAATAAATACGCCCACAAAAAGGATATATGGCGCAAGGATAAAAACTTTCCTGTCCGCGGACGCCGGTATGATATCTTCCTTGATGAGAAGTTTGATTGCATCCGCAACGGTTTGGAGGAGTCCCCACTTCCCGGCATGAAGTCCCGGCCCCTGTCCCATAGGACCCAGACGATCCTGCATAAACGCGCTAACTTTACGTTCGGCATAAACAGCCACCAGAGCATTCACAGCGATAAAACCGAAAATAGGAGCTGCTACCAGCATAACTGCAATAACAAACAATGCAGACGGCGACATGCCGCTGAATGCAGCTACACCGGGTAATTTTTCTAATAGCAGATCAACCATTATCTGTCAATTTCTCCCAATACAATATCGAGACTACCAAGAATTGCAATAACATCGGAAATCATCCACCCTTGCGCTATTTCATCAATGCAGCTAAGAGCAGTAAATGCCGGTGACCGCATTTTTACTCTGTATGGGATAGCACTTCCATCGCTAATGATGAAATAACCAAGATCCCCTCTGGGTGTTTCGGTGCGGCTGTAAACATGTCCTTTGGGCGGGCGGATTTTTTTGGGAAGCGCTGAATGAACGTCCCCTTGATCAGGCATTTGATCCAATGCCTGCCGGACAATTCTAGCGCTCTCTTCCATTTCCCGGACTCTAACGAAATACCTGTCCCAGCAGTCGCCAACAGTTCCCATGGCGCCAACACCAATAGGGATTTCAAAATTAAACTTATCATAAATGCTGTAGGGGTCGTCTATCCGCAAATCCCATTTCAGTCCCGATCCTCTTAAATTGGGACCTGTTACACCATAACTGATAGCAACATCCGGGGGAAGTACGCCTACATCGGCAGACCGTTCAATGAAAATTTTATTGTATGTGAGAAGCTCGTTGTATTCATTTATTTTCGGTACGAAGTAATTAATAAACTCAGATATTTTTTCTTTGTACCCGGGTGGAAAATCATGGGAAACTCCTCCTACCCAGATATAATTGTACAACAATCGGGCGCCGCACAGGAGTTCAAACATGTCGAGAATTCTCTCACGGTCTCTAAAGCAATAGAGAAAAGGTGTAAAAGCGCCCACATCCAATCCGAATGTCCCTACTGCAAGAAGATGACTTGCAATTCGATTCAATTCAGCAACAATCACACGGATATATTCAACCTTTTCAGAAACTTTAATGTCCATCAGCTCTTCAACAGCAACGGCGTAACCAAAATTGTTATTCATGGATGCAATGTAGTCGCAGCGGTCGGTGAAGGGAATTGCCTGATCATATGTGATATTTTCACAATGTTTCTCAAAACAGCGATGGAGGTAGCCGATATAAGGAGTAATCTTTGTAACGATTTCCCCGTCGGTAAGCACTTTCAGTCTTAGCACCCCATGCGTACTTGGGTGCTGAGGCCCAATATTCAGCACCATCTCCTCGCCGTGGACAACGCCCTGATCTCTGATAAGTGTTTCTACCATCCTTCTTTCACTTTATCAACTATAATGCCATGATATGTTTCAGGAAATTGATAATCTTTTCTCAAAGGAAATCCCTCCCAATCATCTGGAAGAAGAATTCTCCGCAAATCTCTGTGACCTTTAAATGTAACTCCAACCATATCGTACACTTCACGCTCGAACCAGTCAGCGATACGCCAGATTTGTTCCACAGATGGAACCACAGCATTTGACTTCGGAACTGAAATTCTCACTTCAAGTTTGTGGAGGTTATTCATTGAATGGAGGTTATAAATGGCAGTCAGATTTTCCTCTTCCGCTCCCTCATCCAATCCCGTAATGCACATCATGGAATCGAAAAAGAGTTTGTCATCATTCTTTAGGAAAGGCGCCAGTTCCTTCCAATCATCAGAAGAAACCTGGATGTGTGCCACAGGCGCATCCTCCCCTGTCGGGACAAAGTCCTGTTTAAAATTTTCGTTGATATATTCTACGATTTCTGGGAAAGTCATTTTTCTTTAGTTGAGGATTATGCGACCGGAACTTCCTCTAAGACCGGTTCCGGTGTGACAGGTTTCTTTTCTTCAACATTGAGTTTGCGGTAGCGGCCTCTACCGTAGGGAACCTTGATTTTGACCCACTCTAAGTCACCTTTCTTCCAGACATAGGCAAGTCCCACAACAAGAATGCCTACAAAAATCATCATTTCAACAAATGCAAATAGACCTAGTTCTTTGTACACAACTGCCCATGGGAACAGCAACACCACTTCCACATCAAAGATGATGAAGATGAGAGCAATAATATAGAAACGGATATTGAACTGAATCCATGCGGGACCTTCCGCATCTTCACCGCATTCGTAGGTGGTCAGTTTATCGAAAGTTTTACGGCTGGGAGCCAGAATTTTCTGAATAAAAAGGGGCAGTGCCACCAGAACAATTCCGATGAGAACAAACATAAATGCTGTGCCAAAATCTCTATACATAAATGTGAAGGGGTATGAAAATAGGTAAAAATTTACCGCCCTGTTTACCTCAATGCAAGTCAATAAACCGCCATATTTTTCGAAGTCGTAAAAATTAAACTTTAACTTTGAATTAGTGTCTTACCATAGACATGGTTTACAGTTTTGGGAGTTAAAGA
>CEQE01051211.1_pt1 | contig 21237 bp, 18 predicted proteins | sample 356201 | NCBI WGS metagenome assembly CEQE01 (sample SAMEA2619970, study PRJEB7988) | marine metagenome | biome: marine biome (ENVO:00000447); feature: mesopelagic zone (ENVO:00000213) & marine oxygen minimum zone (ENVO:01000065); material: "saline water (ENVO:00002010), including plankton...
CTGTTTGGTTGTTGATAGCGAGGCCCAAGCCACTATTGTTGGCGGCAGGTTCAATAAAGCTGGTGTCAAATTTATCATTGATATATGTAGAGCAATCTCCGCTTTTGCCCCAATAAGGACTTTATCAACAGTATCGATCCTAAGCGGTCATCCAGTGCAAAATAAAATAATCAGTTTCAGCTCGCGTTAGGCTGAATTTGTGATGCTCCATTTGGATGTGAAGTTAGTTTCCTTTACTGCACCATCTATGGGGCCTTCCAAATCCCATTTTTTCCGCGGCAAGCCCGACCCACGAACTCCCGCTCGCGGTCATCCAATACTAGATTTTGTGTATAATTTCGACAAACTTGGCTATTGGCGAGAATAAATGTCTTGGTCGGAACAACAGTACTGTGTTGATTTCCATTGGCCGAAGACCAAGTCGTTTTTTCTCCACTTGCTTTATTGTTTAAGGCGAACTGAAACATTTGTCTGAGACTATTTTGTTCTTCCGAAGAAAGGCTATCTAGCGATATTTCAAATGAAGCCAGTTGGCGAGTTGACGTAATAACCGGGCCTTTAATTTTTACTGTCTTCACAAAATAGCCAACTTTAGGGGCGTAGTAATAAAAAATTGTCTCGACATAAAAGTCTCGTTCGATATGTCTAAGACAGCGAATTTTGAATGTATCAAATGCGCCAGCTGACACCGTAATATTGGCCGTCCCAAGGACACTGCAGGTAAATTCCTCTACATATTCTATAGGCAAGCCCTCTTTTTCTCGAAAGAAGAAGTGTTTAATTTCGAGACGTGCGCGATTTCCAACTTTTAATGGCCACAGTTCTTCAGAACCGTCTGTTTCAGCATAAGCCCTCGAGCTGTCAGATTCCCAAGACATCCAAGGATAGAAGATATTTCGAAGCGTAGAAAATTGGAACTTGGTGCCGATTTTCCAGACAACTTTATTCTTGTCTATCGAGGTTACTCGATAAGCCGCGCCGTCATCAAACTTGTAAAAGTCGCCGGCGCGAAAATTCGGTAATAGGGCGGGAAGCAGATCGGGACCAACGGTTTCATTACGATCGGAGTATCGAAATCCGAGTGCTTCTAACATTCCCGATTGGCTGCAAGAACCTAGAATGATCATGCAAGTCACCAATGCAATAAAGGGTTTGAACCTCCAGTTTCTTATTCCGATTTTATCGGCATTCGCGTCTTTTTTCGTCATTGGACCTCCCAGCGCACACAATTAGAAGCCCATTTCATTCTAGAAAAACAGCAGAATTGTGCCTGATTTATAATCTTTTGATGACTTTATGTGACGTAGGTCACTTGTTACGATTCACAGTATGAGTTATTCTATAGTCTACGATATATAGATGATTTTAGAAACACGGGAGATAAATTAAAATGGCACCTTTCGGATTTAGAAAATTTAATTCAATGACCCGTGAAGGTTTGGTAACAAAGAATCTGAATTGCAAAATTATTGCAATTTCCAGTGTGACTTTAGCTATAGCTCTCTTACCAATGGATTTCACCAACCTTAACGGACTTGCCTGGAATAGCGCATTGGCGGGTAACACTTCCTCGCAAACGCAGGAGCAATCAGATAAACAATCCGCAGCCTCGCAGGCCGCGTCAGATGCTGCATCTGCAGCCTCTCAAGCTGCTTCGGATGCTGAATCTGCAGCCTCTCAAGCTGCTTCGGATGCTGAATCAGCAGCCTCACAGGCGGCATCAGATGCAGAATCTGCGGCCTCTCAAGCTGCTTCGGATGCGGAATCAGCAGCTCAGCAGGCTGCTTCGGATGCAGAATCTGTGGCTCAACAAACGGCATCAGATGCCAAAATTACTGTTGAAGCATCGGCTTCCCAAGCTCAATCCGGCGCCCATACGGGTACTTCCCCATCTGTTTCGGACGGTGCTGCTGGCACCTCGGATGGTATTACCTCTGCAGCCACTATCGGAGGCACTCAGGAAGCAGCTGCAAAAGCGGCTGGCAAGGTAGTTGCTGGTGTAAAGGAAACTGCATTGATTGGGGCTGGATATTCCAGTTCAGCTATAGCGGAAGCCGCTGGAGCTAAGGCTGACACCCCTGAATCTGCTACCAACTCTTCTGCGAGTGGTATTGGAAAATAATGATTTTGGCGGACGTTGAGCTACCTAACACTTCATAGGTGACCACCGAAAAGGTTGTTTATGACTTATCTCTAATTGTGACCGAGACATCGTTGGTGCGGCAATTATATATAAAAGCTGCATCGACTAATGTCCGCTGTTACTGAGAACGGGTTATTAAATGCTTGCCCCAAAGCAGAAGTGGCTCCGCCGGTTGCCCAACGAAGCCACTTCTAATCAGATGTCCTTCATACTCCGAAGAGTCCCTGGGATTTCCGATTAGATCCAGTCACTTCCACTTTCCTCGCGGTCCGTTTCCGCTTCTGAATCTAAAAACATTGTAAGCGCAGTTCGGATTCAAAAACAATAGGGATTCGATCCACACCCCTGTGGAACCTGGGGATAACTAGTACTTTTTTTGCATTTTTTGCAGATTAGAGGCCCGCCAACACACCGCCTGAATAATAAGTGCCGATTCGGTTGCCCTTGGTGATCGGCAGCAACAGATTCGATGGGAAATCCCGGCTGTGATGAATGGTGATACTGGAAGCTTCTTGTCTGGAAAGATGTCCGGTACTGATCGCGTGCAATAAGTTTTCCGGCATTTCATCATCAGCACATTTGATCCGAAGGCCGAGACTTTCACCGGGCTGAAGTTCAATACCATAAGGGCGGATTTCGATGGCATATTCGACAACCTCGCCCGGGGGTACCGGGGTGCGGCTGGTGTGTTTGTGATAAGGCTGCCAGGGCAGAGATTTATCCGTGTCGAGCTCTCGCTGTGAGCCCCGCAGCCAGCCGCGGGTCAACAGCCGTTCCTTGCCATCGGCATCGCGGTGCACCAGTGAGATAAACCAAAGCACCTCTGATGCAGTTGTTTCAGCAAATAGATTGAGGGCAATGGGACCGCAAATCTCGGTTTTTTCGACCATGCCGCCGGTCCAGAATTCCACTTCATTATGCCTGTCGGGTGCATCTTCGAAACTAGTTGCATCATCATGCTCGAACAATTCATGCTCGTTCAACCAGCCGTCATTGTGAAGATAAAACGGCGTCCAGCGGGTTTCCGGGAAGGGCCAGCTATCACCCTCTTTCCACTCGCCTGAACCGACCATAAATACACGGACAGGGTTTTCGTCATCGAGGCCGGTTTCCTGTCCTTTAAGCCAATGGTCAAACCAGCGGAGCGATTCATACTGATATTGATAGATCGGCCGGTCTAAATAAAGCGGCGGGCCGATGGTCAGGCATTTCGGTCCTGCCCAGTTTTCCCAGCTGCGGAAAGCGCCTGGTAAATGCAGACCAAACACGCCCCAGCACGCCCCGAGATAGGCTGGCACGGCTGGCTTCTCATTATAGTCCAGGGAGCGATCACGGTAGTAGTCGTTGTCGAGAGGCTGAGCCAGAATCTCAGCGATCAAGGCAAAGCGTTCCTCAAGCGGTGCGTCGAGCGCCTCGCTGAGAAACGGCACCGCCGCAATGTCAGGATCGGCCTTGGCCTTATCAACAAGTTCTTGAAAGGCCGCGTCGCCGATTTCCTGTTGCAGCAGGGGCGCCAGCTTTGGATCAGCTAACGTCGGCAACCACATTTTCATGAAGCCGTGGCTTAAGATGCCACCATGGTAATAGCGATCGCGGTACATATCGGTGTAGGCAAAGGGGGCGAAAATGGCTTTGAGGCTTGGCGGGTTTTTGGCGGCGACCATGTTTTGAACAATGGCAAAAAAGGACATGCCAAACATACCGACATTGCCGTCGCACCAATCTTGTTCGGCCAGCCATTCAATGGCCTCGCAAATATCCAAGATCGTCCGCTCACCGAGATTGTCATATGTGCCGCCAGACAAACCCGTGCCCCGCACGTTCGCGACGACGTGGATATATCCGCGCCGGGCAAAAAATTGGCCATCGCCGGCCTCCATATGACCACGCGCATGAGAGAAACCCGTCGGGATTAAATCGTTATATTGATCTTCTTTTGGATAGGCATGGGCGCTGAGGAGGACGGGCACGGGATCGCTGGTATCGGGACGCATTACATCGGCATCGAGTGTAATCCCGTCGCTCATCGGAATAGTGAGATTGGTTTCAAGGATGACGTCGTGTTCGCGCGGTGAGGTGCGCCAATTCTGTGTGAGCATTTACCGTTTCCCCCTGGGTTTGTCGCTAGGTGACATTTTTCAAATACTAGCTATCACCCAAAATAGCAAACCACCGAGCAAACGGAAGCCCTAGTTCAAAAACTTGATGTCAGAAGTAAAGATTGAGTAATGCTCTAGGATACTGACCAGGGCTGATTCCAATGACATTTGCTGCAAATATCATGATCGGCTCGATGGTTGTCGCGATGCAATCCCCGCAGCCTTTGAAGCGGCTCGGCAACCCAGATGTCGCGCAAAGTATCTTTGGTGCAATCGCCGATGACGAGCTTGCGGCTGGCGGCATCTTCACAGCAGGGCGAAACGCGGCCATCATAATAAACATAGAGTGCTGTCCAGATCGAAGGACAGGGCGACAACCAATAACCTTTTTTTACCCCGCGGGTTTTATCTGCCGCCGCTTCGCGCTCAGTCAACTCGCCGAGCCAGTCACCTTCATCAGCGATTAATACGTGGTCGACGTTTTTCCGGCTTTCCCAATATTTGGCGAACTCTCCTAATTCCGCTTTATTTTCTTCCAGCTCGACGCTGGAAATACGGACAAACGGTTTGTTGCCTGGATAGTCGTCACACAAATCGAGGAAATCATTGATATTGCCATAAACACGCTCGCGGTTAAGCGGCGGCATTACCTTTTCGTAAACTTCCGTGCTAAACCCATTGACACTAAAATTGATGAACTCAAAGCCACCCAAGGCGAGCATCTCTTTTAGCTTTTCCATACGAAACAAACTGCCATTTGAGAACAGGCTGTAGGTCATGCCTTTACGGCGCACGTATTTTACGCGTTCCAAGAAATTCTTATCGGCAAAAGGCTCGCCGTAAATGCTCAACCCGACATATTTGATGCCAAGGTCAGCCGCTTGATCGACGATACTATAAAATACCTCGTCACTCATGGTGCCGATCATCGGTTGCTCACCATGAACACACATTATGCAGCGGGCGTTACAGGTAAGAATAGTTTCAATCGAAAGTGCCGGTATCCGATCGGCGACAGTGTCGTCTATATGTGTGGCTTCGCGCAGCACATAATTTTGATAATAGCGGTTCTGGAGCAGCCATTTCGACTTGAAAATACGTTTCGCCAATCCTCTCAACCAGGGACTGGAATTTGATACATACCGAATAATGGCGTTGGCCAAGGGTTTGAGCATAAAAACGATCTTCCAAAAACGAGACATTATCGTCAGGTTAAATGTGGGAAGGCACAAATTAATTTCAAGTTGATTTTGGCCGTTTGCGAGCAATCTAATATTTCAATAAAACCACAGTAATCAAAGGGGTATTGGTTGAATTAAATTAAAAATTTAATGTCCGACATAAAGGTCGGGTAGGCATAGACCGTGCTGCCGAGCTGATCTGCGGTAACGCCGTAAGTTATGGCAAAAGCAAAGAGATGTATGGTCTCCGGTGCGCCGTGACCCAGTAAATGGGCGCCAAGAATTCGGCCGGTATCGTCTTCGACCAGGACTTTGGCAAACGAAGCTTTCTCAGCGTAGGTTTTGGCTGAGCGCCATTCAACCATATCGTTTGATTTGACTGAGAACTTGAGCCCTTGCGCTTCCGCTTGATCTTCTTTGAGGCCGACACTGGCCAATTGCGGCGTGGTGAACACGCAGCTTGGGATATTAGTGTAGTCAGCGGTCTTTAAGTTACCGCCTTCATTGATCAGATTATGACCAACGATACGCCCCTCATAGGTTGCGACGGGTGACAGTTGCGGACCGGCAGCCGCATTGGCATCGCCGGCAACATAGACGTTAGGGTTCGAGACACTGCACAAATGTTCATCCACCGCAATTACATGGCGGTCGTGCTCAATACCGGCGGCCTCGAGATCAAGGTCTTCAACATCAGCAATACGCCCGGCGCCATTGGCAACGACATCAGCCGTCAACGTGACTTCCTTGCCGGCTTCTTCAAAAGTGACGGCGAAGCCATCGGCGGTTTTTTCGATATTGCTGGTTGAGACAGCGGTGCGAATATCAAGGTCGATGCGTTGACTTTCAGCCGTCAGTGCAGCGACTGCGTCTTCATCCAGCATCGGCAGGGGTTGGGGGGCGACTTCCAACAGGGTGACGGAGCTGCCGGCGCGGGCAAACACATGACCGAACTCGAGGGCAATCACGCCAGCACCAATAAAAATGATTAAGTTGGGCCGGTCTTTTAAATCCAGGATGTCATCACTGGTGATGGTATGCTCGAAACCCGGGATCGGCAGCTCGCGGTTTTTAGAGCCGGTACCGATAACGAATTTTTTGGCCGAATAAGTTTCACCATTTACTTCAATCTCATTTGGTCCGCTAAATTTGGCGCGTCCGGTAAGCGTATCAATGTCGCGACCGGTAAGGCTGCCTTCCATCATGTCCGGCACGCCTTCGATGAATGTTTCTTTGCGCTCGATCAGGGCGGGCCAGTCGATGCTGTTAAATTGAGCATCGATTTTGTGATCGCTTGCTTTGGCGATTTGATCAAGTGTTTCGCCCGCTGCCACCAAGACTTTCTTTGGCACACAGCCGCGGAGCGCACAGGTGCCGCCAAATTCCCAGCTTTCGATAACCAGCAAGCACAGATTGCCCGGCTTCTTTGGCCATACCAGCGGGCGCAAATCCGGCGTTGCCGGCTCCAAGAACAATGAGATCGTATTCTTTTGACATTATCAGGCTCCGTTTAGAAGTTATCCCCTGCTATGTCATATAGAATAAAGCCGCCTGAGGCATAAGCCTGGGGCGATCAATTGATGATCACTTATGCGTCATTAAAAAAGGCCGCGATCTAATTCGCAGCCTTTTTAAAAGATTTTTAGATGCCGGCTCAGCCGCCATAAAATACGGTGTCGCCAAGTTCTTTCATCTCCAGGATGGCTTCATCGGCCCGGCCTTCGGGCTCTTTGGCGACATTGGCCTCGGTTACTTCACCGATGACGATGTGATGATCACCGTGTTCGACTATTTGAGACACTGAACATTCGACACTGGCGGGCGCCGAATCAATAATTGGTGAGCCATTGGCGCCGCTGTGATAAGCCTCGCCGCTGATGGTGTCGCCATCTTTTTCGGCCGGCTTAAAGAACGCAAATGCCGGCCCCTGCTGCCCTTTACCGAGCATATTAAGGGCAAAACAGTTGGTTTTCTTTATCATGGCGTAAATTCCAGAATCCGGTTTTACGCCGATGGCGACAAGTGGCGGATCGAACGACGTTTGGGTGACCCAGTTAACCGTCGCAGCAGCGATAGCGCCGTCCGCATCTTCCGCGGTCATCACGTAGATTCCGTAGGGGATCATACGAAGTGCTGTTTTCTTGGCCTCAGCGTCCATGATTTTGTTCCTACCTGATTTTGATATACTAAAATGTCGCTTTTTTTATCTTTTTTGGCCATGGGTAGGCAAGCTTTGTCATCACTCTAAACTCACCGAGAGTTGAAGTAACGTTACTTAATATTCCTAATACTGCGGCCCATATTAGTGGCGGAGTGTTATTTCTCTCTTGGTGGAGCATGTGTTTAAACACATAAATATTGCGGATAGTATTTCAGCGCTTTCGACCTGCAAGCTGTGCCGGCGTATTGCGCTTGTTGTTTTTATCGCCATATTTTTTATCGAAGGGGCCATCTTAATTCCGTCGGTGGTGAACTTTGAACGTGATCTATTAAAGCGACTTGAGTTGGAAGGATTTCAAACTGTCCAATCCATTTTCCGCCTCGCCCCATCGGAAGCTGCGCCAGCCGATTTATTAGCTGCCGCGACCAAGCAAATGATAAATTCAAAGCTGCGCGGTGGGGCGCTATTCGATAAATCCGGTGAGCAACTGGGTAAATTCGGTGAAGAAATCGGGCCCAATTATTCACCAAAATCGACGACGTCGATGAAAATGATGGAAACCGTAGCCGGCCAGCGTTACGAAATAATGTGGACACCGAAGTTGATTGGGGCGCCTTATTTTATTATCGCCCGGCTTGATTCTTCGTGGATTGGCTTCGAGCTTGTCGCCTTCGTCGGCCGCATAATCGGCCTGGTTTTTCTAATCGCTTTTTTTGTCACCAGCGTAACCTCGATCATTCTCGGCTCAATGGTTTTAAAACCTGTTCTGGCGTTGCGCAAAAATTTGCTCGCTGCCGGCGATGACCCTTCAAACCCGGATCGTTATAAAATTGAAAATGCCAGTGAGGATGAATTGGGTGATGTCGTTATGGCATTCAATCTAATGACCAAACGCATTGCCAGTGACTTTCATGCGCTCGAATATAAAGAGCAAGAATTATTGCAATCAAAAATAATAGCCGAACGGGCAAATGAGGAAAAATCCACTTTCTTGGCCAGTATGAGCCATGAACTGCGTACGCCGTTGAATGCCATCATCGGCTTTTCCGAAGTGATCAAAACAGAGATCATGGGTCCGTTGGGCAATCAGCAATATGTCGATTACGCCAAAGACATTAACAGCAGTGGCCAACATCTACTCTCGCTAATCAATGATATTCTCGATTTGTCGAAAGCCGAAGCAGGCAAATTGGCGCTAAATGAGGATACTTTTGATATTGATGATAGTCTGGGTGAAGCATTGCGCATTATTGATCCATTGGCGCAGAAAAAAGCACTGATCGTTGAGGTTAATCTGGCCGAAAATCTGCCACCTCTTTTGGCAGATGAAAGACGGTTTAAGCAAATACTCCTGAATTTATTATCCAATGCGGTGAAGTTTACACCAGTCTCAGGCCAGATAACTGTCATAATCGGCATTAACAAAACCGAGGAATTGAATGTTTCTGTTCAGGATACCGGCATTGGTATCAAGGCTGAAGATCTGCCATTGATATTGCAAGAATTTTCGCGTGTTGAAGATAATCAGACCCGAACGATTGAAGGCACCGGGCTCGGGCTGCCGTTGACAAAACTACTGATTGAGGGCCATGGCGGGCGCCTGGATATTGAAAGTGAATATGGCGAAGGAACAACGGTTAACTTCTATTTGCCGGCGAGCCGCCTGATCGCTCAAGCGGCCTGACCCTTAACTAATCGTCGTATTGAACCAGCGTCGTACAGGGAATGTCTAGTTTATCCCGGCCGTTGAGAAAACTAAGCTCAATGATGCAGGCACTGCCGACGACCTCTGCGCCAACTTGTCGCAGGAGATTTACCGCCGCTGCCATGGTGCCGCCGGTGGCGAGCAGATCGTCCAACAGGACAACCTTTTGACCCGGCTCAACAGCATCTGCTTGTATTTCAATAGTATCGGTGCCGTATTCCAGCTCGTACTCGTAGGGGATGGTCGGGCCTGGCAATTTACCTTTTTTCCGCACCATGGTGAAGCCGAGACCAAGCTTGAGTGCCAACGGCGCTGCCACCAAAAAGCCCCTTGATTCGATACCGGCCAGTATATCCGGCTGATGGCGGCTAACTTCTTTGGCCAATCGCCCCATCGTGACCTGCCAGGCGTCCGCATTCGCCAACAGTGTAGAGATATCGTAAAATAATATGCCAGGTTGAGGAAAATCTGGTATGCCGCGAATGTGATCTTTGATATCCATGGTTCTAGTAGCCGCCCTTTAGAGTTCGAAATAAATTACTTAACCAGTCTAACGGCACAGATTTAACATGACCAACGTTTTTCACCGCAATCCCCACAATGAGCCGCCCGTCGCTATGGGAGGCCACGGGATGTATTTGATCGACGCCAGTGGCAAAGAATATTTAGATGCCTCAGGCGGTGCGGCGGTGTCGTGTCTTGGCCATGGCGATCCGGACGTCATCAAAGCTATTCAAGAACAAGCGGCCAAACTGGCTTATGCCCATACCGGTTTCTTTAGTAGTGAACCAGCCGAACAACTCGCCGATCTTTTGGTCGAAAAAGCACCATCTGAGTTCGGCAAAGTGTTTTATGTATCGGGCGGTTCTGAAGCAGTTGAGTCGGCGCTAAAACTGGCCCGGCAGTATCATCTCGAAAATGGTGAGCCGCAACGCCGGCATATTATAGCGCGGCAACAAAGTTTTCATGGCAATACGCTGGGCGTGCTGGCGGCGGGTGGCAATCAGTGGCGGCGCAAGCAGTTCGAGCCGTGGTTGATAGAAGTATCTCATATCTCACCGTGTTTCGCCTATCGCGGTCAACGGGATGACGAGAGCGAGGAAGAATACGGTCAACGTGTCGCTGATGAGTTACAAGCTGAAATATTACGGCTCGGCGAAGATAGCGTCGCCGCCTTTGTCGCCGAGACCGTTGTCGGCGCGACCGCAGGGGGGGTGCCGCCGGTACCGGGTTATTTCAAACGTATTCGCGAAATATGTGACACCTATGGGGTGTTGTTGATTTTGGATGAAGTTATGTGCGGGCTAGGTCGTACGGGGACATTTTATGCCTTTGAGCAGGACGGTATCGTGCCGGATTTGATTACCATCGCCAAAGGGCTTGGCGGAGGCTATCAGCCGATTGGTGCTTTGCTCTGCAGCAATAAAATCTACCAGGCTATTTGTGACGGCTCAGGGTTTTTCCAGCACAGTCATACCTATATGGGTCATCCCGTGGCCTGTGCCGCGTCGCTTGCCGTTCTGAAGGCGATATTTGATCGGGATTTACTAACAAATGTTGGCGAAATGGGGGCTTACCTCGCAGCGCAATTAAATGAGGCGTTGAGTCAACATCCGCATGTCGGCGATATCCGCGGTCGTGGATTGTTTCGTGGGATCGAATTGGTGCAGGACCGCGAAACCAAAGAACCCTTCGATCCCGTATTGAAAATCAATGCAAAAATTAAAAAAGCCGCCTTCGAAAACGGCATGATTTGTTATCCGATGGGGGGTACGATTGATGGAATTAAGGGTGACCATGTCTTGCTGGCACCTCCATTTATCGCCTCCAAGGCTGACATTGAAACAATTGTTGAAAAATTATCTCACTCAATACATTCGGCAATTAATTCAATTAATTCAAAAGAATAACTTGAGTCTGAAACCCAGCATGGTTTAGGGTAATCCCCAGCGATATAGGAAAACCTGTGCGCCTGACCCAATACTAGGGAGGTCAGAACAATATTTGGTTTTACATTGGGAAACTCCCTAATTAATCAGCGCGCGTGCGGGAAGCCTCGAGCATAATACGTCGGGGCTAGAACATTTTTCAGTGTCAAAAATAAGGACCTTTTATAAATTAACTAAACTAATCGGGAGATTAAAAATGTTGAAAAAATTATCCTTATCGACATTGGCTTTCGGATTGGCAGCAGGCGCCTTTATGATCGGTGCTTCTGGTGCTGATGCAGCCGGAAAACGCCAATTTATTGCTATCGGCACCGGCGGTCCAACCGGTGTTTATTTTGTCACCGGCAATGCCATTTGCCGGATGGTGCATCGGGCAGCTGCTGAGGGCCGTTCAAAAGGCCGCAAACATGGCATCCGTTGCTCGGCTCCCTCGACCGGTGGCTCTAACTACAACATCCAACAGATCAAAGATGGTGAATTGGATTTTGGTGTTGCTCAATCTGACTGGCAATATCATGCTTCAAACGGCTCCAGTAAGTGGAAAGGCAAACAATTTAAGAAATTGCGTGCGGTTTTCTCCGTGCATCCTGAACCCTTCCAAATTATTACCCGTGGTGATTCCGGTATTAAAGGCTGGAATGATCTTAAAGGTAAAAAAGTTAATATTGGAAATCCAGGTTCAGGCCAACGTGGTTCCGCCGATCTGATGATCAAAGCGGCAGGCTGGACGAAAAAGGATTTCAAATTAGCTGCTGAATTGACGTCTACCGAGCAATCAAAAGCCCTCTGTGACGGCAAAATTGATGCATACATTTATTCTGTCGGCGTGCCGAATGCTGGTGTGTCAATTGCGACAGATGGCTGTGGTGCAAAAATTGCCAACTTTAACGGCGCTCTGGCGAAAAAGTTTGTGACCAAAGCAAATCCGTTTTACGCGTGGGCAAACATCAAAAAAGGCACCTATAAAACGACCACGTCTGATATTCAAACCTGGGGCGTTAAAGCAACATTCGTAACCTCAGCTGATGTCGCGGATAACGTTGTTTACGAAGTTGTCCGGGCTGTTTTTGAAAATCTCGGTGAATTTAAGAAACTTCATCCTGCGTTCAAAAACCTTGATCCTAAAACAATGATCAAGGATGGCTTGTCTGCACCTCTGCATAAAGGTGCGGCAAAGTACTACAAAGAAAAAGGCTGGATGTAGATCTTAACAGAATTGAAAGTCGGCTTCGGGGAGTTCCCCGGGCCGGCTTTTAAATTTGTGTAGTTTATTAAAACTATTTTCCTATAGGGGCATGGTATGGCTGAGACTGCACCCAATGCGGTTTCCGGCGAAGGTATTTCGCAGGACGACATTCAGAAAAAAATAGACGAAGTTGAATATACCGGTCGCCAGACCGGGCCGACTTTGGGATTGATTATCGGCATCATTGGTGCTGCCTGGTCGCTGTTTCAATTGTGGATCGCCTCGCCGTTCCCGTTCCTATTAGATTTTGGCATCATCGTTTCCGTCCCGGCTCGCGGTATCCATCTCGGCTTTGGCTTGCTGATGGTTTTTTTAATGTTCCCTGCAGCCAAATCGCTATCCCATAAACGCATTTCCCCAGTTGATATTGGCTTGGCTTTACTGGGCTGTTTTTGCGCTCTCTGGGTGTTTATCGACCAGGAGGGTATCACCGTTCGTCTCGGTCAGTTATTGACCATTGATCTTTTTGGCGCAAAATTCCCGTTTGAGGCTGTTCTTGGTGCCTGCGGTATTCTGCTGCTGCTTGAAGCAACGCGCCGGGCCATTGGTTTACCGCTGGTTATTGTGGCCTCAATCTTTTTGCTTTACTCGATCTTTGGCCAAGCCATGCCGGAGATTATATCTCACCGTGGCGTCTCGGTTACCAGATTAATCGGCTACCATTGGCTTGGTGGTGAGGCAATTTTTGGTATTCCAATCGATGTTTCGGTTAGCTTTGTTTTCTTGTTTGTGTTGTTTGGTGCGCTACTGGACCGCGCGGGTGCTGGTAAATATTTTCTCGATCTCGCCTTTGCCATGGTTGGCAAATATCGCGGTGGTCCAGCTAAAGCCGCCATTTTGGCATCCGGCATGACGGGTCTGATCTCAGGCTCCTCCATCGCCAACGTCGTGACGACCGGTGTGTTCACTATTCCGGTGATGCGCAAGACCGGCTTTCCGGCAATCAAAGCGGGCGCCATTGAAGTTGCCGCTTCGACCAATGGTCAGATTATGCCGCCGATCATGGGTGCAGCGGCGTTTATTATCGCTGAGCTTATCGGTATCACCTATTTTGATGTGATTGTGGCGGCCTTCATTCCAGCCATCATCAGCTATATTGGCTTGCTCTATATTTCACATCTTGAAGCAATGAAACTTGGGCTCTCGGGCATGGCGAAGGCAGATATCCCGGTTCTCAGGAAAGTATTTTTCACCGGCGTACACTTCATTATTCCGATTGTCGTCTTGGTCTATCTGCTGATGGTTGAGCGTTGGACGGCAAGCAGTGCCGTCTTTTACACGATTATGGTGATGTTCCTGATCATGTTTGCGACGCGTATCTCACCCCGCAATATGAGCCGGGCGATGATGACCGTTCTCTACATTATTCCAATCGTTATCGCGGCGGCCTTTCGATTTTCCGGCGAGAAGACACAACCTTCGTTGTTCTGGGGACTTGGAGCTGCCGCGTTGATCGTCATCGGGCTGGGCCTGATTAAACACAGCAAAGAAGGCGGCGCGGTTGCCGGCCTCAAAGAAGCCTTCGTGGAAATCTACGCTGGGCTAATAGCGGGTGCCAGAAATATGGTTGGCATTGCCGTTGCGGTGGCGACGGCTGGTATCATCGTTGGTGCGGTCTCTTCGACCGGGCTCAATAATGCCATGGTCGGCGTGGTCGAAGCACTTTCGGGCGGTAATGTCTTTATTCTGCTTATCCTGACAGCGGTGCTTTCGCTGGTGCTTGGTATGGGACTGCCGACGACGGCTAACTATCTCGTCGTGGCGTCGTTGTTGGCTGGCGTTTTGGTCGAGCTCGGTACCGCAGCCGGTCTCGAATTACATTTAATCGCCGTTCATCTGTTTGTCTTCTATTTCGGCTTGATGGCGGATTCGACACCGCCGGTTTGTTTGGCTGCCTTTGCCGCCTCGGCGATCTCCCGGGCCGATCCTTTGAAGACCGGTTTTCAAGCTTTCACCTATGATATTCGAACGGCAATTTTACCATTCGTCTTTATTTTCAATCCAGAACTTTTGCTGATTGGTGTGACCACTGTGTGGCATGGCGTGATGATCTTTGTCGTCTCACTGATCGCCATTTTCTGTTTCACTTCCGCAGTTCAGGGCTGGATGATTATCAAAACCAATATTGCCGAGCGGGTTGTTCTGCTGGCGATTATGTTCGCGTTGTTCCGGCCTGATGTTATTTTGGGCTACATTTATCCTGAATACATAGCATTGGATTTTGACAAATTCGTCGCTAACCAAGTTCAAGCTCCCGAGGACAGGAAAATTCGTCTGCATTCCATTCGGGAAACAGATTACGGCGATCGATTTAAACTTTATGTGCTGAGAGCACCTGGCGGAAATGCCGGGCAAAAGGCTTTTGGACTTAAAATTGCCAAAGAAAAAGATGGTCGTTTTGCGGTTGCCGATCTGACGCCAAACGGTATGGCGGAAAAAGTTAAAATGGATTTTGGTGATTTTGTAACTGCCGTTGAAGTTGAGCAAATCGATCGTCCGGCCAAAGAACTTGTCTATCCGATCGCATTAATCCTCTTAGGTGGCGTTCTGCTGATGCAAAATGGCAGACGTAAAAAAGGCACTGCGCCAGCGGAAGGAGCATAGCTATGTACAATAATATATTGCTGACGGTTGATTTAAGTGATGATGCGTCATGGTCCAAGGCAGCGCCGACTGCGGTAGAGATGTGCAAATCCTTCGGCGCAAAGTTGCATCTGCTGACCGTCATCCCGGATATGGGAACACCGCTAGTCGAAGAATTTTTTCCGGATAATTATGAAACTGAAATGGCCAAAGGCGCGGCGGCTAAAATCGCTGAGTTTGCCAATACCCAATTCCCGTCAGACCTGACACCCAATGTTCATGTTGGCTCAGGCTCGATATACAAAGAAATCTTACGCGTTGCCAACGAGACCAACGCGGATTTGATCATCATGGCGTCCCATCGGCCGGAGTTGAGTGACTATTTGTTGGGACCCAACGCCGCGCGCGTTGTGCGCCACGCGAATTGCTCGGTGATGGTCGTGCGTGAATAGTTTAAAATAGGCGCAAAAAAACGCCGCCATCTTTGCAGACAGCGGCGTTTTTTATTAAGCGAAATAAATTATTTCGAAGCTTTTAAATAAGCAATCACGTTATCACGATCTTTCGCTTTTTTAAGCTTGAATACCATGGCACCTTTTTTACCGACTTTGGCTTTCAGGTATTTCTTTGGATCTTTCAGGTAGTCGTTCAGAGCAGCTTCATCCCAATTCCAGCCTGCACCTTTGAGGCCTTTGTATTTTTTAAAGCCTTTAGCGGAACCAGCTTTGCGGCCAACCACACCAGCCAGAGATGGACCAACTTTATGTTTGCCGGCTTTAACCGTATGACAAGCTTTGCATTTGTTGAAAACCTTTTTGCCTTTTTTGGCATCGCCGGCGGCAGATGCATCAGTTGCAAAAAGGGCAGTCGAAAGAATAAGGCCGAAGGCCAAAAATCCACGAAGGAACATGTATCAAACTCCTAAAATTACCGTTTCAATTCCACCCGACCCACTTCGGATATGAACAGGCGGTAGAAAATTCATCACAAAAAAACCCATTTTAAGTCTCTTTGACTTATCGGCGCGTACTATAAGCAGCACGCCTAAGATGACAAGCCAAAGATGCTTAAAAGTTTGATGGTCCAAGGCTAATAAATTACATATTTTGCTTAGCCTAACATTGACCAATGTTAGTCAATAAATTGGTACTAATGGTCAAATATGCAAATTTTATGGCAAACCACTTATAAATGGCAAAATCATCCCTATATTTCATTAGATACTGAACTGCTTTGGTTTTTCGGAACGGGGGGTAATGCGTGCTGTATTCGTGCATACCTCGTTGATATTGCACCGTTTTTAGGTGTGAAAGAATAATATGGCGAAACTAAATCTAACCGAAGAGGATGTTAGAATTCTTCTGACCAATCCGTCCGGTGAGCAGCGTGCCGAAACGGCGGCAAAAATCGCGGCATCTTTTGATCCTGAACAACTTTCAGCCGAAGAGAAACAACTCGCTGAAGATATATTCCTGATTATGGTACAGGATGCCGAGATTCGTGTGCGTGAGGCGCTTTCCGATAATCTCAAAGATAATCCGAGTGTACCACACGAAGTAGCGTTATCGCTGGCCCAGGACGTTGATCAGGTTTCTTTGCCGGTGCTCCTGTTATCAGAAGTTCTGAACGATCAGGACCTAACCGAAATCATCAAAAGCCATGGGATGGAAAAGCAAATAGCCATTGCCAGGCGCGCCAATGTATCTGAAGATGTTGCGGCGGCGCTGGTTCAAACGCAGGATGAAAATGTCGTTGCTCAGCTGGTCGAAAATGAAGGTGCCGAGATATCCGACAAATCACTTGAAACCGTCGTTGATACTTTGGGCGATAGCGAGAAAGTGCAAGGCGCCATGGTCAACCGGCCAGAGCTTCCGGTTACTATTATTGAACGCCTCGTTACAGTGGTATCTGATAATTTCAAAGAGAAACTTGCCAGCCGCCCTGATTTGCCCTCGGGCATGGCGGAAGGTTTGCTGACCCAAAGCCGGGAAAAAGCAGTGATTGGCTTGTCGGTGGGTTCCGATGAGGCATCGGTTTTGAAATTAGTCAGCCAATTGATGGCAAATGACCGCTTAACACCGTCGATTGTTTTGCGGGCAGCGTGCATGGGGAATATTTTATTTTTAGTCTGTTCGCTGTCAGAACTCGCCGGTGTTCACATTGATAATGCGCGCAAACTCATAGAGGATTCCGGTGAATTAGGTCTTAAAAGTCTATGTGATCGGGCTGGTCTGCCGGAAACATTCTATCCCGCTATTCAAGCCGCCGTGGAAGTCGAACAGGAAACGGAATTTGACGGCGGTGAAAATGACCGCGAAAGATTTGCACGGCGAATGATTGAACGCATTTTAACCCAGTTCGGTGATCTCGGCGTCGATATGGAATCTGATGATCTGGAATATTTATTGGCTAAATTGAACGAACTTCCGGTAGATCTTGAACATAACGCCTAGCCAATTAACGAGCTAGATTTTCCCCAATTCCTGCCAGATAGAATAATCTTCCCGGAAATTTTTCAAAGAATTGAGTACCCGGCGAAAATCTTTGTTGGCGGATGCCCGCGTTTTGGCGACTTCCAGCCAAGCCCGTTTTAAAGCGAGAGTTACTTTGGGTGGGAATTTTTTCACATCAATGCCTCTGATAACGATGTTTTTGAGCGCATCGAATTGGCTGGCTTCTCCAGCGGCAAGGCTATATTCCATATTTGCCATACAGGCTGTCTCAATCATCTTCTTCTGGGATTTACTTAGTCGCTCCCATTTGGTCAAATTTATCATCAAATCGATAAAGCCCGCTTGCTGAAACCAGCCAGGAAAATAGTAATGTTTGGCGAACTCGGTTAATTTAAGAAACTGATCAGCAGCCGGTGTTGAAAAAGCCACCCCATCAACTTGTTTCTCTTTTAACGCAGCCAGAATATCAGCCGGCGCCAGGCGAATGGTCGTCGCCCCCATAAATCTGTAAACCCGAGCCGCCAGGCCCGTTGCCGCTATTTTAAGTCCTTTAAGGTCTTTAAGTTCTTCGATTGGATGCTCAAACCAGCCCGCACCGGCCGCTCCAGTTACGCCACAGATGAGGCTGTGAATATTGTTTTGACGGTATAATTCTTCATAAAGTTTTTGTCCCCCATGATGGCGGAACCAAGCAAGATGTGAAGCTATATCGGGGCCGAAGGGGACCGCGCCAAAAAGCTCAAAGGCAGCAGATTTTTCACCCCAAAATTGGGAGCTTGCCAAGCCGGCATCGACGGTGCCGGAGGCTACCGCTTCAAATAGATCAAGGGTTGGTACCAGAGCGCCCGGCTCGTGAAATTCAATATCTATTCTGCCGGAACTGATTTCTTTAAGCCGATCAATCATGGCGAGGCCGAGATTACCGCTTAATGGCATCTCGCTTGGAAAAGCACTCGCCATTTTCCATTTAACCGGCTTTCCAGCAGATGTCGAATTTACCAAAAATGCGCCAGGCTGACCGGTACTGCCTGATCCGTTCGATATTTTTGAACCTGGCGCCGTTACCGCCAATACGACGCCGATAACCAAGCCCATCACTAATCCGCCAATAAACCCGCGCATTTTTCTCCCCGTGGATATTTCTTTACTTTTTAACCAGCAAATTTTGCTGTTTTAGATAGTGATACAAATGAGTGCCGCCGACAACCTGTCCGGTGTTTTAATTTGTCTTGCGACGATGAATTTGCTAGGTGTTTGGCGAGTTAATAATGAAAATTAAAGTCCACCTGGGGGACTGATCGATTAACGGCGATAAATTATGCACTATTGCGGATGCAATTAAGGAATTGGTGCCGGACGGTTCGAGCATCGTGCTCGGCGCCGCGCTGGAAAACGCCATACCGTTTGCCGCGACCCATGAGCTAATCCGTCAAGGCAAACGCGATCTCAATGTTGTTGCGCCAATCTCGGATATTTCGACCGATATGATGATCGGTACCGGCTGCGTTGCCGAAGTAACCGGTGCCTGGGTCGGCAATGTGTCAGGCGGCATGGGGCATAATTTCCGCCGCGCCACCGAGCATGGTGAGCCAAATCCAATTAAAGTTCACGACTATTCAAATTTTACCATCGGCATGGCTTTTTTTGCCGGGGCTTATGGGCTGCCTTATGTGCCGGTTAAATCCATCCTCGGCTCGGATATCATTAAATCCAACCCACAAATTAGATTGGCGGAGAATCCGTTTGCCGCTGAGCCGGACCCAGTTGCTCTGATACCTGCACTGAAACCCGATGTTGCCTTTCTTGTTGTCCAGCGCGCCGATCGGGCTGGTAATTCCCATATTTGGGGATCCACCGGTCTGACCCAGGAAGCATCGATCGCCTCTGAGAAAATCATTGTACTGGCCGACGAAATCGTTGAGCCCGAAGTTATTGCCTCTGATCCAAGCCGGGTCTTGATACCAGGCTTTGGCGTTAATGCGGTCTGTCACCTTCCCGCCGCCAGCCATCCGTCGCCGCTGATCGGCAGATGGAAAAGGGACAACGCCTTTTTTCATCACTACCACAAGGAGACTCGTGACCCGGATAGTTTCCAGCGCTGGGTCGATGAATGGGTACTTGATCTGCCGGATCATAAAGCTTATCGCACCAAACTCGGCGGCGAATTGGAAGAACTTCGTATTGAAGGCGAGGCCTATTCAGCGCCCGCCAACTATGCGACGGATTGAGGGGACAGAGCATCATGCATAAATACTCGACCCAGGAGCTTATGATCATCGCGGCGGCGCGTCAGATCAATGATGGTGAGCGGATTTTTGTCGGTATGCGGCTGCCGATCACCGCGTACGGCGTTGCCCGTCTGACCCACGCACCAAACGCTGTTGGTCTGTTCGAAAGCGGGGTTGCGCGCTATGAGCCGGCTGAGGACATGCTCTACACCATGTGTGACGGCCCCAACCAATTTGGCGCGGCCTGGACCACCGGGCTGATCCAGATTATGGGGCTCTTAAGTGGTGGCCGCGTGCATGCGGGCTTTATTGGCGGTGCCGAGATTGATCGATTTGCCAATATTAACACGTCCTATATCGGCGATTTTGAAAATCCGACGACCAAATTACCAGGCTCTGGCGGTGCGCCTGATATTGCAGCGATGGCCGAGCGTCTCATTGTTATCATCAACCATCAAAAACACCGGCTGGTCGAGAAAGTTGATTTCATTACCTCGCCCGGACATTTGACGGGAGGAGATGCGCGTAAGAAAGCCGGCTTGCCCGGCGGCGGTCCGTCGGTTGTCATTACCGATCGCGCCATCCTTAGGCCGCACGGCCCGGAAAACGAGCTTCATCTGGCGTCGGTCCATCCCGGCCACACCGTCGAGGAAGTCATCGAAAATACCGGCTGGGATTTGAAGACCACACCCGATCTCGAAGAAACCCCGGCACCGACAAAAGAAGAACTGGACGCGCTGCACCGCATCGACAAAGAGGGTTTCTGGCGGAGCTGAGGGTAGGCGGCTATTCGCTTATGATTAGCCGTTATCTGAATTTTCCCGGTTGTCGATCACCCGGCGAATTTTATTGCCGCCATCATCGCGTGGCAGGGAACCGGCTGCCACCAGATTAACTTCCGCGTTGATGCGAATAGCGCTTTTGATTGCCGCCGCGGCCTTTGATTGAATTTCGGCCGCCGCTTTTGCTGAGATATTATTGTTTGCTTCCAAATTAATTGTCATCGTTGGTAAGGTGCCGTCGCCGTTGACGACGATTTGGTATTCATGACTAAGCTCGTCAAAACTGCGGACGGCCTCTTCAATGGCTGACGGGAAAATATTGGCGCCGCGGAACCAAATCATGTCATCGACCCGGCCAATGATGGAGCCTTCCAGCCGGGGACCGGTATGACCGCAAGCCGGGCAAGGTTCGCCGGCCGTAATCTTGGAAATGTCGCGGCTCCGGTAGCGGAGCAGGGGCTGCGTATCACCGACCAAATTGGTGAAAACAACTTCACCTTCTTCGCCTGGGGGCAATTGTTCGCCGGTTTCGGGGTCAATTATTTCCGTGATCGCCATATCAGCAGCGATATGAAGCGCCGTATTACCGGGACAACTGCCGCCAAGCGGAAACAGCTCGGTCATACCAAAGCCGTCAATGACATTGGCGTTCCAGCCTTCTGCCAAGCGTTTGCGGGTAGCCGGAATGGCGGCGCCCGGCTCACCCA
>CEQE01100625.1_pt1 | contig 21237 bp, 20 predicted proteins | sample 356201 | NCBI WGS metagenome assembly CEQE01 (sample SAMEA2619970, study PRJEB7988) | marine metagenome | biome: marine biome (ENVO:00000447); feature: mesopelagic zone (ENVO:00000213) & marine oxygen minimum zone (ENVO:01000065); material: "saline water (ENVO:00002010), including plankton...
GCCGCGCTGATCCGTCCGTCGTCGAGCGCCGGTCGGAGACCGGCTAGGACCCCTTCGAAGTAATCGACATTACGCCTCGGCCGTGTGAAGCCTTCCGGGACCACCCACTCGCTCGCTTGAATGTGCAACTTGGCCAAAGTTTCGCCGATCTGTCTGGCCGTGTGCTCAGTCTCCAAATCGCGATGATATGGGCGCCCTTCAACCCATCGCAACAGTGTGGAGTTGACCGGACCAACCGCGCCGGTGGCAATCTGTGTGACCAACGTCCCCGCTCGGTTTCGCACCGGCCTTTGCAACACCAAGTCGGTATCCCGACTCAGGGCCTCGAGCCACTGGAGCTCCGAGTTGACCGCGTTGACGTCGGCGCCGTGTGCGCCCATCGCGCTGGAGACCGGGATGTGGATTCGCAGGAGATATGCATCCGAGCCGGGGCCGTCGATCTTGAACGTCACGTTGTCGCTGTGCCGGATGAACGACAGCGCGTATTCGTCGATGTCGTACTCCGCCATCGCGCGGTGGGCAAGGTCGTCGAATTGAAGCTGAGCTTGTCCCATTCACCGTCTCCAGCGTGGACGTGAGTCGACGAGATCGCCAGCCAGGCGTGGCACCCCGAACAGGGCACGACAGCGCGTCAGCCCCACAGCGTGGGCCGCGCGGTCATGATGTAGACGACGAATACCACGATCACGACCAGCGCCGCGGCGATCGAGTTCGCCAGCCGGTCGACTTTTCGGTACTCGCCAGAGTCTTCGCCGCCTGACTCAGCCAGCCGGATCTGACGCCGCATCAACGGAGCGTACACCGTGATGCCCAGCGCCATCATCAGCAGGTACATCACGATGGACACCACTACCCACGGAGTGGTGAACTCCCAATGGCTCTCCTGGATCAACCACAGGCCTGTGACGCCAGCCACGGCGTACGACGGGTTCACGTACGCTCGTTCCATTAACTTAATGGTTCGCAGCGTGTACGTCCGCACTTCAGGGTTGTTGACGGCGCGCCTGAACCAGACGAAGTAAGAGATGTTGGCCCCGAACGCGGCGATGGCCGCGAGGACGTGTACGGTTTTCAGGATTTCGAAGAGCATCGGTTTCCTTGACGTCGAGGAACCCTTCCGATCAGCAGGCGATCGGCGGCTTGGCGGCCATTTTCCCACTGGCCGACGATCGACAACGGGCCGGGAAAAGAGAAGGGCGCACATTCGTGCGCCCAGCAACTCTGATATCCTCGACGGGGCCGTACGCGACTACATGCCCCCGGCGCAACCGCAGCCGTTGGGTCCGCATCCGGCGCAACCGCCACCGCCCCCGACAGGTGCGTATTCGCCATCACCGGTGCTGGTGAACGCCGCGAAGACGGATAGCTGGCGCTTCGATTCGCTGTCGCACTTGGGGCAGGGCACCTCGTCGTCCATGCGGCTGATGGGCCGAAGGCGCTCGAAGCCATGCTCGCAAACCGTGCACGCGTACTCGTAGATTGGCATTGGCTCTCCCTCGATGCGAAAATTCGCGGACTCTTCCGCTTTCGACCATTCTAGTATCGACGTTGCTCCCGGTCAACCGGCAGGTATAATACCAAGGCTGATTCGACTGCTCGCATCAGCCTTGGCAAGCAACGCCGTTCGTCCGAGAAAGGGCGCGGCGATTAGGAAAGTAAACGAAAGATGACGAATCCGACACTGCCAGACGATATGGGACGCTTCGGGCCGTTCGGCGGGCGTTTCGTTCCCGAGACCCTCATGAGCGCCGTCCACGAACTGGACCGCGAATACCGGGCGGCCCAGGCCGATGAGGAGTTCCAGGCGGAGCTGACCGACCTCTCTCACCATTATTCGGGAAGGCCAACGGCGCTCTACTACGCGGAGAACCTGACCCGCGAACTCGGCGGCGCTCGAATATACCTCAAACGCGAGGACCTGGCGCACACGGGCGCGCACAAGATCAACAACGCGCTGGGGCAAGGGTTGCTGGCGCGTCGCATGGGCAAGAGCCGGATCATCGCCGAGACCGGCGCCGGTCAACACGGCGTCGCCACGGCCACGGTCTGCGCCATGCTCAAGCAAGAGTGCATCGTGTACATGGGCGAGGAGGACATCCGACGGCAGGCGCTCAACGTCTTCCGCATGCGCCTGCTGGGCGCCGAGGTCCGACCTGTCACGTCGGGCAGCCGCACCCTGAAGGACGCCATCAACGAGGCCATTCGGGACTGGGTGACCAACGTCGAGACAACGTACTATCTGATCGGCAGCGTGGTGGGCCCGCACCCATACCCGATGATGGTCAGGGACTTCCAGGCGATCATCGGCAGAGAGGCGCGCGAGCAGATCCGCGCTGCCGCGGGCCGGCTCCCCGACTACGCGGTCGCATGCGTGGGTGGCGGCAGCAACGCGATTGGCCTGTTCCACGAATTCATCCGTGACCCGGAGGTTAAACTGGTGGGCGTTGAGGCCGCCGGCCTCGGAGTGGACACCGGGAAGCACGCGGCCACATTGACCGCTGGGAAGGTGGGAGTGCTTCACGGCAGCATGTCGTATCTGCTGCAGGACGAGGACGGTCAAATCCACGAAGCCCACTCCATTTCGGCGGGCTTGGACTACCCGGGCGTCGGACCGGAGCATAGCTGGCTCAGAGACGAAGGCAGGGCAGAGTACGTCAATGTGACCGACGCCGAGGCCCTCGAGGGTTTCGAGCTCCTGTGCCGCTCCGAAGGCATCATCCCGGCGCTGGAGCCCGCCCATGCCGTCTACTATCTGTCGAAACTGGCGCCGACGCTGTCCAGCGATCAGATCATCCTGATGGGATTGAGCGGCAGAGGCGACAAGGACATCGACACGGTCGCCGAGGCGCTGGGAGTCAGCATAGGCGAGTAGCATCGAAGCCCACGCGTAGAGGGATCGGCGTCGGTGCTATAATGTTTTGGAAATGTTGTCAGCTTTTGCTCGATTATCAATCCTTGCTCTCGCCCTGGCGATCGTATTTCCGTCGATTGGCCCGGTGATCGATCACCACTTCGCCGAACGGGATCCCGCCCACCGGCACGTAGGCACGGCGCCATCCCACGATCACGAATTGGGACGGCTGCACTCCCATGATCGCGAGGCTTCGAGCAGCCCGACAGCCGTGTTCAGCCTCGACGGCGGTGCCGTCGCACCGGCTGCCGGAGTTCTTGACGATACGCATCTCGCTTACTCGCTTCGGTTCGAGCCAACTTCGGTTTGGTCGCTAATGACCTGGGACCGAGTCTCGTTCCGAGACCATCACACCTCTCCTCCGAAAAGACCGCCGCAACCCCTCGCGTAGGTCTTTGCCCGCAGATTCGCATTCCCTCGTGTAGACTGTCGTCGTGCGTCGAAGGCAATCCCTTTGGCGATTTACCGTCAGGGAGTTCGTCTGCCATTGTTTCCTAGAGGTGTGCATAGTGGTCGTAAAATCAATGGTGTCCGGTCTGATCAGCGTCGCAATCATCGCTGCATTGGTCGTGATCGTGCCGCCGGCCGTCCAGTCTCACGGCGAAGGCATGGAGTTTACGAACCGCGAGTTCGCCGGGCCGTACGAGGTCGCTATCGGGACTGCCCCGGATCCACTCGCGGTCGGCAAGGTTCTCATCTCGTTTGTGGTCATAGAGATGTCGAGCCGCACGGTCGTGCTTGGCGCCGATATTAACGTGACCGGCCGCGGTCCCGACGCGCGGATACCGGACATCGGACCGGCTCCGGCATTCGAGGACCCCACCGACCCGAGCTTTTACGACCTCAACACATCCATCGACAGGAAAGGGGAATGGACGTTCGACGTGTCCGTCAGCGCGGAACCCGGAGACGGCGATGCAGTGTTCGTGCTCGAGGTCGCCGAGTCTAGCGCGATAACCGGCATAATCACGCTGGTCGCCGTGTTGGTCGTGGTCGCAGCTATTGGCGTCGCATTGCGAATGTTCCTCAAGGAAAAGGGCAAAGGCCGAAGAGTGAAACGTCGCAGAAAAACCGCCTGAACTGGGCGGGATAGTCACTCTTTGGAGGTCCAATCGGATGAAGATATTCACAGGAAATTTGAACGCTGCGGGGGTGGCCCCGGGCGATGACAGAAGCAACTCCGAATGCATAAACAGAATGTCCGCCGGGAAACATCGCCGGGGCCTCAATCCGGGTCGATTCAAAATCATGGCGACGTTGGGGCTTGCCCTGCTTGTCATGTTGACGCTCGCCGCCTGCAGCGACGACACCAAGCCAGAGGATCGCGAGTTCAGCCTAACGATCGAGGATGGGAAGCTGACCAGCGAGGCATCTGCGTTCGAGGTCAAACAGGGCGACACGGTCACTCTTGTCTTGGACTCAGACGAAGAGGGTTCGGTCCATCTGCACGGCTACGACATCAAAGTGGACGTCATGCCCGCGATGGATGCGAAACTGGAATTTGTCGCAAACGCCACCGGAAAATACGAACTCGAGTTCCATCACGGTGCGATGGATATGGACGAGCATAGCCACGACGAAGAGGATGACCTCTGTAAAGCCCAGATTCCTTCCGGCGCTCCGACACCCAGCTTCACCGTCGCGGCTTCGCCCGGGGGCATGCCTGGGGAGATGCGCGTCTCGGTGGATCTCGAGAACTTCGTGCTGGAGCCCGCGCCGGCGGGCACGACGCTTGCAACTGGCCACTGGCATCTGGACGTCGACGGCGTGGAAATTGCCATGTACGAACAACCCGAAATCACTGAGATGGTGGGAACCGCTGGTGAGCACGAACTAATGGCAACGCTGTACGATGTCGAGCACTGCTCGTACGGCATCACGGCGATGACGACCGTCACCTTGGAAGAAGGTTCCGGCGTCGAAACCGCGATGCAGATGGAAGACATGGATATGGACGAAGAGGCGGAAGAGGGCGTCCTCCTCGGAGCAGTTGAAGTATATCCCAGGTAGGAGCGTCTCATGACCAACATCCGAAGGTCCCTGGCTTTCGGTCTGTTGGCTCTGGCATTGGCCGTGAGCGTGCGCCCCGCGTACGCTCACGGCTTCGGCCAGCGCTACGACCTGCCGGTTCCGTTGAATCTGTTCCTGCTCGGCGCCGCGGCCACGGTCGCGTTCTCATTCGTCGTCATCGGCGTATTCGTGCGGATGAGACCCGGTGAGACAAGCTACCCGCGTCTGAATCTATTGCGGCTTCCAGTGCTTGGCGCTGTGATATCGCATCCCGCATTCACGATCCCGTTGCGGCTCGTCGCTTTGGCGATCTTCGCGCTCGTGACAGCGACCGGATTGTTTGGGACCAGCCAACCCATAGCCAACCTTTCGCCAACGTTCGTGTGGATCATCTGGTGGGTGGGCATGGGCTATGTTGCGGCGTTGCTCGGAAACGTCTGGTATGTATTGAATCCTTGGAAGACATCGTACGAGTGGATCCGAGCGGTCGTCTCCCGGGGCGATGAGCGTGAGCCGCCTCTGGCCTATCCCGAAGAATGGGGCTCGTGGCCCGCTGTGGGGCTGTTCGTGGCGTTCGCGTGGGTCGAGAACGTGTACGCGGGAGCGGCGCAGCCATTCCGGTTGGCGATCCTGATTCTGCTGTACTCTGCTGTGACTTGGGCAGGGATGGCGGCATTCGGCAAACACGTCTGGCTCAGGCACGGAGAGGCGTTCACCGTGCTGTTCGGGTTCTTCGCGCGCTTCTCGCCGACCGAGGTGCGCGTGGCCGACGACTACCGGTGTCAGTCGTGCAGCCTGGAATGCGGACTGGGGTCAGAGGGGTGCGTCGACTGCTACGAGTGCTTCGAGTACGCCGACCTTGGCGACCGCGAGCTGAACCTCCGACCCTACGCGGTAGGACTCGCCCTTCCGCAGCGGGTGTCGACCTCCGTGGCGGCGTTCGTGGTGCTGGCCCTGGCCACCGTGACCTTCGACGGATTCCAGGACACGTCTACGTGGGCCACGGTTCAACAGAACTTGGGCGACTGGATCTCGGAAGTCGGCGGAGACCCCGAGGGTTTGATCGACACCGTGGGACTCGTGGCCGTGCCGCTGCTGTTCATGGCCGTCTACCTCGGCTTCTCGTGGGCGATCGGACGGTTGTCCGGGTCCGAGTTCAACGTGGGAGAGACCGCAAAGATCTTCGTGTTCTCGTTGGTGCCGATTGCGTTGGCTTACAACCTAGCCCACTTCATCTCGCTGCTGGCGATTCAGGGGCAACTGATAATCCCTTTGGTCTCGGACCCGTTCGGGTCGGGCTGGGACATATTCGGAACTGTCGATTACACAACAAAATTGAACGCCGTCAACGCCAAGTTCGTCTGGTACATTTCAGTGATTGCAATCGTGTTGGGACACATAGTTTCGGTTTATGTCGCCCATCTGATCGCACTACGCACGACGCCCGACCACTCGAAAGCGCTGAAAGGCCAGTACCCGATGCTTGCGCTGATGGTCCTGTACACGGCCACGAGCCTGTGGATAATCGGGCAACCGATTGTGGAGTGAACGAGCGAACCACGGCCACATGGCCGGCCGCCGGGGGGAATTGGCGAAGTTGTGAACGGCGCCATCCGGAACTCGGATGTCGGCGCCCGAAGACGGCGAGAGAGCGTCCGAAAACCTCGCCGTCAGCGTTGACCGTAGCGACGCGCCGCCCGTATAATGCGACTGTGCCGTTTGCAAGGACGGCGCGCTGGACGTGCTAGCGAACAGCCGACGCTTCGGACATGGGCCGCGACGACGGTCACCCGGAGGCAGGCTGAGGCCACGGGGCTACACTCTCGGCAACCGCTGAGGGAGAGGGATCCGATCAGTCAAACGAGCTCGCACAGGGACAGTGAGGCGCAAGCCTTGACGGCTGCAGAGGGCCCGCATGAGGCCTGCGGCGTGGTCGGTGTTTACGCCCGCGGCGAGGACGTAGCCAGGATCGCTTTCTTCGGTCTCTACGCTCTCCAGCATCGCGGGCAGGAGAGTTCTGGGATCTCAGCCGCGGACGGCGATCGAATCCGCACCCGCACGTCAATGGGCCTGATCAGCCAAGCCTTTCACGAAGACCACCTCACCGACCTCCCCGGCCACATCGCAATCGGCCATACTCGTTACTCCACCACCGGCTCCAACCGCATCGACAACGCTCAACCGGTCTTGGCCAAGGGGCCGTCGGTGGAACTCGCGCTCGCACACAACGGCAACGTCATTAACGCTGTTCAGCTCCGCGAGGAGCTAGAAGCGGAAGACTACCGGCTGGCTGGCACGTCAGATTCCGAGATCGTCGCCTTCGTCTTGGCCACGGCGCCATCCGACAACTGGACCGGCCGGATCGCCCATGCAATGCGCAAGCTACAAGGCGCATACTCGCTAACCGTGCTCAGCAAGGACGCCCTGATAGGGATCAGGGACCCTCTGGGCGTGCGTCCCCTGTGCATCGGCCGGCTCAACGGCGGCTGGGTCATTGCCTCTGAATCGTGCGCCCTGGACCACGTCGGTGCGACTTACGTCAGGGAGATCGAGCCGGGCGAAGCGGTGATAATCGACGGCGACGGTATGAGGACCGTGTATCGAAGCAGCCAAAACGGCCGGCGCGCGAACTGCATTTTCGAGAACATTTACTTTGCCCGCCCGGACAGCCTGATAAACGGCCGACTGCTGTACAAAGACAGGATGCGAATGGGAGCGGAGTTGGCAAGGGAGCATGCGGTGGACGCCGACATGGTAATTGGCGTGCCCGACTCCGCAACCGCTTCCGCCGTCGGGTACTCCCAAGAGTCCGGCATCCCATTCGGCGAAGGGCTCGTCAAGAATCGCTACGTTGGCCGAACGTTCATCCAACCGGACCAACGATTCAGGGAATTGGGCGTCCGAAGAAAGCTCAATCCGCTGCCCGAGCTGATCAAGGGCAAGCGGGTCGTTGTTGTTGACGACAGCATTGTTCGAGGGACGACCACGCCCCACGTGGTGAACCTGTTGCGTCGCGGCGGGGCCGCGGAGATACACCTAAGAATCTGTGCGCCGCCGATCGTGTCCACGTGTCACTTCGGCGTCGACATGGCAACGAAGCAGGAGCTCATTGCATCGGACAAAACCGTCGAGGAGATCCGGCAATTCGTCGGCTCGGACTCGTTGGGTTACCTGAGCATCAAAGGCTTGACCGACGCCGTGGGCATTCCCCGCGAGAACTTCTGCATGGGTTGCTTTACCGGCCAGTACCCCATCCCCGTCCAGCTCGAGATGGACAAGCTCGTGATGGAGGCGCAGGCCACGGCTGACTGATGGCTTTGGGCGGGCTCCTGAGGCAATTGTCGAGGCGCCCGGACGTGTTGTGCCTCGGTCGTACAGGATTGCTGCCATGACATGGCGTGAAATGTCGCCCCTTGGCGTTGCTACATTCTTGGGACCGTCCTGTCCGGTGGTGTGAGATTGGCAGCGAAGAAACTTTCCATCGGCGTCCTAACCTCCCACGGAGGGACCAACCTCCAGTCCATTATCGACGCGAGCAATGAAGGGCGGCTTGACGCCGAGATACGAGTGGTCATCTGCAACAACTCCCGCGCCGCGGCGTTGGAGCGCGCCCGCAGGGAAGGCATCCCCGTGCGGCATTTGAGCGGCAAGACTCATTCCGGCGAGGCCGAGCTCGACGACGCGATTGCATCCACGCTGACGGAGCACGGCTCGGAGGTCGTGGTGTTGGCCGGTTACATGAAGAAACTGGGACCGGTGACGCTCGGGCGGTTCGCCGGGCGCATTCTCAACGTTCATCCGGCGCTCTTGCCGAAGTTCGGCGGACAGGGCATGTACGGGCTCAGCGTGCATCGAGCCGTGTTGGATGCGGGAGAGTCCGTTTCCGGGGTCAGCATCCACGTCGTCGACGAGCACTACGACCACGGACCCGTCATCGCTCAACGGCAGGTCGATGTTTTGGACGGAGATACGCCCGAGGATCTCGCCGAGCGAGTTTTGGAGCAAGAACACGCGCTGTACCCGGAAACGCTGCAGAAGATCGCTTCGGGTGAGATCGACCTGCTCAAAATCGCCTGCGATTAGCATCCGCAAGACCAGTACACGCGGAGTATTGGCGCTCGGGCAGCGTTGATCGCTGTCCGGCCTGTCGCGTGGACTCCGGGTTAATCGACAATATGAAGGTTATCATTCCATGACAGATCGAACGTACAAAGAAGCCGGCGTCGACCTCGAAGCGTCGCAAGACATCAAGCGCCGGATCAGGGACATCGTCACGCCCACCCACGGCCCCGAGGTGCTGGCAGGGGTCGGCGCATTCGGCGCGATGTACAGCTTCGGCGGCTACCGCGATCCGGTGCTGGTCTCGAGCACCGATCCGGTGGGCACCAAGCTGAAGATCGCCGTGATGATGGACCGCTTTGACGGGATCGGCGAAGACCTGGTGAACGCGTGCGTCAACGACGTGATCGTGTGCGGCGCGGCGCCGATCTTCTTCCTGGACTACATCAACATGAGCATGCTGCGGCCCGATGTCGTCGAAACGCTGGTTACGGGCATGGCTCGGGCGTGCAGCCACGTGAACTGCGCCTTGATCGGAGGCGAAACGGCCGAGATGCCGGGCGTGTTCGCTGACGACAACTTTGACGTGTCGGGTTTCGTCGTCGGCGTGGTGGAACGGTCCGAGATGATCGATCCTTCGACTGTGCGCGAAGGCGACGTCCTGATCGGGCTTCCGTCCAACGGCCTCCACACGAACGGCTACTCTCTTGTCCGGCGCGTGTACGACCTCGAACACGACGCCTCTCCGCTCACCGAGCAGCGGTCCGAACTCGGCGAGACGCTCGGTGAGGCGCTGCTGCGGCCTCATCCGTCGTACCACGGTGCCCTCGAACCCGTCTACTCGCACGTCAAAGGCATCGCCCACATCACCGGCGGCGGACTGATCGAGAACGTGCCCAGGATGTTGCCTGACGGGGTCGGCGCCCACTTCGATACCGCTTCCTGGCCCTCCCTCGCGATCTTCAACCTGATCCAGGAAGACGGCGGCATCCACCGCGACGAGATGTACCGGGTGTTCAACATGGGCCTCGGCATGGTGCTCGTCTGCGACCCCGCGGAAGCCGACGACGTGCTCACCCTCACACCGGACGCGACGGTCGTCGGCGAGATCGCGGCGGCTGAGGATGGCAATGACGGTGTTATCATTTCATAGTTTAGCCCGTGTTGTTCAAAGGGAGGTTCGTCGTGGGAGTTGAGGCGTGGGCTCCGATTCGACCGCTGACTTCGGCGGACTCGCAAGCAGACTTCGCCGAGATCGACGCTTTGCAGTCCGAGTGGTTGGAAGTCAAGCATAGGGCGGATCAGTCCACTCCTGCTCTTTATCAAGAATTCAACGACCGTCTCGATCGCGAGTGGGCAATCGAGACAGGGATAATTGAAGGGTTGTACCAGCTAGACAGAGGCGTGACCGCCACCCTGGTTGAACAGGGGCTTCTCAGCGAACTCATTGAGCGGAATTCCACTGACAGAGATCCTCAAGAACTGATCGTCGTTTTGAAAGACCACGTAAACGCCATTGAGCAAGTAAACTCTTGGATTCGGCAATCACGGCCGTTGACGAAGTGGTTTATGCAAAGCCTCCATCAAACGCTTACGAAACATCAGCCGACTTACAGGGCAATTGATCAGTTCGGAAACGAATTCCAGGCACGTCTGGAACACGGTGAGTTCAAGAGACTCCCCAACAATCCGACTCGTTCAAACGGCAGGCTTCATCAGTACTGCCCGCCGGAGCAGGTGGACAGCGAACTCGACAACCTTGTGGCTTGGTATGAAGATCATGGTTCATTGGGTTCCCATCCTCTGGCAGTTGGGGCGTGGCTGCATCACAGATTCGCGCAGATCCACCCGTTCCAAGATGGGAACGGGCGACTCGCGCGAGCATTACTCGCCTGGCATCTGGTAAAAGAACGGTTCTTGCCCATTGTAATTGCTAGAGACAATCGCGATCGGTATATCAGTGCGCTCGAGCAAGCGGACGATGGTGACCTTTCGCACTTAGTTTCTCTATTCGTCGAACTAGAGAAAGCCACTATCCTCAAAGCGCTGAGCGTTGGCGAAAGTTTCGACTCAAACGTAATTGAAAACGTCGTGGACCAAATTGTTGATACGTTTGAGTTGCGTCGAGCGGACGAGGCGACTCAACTCAGATCTGTGAACGACACGGCGACAGAACTAAGACGCGTAGCTGAGGAGGCAATTGAAGGACTATCAGCCGACGTAACATCTGGGTTGTCAACGCGGATCGGCCTGAACGTCGTGCACAGAATTCAAGTTGGTGGCCCGGATGAGGGAAATGATTACTGGTATAGATGGCAGGTTCTGAATTCCGCAAAACACACGAACCACTGGGTGAATCTTCGCGAACCTAGATACTTTATCCAGTTGTTAATGAATTCGCCACAGGTCGACAAAACGCCCCGGTTAGTAGTTGTGTTCTCAATTCACAACGTTGGGAGGCAACTGACAGGCGTAATGGCTGCCACCGCATTTGCCGAACTGACCTATCCAACCGGGCGCGATGACTACGGGGAAAACATGCCGGATGGCATAGCACGCGAGACCGATTTTGAAGTGTGCAGCGTGGAGGCATTTACGTTTACTTGGAAAGATGCCACCCAGGATCTCGCGCCCAGGTTCTCAAGATGGATCGCCCAGTGTTATGGTATCGCTCTCAAGAAATGGGGCGAAGCACTTGTTGAAAACATATGATACATGGGAACGTGAAAGCCTGAAGTGAAAGCACTCCTTAGCACATACGACAAGACCGGATTGGCGGACCTGGGACGGCATCTGAGCGATGCCGGGTACGACCTGGTCAGCACCGGCGGCACCGCCCGAGACCTCAGGGATGTCGGACTACAGGTGCAAGAGGTGTCGGAGATGACCGGGTCACCGGAGATTCTGGGCGGTCGCGTGAAGACGCTGCATCCGGTGGTCCACGGCGGCATACTCGCGCTTCGCGATGAGCCCGGCCACGAGGCCGAGTTGGCGCAGCACGAGATCGATACGATAGATGTGGTCGTCGGAAATCTTTACCCGTTCGTCGAGACCGTAAGCCGCCCCGGCGTTACGCTCGCGGACGCTTTGGAGAACATCGACATCGGCGGGCCGACGATGATCCGAGCCGCGGCGAAGAATCATCCCCACGTGCTAGTAGTCGTCGATCCCGGGGACTACGACTGGATCGGAGAGCGTGTTGCAGCCAAAGGCGCCGTTCCGGATGCGTTCACGCCGTCGGAGCGCAAAGAACTGGCTCGCAAGGCGTTCCAGCACGTCGCCCTCTACGACACGGCCATATCGCGGTACCTGGACGAAGGCGAATCAGGCGCATCGTGGGCCGAGTTCACGATCGGCCTGAACCGGGTGGCCGACCTGCGCTACGGGGAGAACCCGCATCAGGCCGCGACTCTGTATTCTTCGGAGTTGTCGTCAGGCGGAATCGTGGACGCCGAACGGCTGCACGGGCTGGGGATGTCGTTCACGAATGTATTGGACGCCGACGCCGCTTGGCGGGTCGTGTCCGATTTCGATGAAGACGCCGTCGCTGTAGTCAAGCATACCAACCCGTGCGGTCTTGCGATGCATCCGGACCAGCCAACCGCCTATCGGCGCGCATTCGAGGGCGATTCCGTTTCGGCTTACGGTGGCATCGTCGGTTTCAACAGGCCGGTCACGGCAGCGACCGCAGAGGCGATGCGGGGCGTGCTGTACGACATTATCGTTGCGCCCGGATACGATTCTGACGCGTTGGCCGTGCTCAAAAAGAGGCGAAGGACACGCATCCTCCGGATCGGCCAGGCGTCTGGTCCGATGGAAGGACTGGACGTGCGAACAGTGTCCGGTGGAATGCTCGTGCAGACCGGCGACGTGCTCGAAGAGGAACCATCGGGCTGGACAGTGGCCACACAGCGGTCGCCCACCGACAACGAGCTCAGAGACCTGGCATTTGCGTGGAAAGTCTGCAAGCACATCAAGTCGAACACCATCGCGCTGGCAAGCGACAGGGCTCTTGTGGGCATGGGCGCGGGTCAACCCAACCGGGTGACAAGCGTCCATTTGGCTCTTCGAATTGGTGGTGACCGCGCGATCGGAAGCGTGATGGCGTCCGATGCTTACTTCCCGTTCGCTGACAGCGTCGAGATGGCCGCCGAGGGAGGCGTAACAGCCATCGTGCAACCTGGCGGGTCTATCCGTGACGAAGAGTCGATCGAGGCGGCCAACCGGCTTGGCCTGGCGATGGTCCTAACCGGCGTCCGCCATTTCCGCCACTAACCCTCAACGAGTGTTCCCAATGCGGCCTCCAACCGTTTCGCATTTCACCATGAGAACTGATGGCGGAATCGAGCCGCTCATGTCACGGCTTCGACCAAATCAGGGGAGCGGCAGCTGTGGGCGTTAGGTTGGATGTCGTGCTGCCGGTGCTGAATGAAGAGCGCGGCCTAGCCGCCAGCGTTGGAGTCCTCGAAGCGTTTCTCTCGCGTCACATGGACTCATACGACTGGCGGATTGTCATCGCCGACAATGGGTCGACTGACGCCACCCCGGACATCTGCCGAGAGTTGACAGACAAGCGCGAGCGTGTCGAGTTCGTCCGATTGGAGCGACGCGGTCGCGGGCGGGCGCTCAAGCTAGCGTGGGCCGAGAGCGAGGCAGACATCTTGGCGTACATGGACCTGGACCTGTCCACGGACCTCGTCGCTTTGCCGGTGTTGGTCGACGCCATCGCGTCCGAGGGCTACGACATCGCGATCGGCTCACGGCTCAAACGCGGCGCCGAGGTAATTGGCCGCTCTGCCCGACGTGAAGTGATCTCGCGCTGCTACAGCCTCATCTTCCGCGTGATGTTCCTGACCGGCTTTCTGGACGCCCAATGCGGATTCAAAGCACTGAGCCGTCGAGCCGTGACCGATGTTGTGCCGTTGGTGCGGGACACCGGCTGGTTTTTCGACACGGAGCTGCTTATCCTGGCGGAGAAGAACGGTTATCGCGTCAAAGAGACGCCCGTGAAATGGACGGACGATCCCGACAGTCGAGTCAAGATCGTCAGCACCGCGCTCGAAGACCTAAAGGGGCTGTTGCGGCTCAGGTTCGGCGGACTGCGAAAAGCGAGCCGCGCCCTGTCGTCTCGTGCGCCTACCTGGCCCGCGGAGTGAGACTCGTGGAATACGCTACGAAACGAAGATCGACGCCGGCCAGCGAGGTTGCTGGCGCCTTGCGGTTTCAACGGCCTCACGGTAACATATCGAATCCGAAGGGCGAAGGATTAGAATGAAAAACCCTGCAATGACGAGGCGGACATGGCCAACCTGGTCCTGGTAGTGGACGTGGTCGTGGGCTTTATGGAGCCGGGCCGGAATCTGTACACCGGAGACAATGCGCGTCAGATCATCCCGAATATCAGACGGTTGATCGAGAAGGAACAGGCCAACGGCTCCAGCGTCATTTTTGTTTGCGACACCCACGATCCCGACGACCTCGAGTTCGAAATGTTCCCTGTGCATTGCGTGAAGGGAACGGACGAATGCGAGATTATTCCCGAGCTCACGGAATATCGGGGCGACACGTTGCGCAAGCGCAGGTACAGCGCGTTTTTCGAAACCGATTTGGAACATCGGTTATCAGAGTTGAAACCGGAAAAGATCGTCATCTGCGGCGTGTGCACTGACATATGCGTGATGCACACCGCCGCCGATGCCCGCAATCGGGACTATGCGGTGGAAGTGCCGGTCGATTGTGTGGCATCCTTTGATGACGATGCCCATCGGTATGCTCTCCAGCATATGGAACGCATCTTGGGCGTGAATATTGTCGAACCCGCGCCGACGGAAGGGGCATAAAGCCTCCCTGTCTCTTACAACACTGCCAGCGTATGCCGGACACCGGTCCGGTCCGGCGCGCCGGAGAATGCTCGTCAGGTAACAATTAATGGTTAACACACCGTTTGACATCCGACCTTCGATCCTCGTGGGCGACACCGCCGACGTTTATCTGCAGCGCACCCTCACAATCCTGAGGAACGAAAGCATCAACCCCACGGTCACGATGGAGTTCTTCGCGAGGAGCTCCGGCGTCTACTGCGGGATCAGGGAGGTGCGGTCGCTCCTGACCAAGGTCCTGCCCGAGTCGGGAAGCGAGGTCTGGTCGCTGCAGGAGGGTGAGACGATCCAATCTGGCGAGGTCGTGCTGCGGATCAAGGCGCCGTACAGCTCGTTCGGACTGTACGAAACGACAATCTGCGGCGTTCTGGCGTCGTGCACGGGCTGGGCCACGGCAGCTAGCGAGTGCGTCGAAGCAGCGGACGGCATACCGGTGGTTGCATCCGCGGCACGGCACGTGCATCCCAACGTCGCGGCCAACATCGACTATGCGGCGGTTGTTGGCGGATGCGTCTCGTGCTCCACCGTGATGGGGGCCCGTCTGGCGGGCATTACGCCCAGCGGCAACATGCCCCACGCGCTTCCGCTCATCATGGGCGACGCGGTCAAGGCCATCCAGTCGTTCGACCGTCACATGCCCCAGGAAGTGCCCCGCATCGCGCTTGTCGACACGTTCAACGACGAGGCGCAGGAGTCACTGGAGGTGGCGCAAGCGTTGCGAGAGCGGCTCAGGGGCGTCCGGTTGGACACTCCGCCAGAACGGGGAGGCGTAACCCCCGATCTGGCGAAAGAGGTCAGGGCGCGGCTGGACCAGGCCGGTTTCCGGCACGTCGAGATATTCGTGAGCGGCGGGTTTACTCGCGACCGCATCCGGCAGTTTGTGGAGGCTGGAGCGCCAATCAACGGGTTCGCTGTTGGCAGCTACATCTCGTCGACCCCGCCCAACGACTTTACCGCCGACATCCACGAGATCGACGGGCGACCCATCGCCAAGCGGGGCCGGACGCCAGGCGTGACCCAAAGTCCCAGGTTGGACCGGGTCATGTAACTTCGCCGGCTTGCTCAGGGCGAGGCCCGGGCTCGTCGGTCATCGTAAACTCGATGCGCAAGACTCTCCGTGTGTCTTCGCGAATGCGCGCCCACTCGGCGATTCGTTTGCCGGCGACCCAAGCGATTCCTCGTTCAGCGACGACCAGCGGCGCCCTGTCTCGCGACTCCCGCTGCATGCGGGAGTCGATCATAAAGTCCTGAAGCTTTTTCGAGCCTTCCATTCCCAGCGGCTGGAACCTGTCCCCGACACGCCGAGGCCTGACGATCAACGGGCCCGCCAGTGCGTCCGCGTCGAAATGCGCCGTTAAACAGCCCCGCGATTCCTGCCCAAGACCGGAGAAGACGCCAGGCTCCGAACTCGATGGTGTCGTTGTCGTCACCGTGACGCGCCACTCGCCAACCGATGTCTCTCCTGGCACGCTTAGCCGGGTCTCTCCGTGCAACTCCGGAAGGGGCGACCGACTCCGGTCTCTGTCCCCGATGATTGCCTCTGCGTACGACACGGAGAAGCGTAACCTCGCGGGCAGATCCAGCGACCTGCCTGCCGGTCCCGAGATGAGACGGATCATCGCCTGCACGTGCGATTCCGTGAGGTCGGTGACTTCGGGCTTCGCCATGAGAACGGCGCGCCGAAGCAAGTGATGCTGGACCGACGGATCGAGCAGGGCAAATCCCTGCCGGTCGATCTTGACGGCTTGGTCGCCCTGGCTGACCACGATCGCGGCGGCCTGGTCGACTGTGCGTTCGATTAGGGCAAGATCGAGAGCCACGTTCCGCGACAGCCTGACCAGAGCATCTTTCACGCCTGGATTGATGCTCGTCATGAGCGGCAATAATTCTAGCCTGACGCGGTTGCGCGTCATCTGTGAGGAGAGGTTTGACTCGTCCAGGCGAGGCGCCACACCGATCGCGCGGCAGAACTCCTCGGTCTCTTCACGTGTGACGTCGAGAAGCGGACGAACGAGCGTGACCATGTTTTCGTCGATGTTCAATGTCGACTTGGTCTGCATGCCTCTGATGCCCGTCAGGCCAGAGCCTCGGATCAGGTGAAGCAGCACCGTTTCAGCTTGATCGTCGTGGGTGTGTCCGACGGCCACCGCATCGGCGTCCTGCTCGGCCATGACCCGGGCCAGGAATCCGAGGCGCACCTGGCGGGCGGCCTCCTCGAGCGATAGGCGGTGCAGGCGTTGAGCCGCCGCCACGTCGGCCTTATCGACCGCCAGCGGTATACCCAGTCTGTCGAATGTCTCCGAGACGAACTCGGCGTCGGCGTCGGACGCCTGGCCGCGAAGAGCGTGGTTCAGGTGGGCTCCATGCAGGCTGAGGCCGAGTTCAGGACCGATCCGGCACAGGGCGTGGAGCAAGGCCAGCGAATCGGGTCCTCCTGAGACGGCGACGACCAGGCGCGAACCACGCGAGAGACCGGACTGATCGAGCGCGTTCCGAACCGCTTGGCAGAACTTCGAGATGAGTTTGTCTGTGTCCATCGCAGTCCAATTTCAGGTCGGCGGCAACACCCTCTATCCCGGCCGGCTCACAGGCACCTGAACCGAGGGCAGTCGAGACAGGCTGCTTTCAGGCGGCTAGTTGGCCGGATCCTTGGCCGGCAGATGCCAGGTTTCGTTCAGGGAGGTCACCGTGAAGCCCGAGGCGGCGGTCTGCAGACGAGTAATCGAACCCAGATCGACCTTAACCCTTCTGAAGTCTTTCAAGTTCATACCCAGCGCCGAGCACACGATGGTTTGTATCGGAAAGTTATGCGAGACGGCGACCGCCGTCCCATCCGGATGCGCGTCCACGATCTCGGCGATGGCTTTCCACGCCCTATCCTGAACTTCACCCAACGTCTCTCCTCCTGGCATGCGAGCCTTAGCCGGGTCCGACCGCCAGACCGCCATGACGTCAGGGAACAATTCGCCCAGTTTCCGCCCCTCGATGCCCTCCATTTCGCCCGCATCGAGTTCGGCCAATCCTGGCTTCGGTGCGATCGGTGTGTCGGTCAGTCCGGAGATCGCTTCGGCGGTCTGCATCGTTCGGTTGACCGGACTGGAGTACAACGTGAACGAGCCCACGTGGGTCAGCGCCTGCGCGACGGCTTGGGCCTGGGCCAGTCCGGTCTCGTTGAGAGGTTCAGGGCCATGCCCCAGGACCCGTCCGTCTCGATTCAGGTTGGTCTGGCCGTGTCTGACGATGATCAGGTTCAATGAGTTACTCGCCTTCGGTTGGTTTGGTCTGTTCGGTCTTCGTGATTCTGATCCGCTCGATCTTGAGATACTCCATTTTAGCGATTTCGAGCTTGAGATTGCCTTGCTCGAAACTTTCGCCTTCGGACGGGATATGCCCGAGCACGTCTAAGGCAAACCCCGCGATCGTCTCGAACTCTCCTTCAGGCAGTTCGATTGCAAGCTCTTCGCTGGCTTCCTGGATGCTCATGCCGCCGTCGACGATGAACGTGTTCTCGTCGATTTCGCGGTACTCTTCCTCAGGCGCTTCACTCTCTTCGCCCACGGGACCGACCACGACCTCCAGCAGACTCTTCAGGGTCACGAGCCCAGCCATGCCGCCGAATTCGTCGATGATCATCGCCATCTGATTGCCCGAGTGACGGAGTTCGTCGAACAGCTCCGAGATGCGCTTGGTTTCGGGCACGAACAACGCCTCGCGAATGTCGTCGGTCGCCGTTTGATCGATTTCGATGTCTCCGGAGGCCAGTCTTTTCAGGATGTCCTTGGCGCTGATAATGCCGACAATGTTGTCCGGGGATTCGTCGTAGATAGGGAAGCGGGTGTGCGCGTTCTCGGCGTAGACCTCCAGGAACTCCTGGAGGGTGCTCCCCCGTTGAAGAAACTGAATCTCGGTACGCGGAGTCATGACCTCGCGGACCCGCTGATCGCCGAATCGGAAGACGTTCTCGAGCATCTCCGCCTCGGATGCCTCGAAGGCGCCCTCGGCCTCACCGATATCGATGAGAGAGCGCAACTCGAATTCGGTGATGGAGCCGCTCGACGACGGCCCACCCAGGATGGCGTTTAATCGCCGGGTGGTCCACTGGAGAACCAAGACGAAGGGCAGCAGCAGGTACTCGGTCCACTTGAGGGGAAGGGCATAGAAGAATGCCACCTGCTCTGATTTCCTCACCGCCACCGTCTTCGGGATGATTTCACCCAGCAGCAGGAGCGCCGCCGTGGCCACGAACGTTGCGATCGCGACGCCCCGTCCTTCATTGCCCTCGCCAACGTAGGATACTACGGTTACCGTGATCACCGAAGTAAATGCCACGTTCACCAGGTTGTTGCCCAGCAGTATCGCTGGGAGCAGGCGTTCGGGTTGGCCTACCATGCTGGCCACGCGCCTTGCGCCGGGGTACCCGATGCTGACCAGGTGTGCGATTCTGGTCCGTTGAAGCGAAAGAAAGGCGGCCTCCGAGCTGGCGAAGAAGGCTGAAAACACCAGGAACACGGCGACCAGAATCAGGTTAACCGTTTGATCCTCTAGCATGGGTGTCCCTCCAGGATCCGGGCTTGACCCGCGAATTCGCTCCGTCCCGGGGTGGAAGACCGAAACCGATCTGAGACGACACGCGACCTACCAGGCCGGATGCGTGCTCACGGGATTCAACGCACTGAATAGATGGGTTAAAACCACGACCGCGAACGACACGTTCCGGTGCTCCGGTGATGCGACGGGTCTGGTCAGCGGCGCGCACGACTCCCACCGGACCTGGCCTAGGCCAATCCGGTCTCGTTGGCCGGCTCCGGACCCTGCCCCAGGATGCGCCGGTTCTTGTTCAGGTCCGTCTCAACATGTCTGACCAAGACCAATCTCAATTACCTACTCGCTTTCGGTCTGTTCGGTCTTCGTAATTCTGATCTGCTCGATCTTGAGATACTCCATTCTAACGATTTCGAGCTTGAGATTGCCTTGCTCGAAACTCTCGCCTTCGGAGGGTATGTGCCCAAGCACGTCGAGGGCGAATCCGGCGATCGTCTCGAACTCGCCCGCCCGCAGTTCGATCGCCAGCTCGTCGCTAGCCTCCTGGATGCTCATGCCGCCGTCGACCAGGAACGTGTTCTCGTCGATTTCGTGGTACTCTTCCTCAAGCGCTTCACCCTCTTCGCCCACGGGACCGACCACGACCTCCAGCAACCTCTTCAGGGTCACGAGCCCAGCCATGCCGCCGAACTCGTCGATGATCATCGCCATCTGGTTGCCCGAGTGGCGGAGCTCGTTGAACAACTCCGAGACGCGCTTGGTTTCGGGCACGAACAACGCCTCTCGAATGTCGTCGGTCGCCGTTTGATCGATTTCTATGTCTCCGGAGGCCAGTCTTTTCAGGATGTCCTTGGCGCTGATAATGCCGACAATGTTGTCCGGTGAATCGTCGTAGATCGGGAACCGCGTGTGGACGTTCTCAGAATAGACCTCCAGGAACTCCTGAAAGGTGCTTCCCCGCTGGAGGAACTGAATCTCGGTGCGTGGCGTCATGACCTCGCGAACCTGCTGATCGCCGAACTGGAAGACGTTTTCGAGCATCTCCGCCTCGGACGCCTCGAATGTTCCCTCCGCTTCGCCGATGTCGATGAGCGTGCGCAACTCTCCTTCTGTAATGGAACCGCGCGAGGTGGTGTCGCCTAGCATCGCGTTCAAGCGTCTGGTGATCCATTGGAGGATCAGGACGAACGGCAGCAGCAAGTACTCGGTCCATTTCAAAGGCGAGGCGTAGACGAACGCGACGCGCTCGGATTTCTTGACCGCGACGGTCTTTGGTATGATCTCGCCGAGCAGCAGCAGAATAGCTGTGGCCACGAACGTCGCGATCGCGACGCCCTGCCCTTCGTTGCCCTCTCCAACGTACTTAACCACTGTCACCGTGATTACCGACGTAAAAGCGACGTTTACAAGGTTGTTGCCCAGCAGTATCGTTGAGAGCAGCCGTTCAGGTTGGCTGATCATGTTGGCCACACGCTTCGCGCCCGGAGCCCCGATGCTGACCAGATGTGTGATCCTGGTCCTCTGCAGCGATAGATACGCTGCTTCCGAGCTGGAGAAGAACGCGGAGAACACCAGGAACACGGCGACCAGAGTCAGGTTTACCGATTGTCCCTCTAGCATGGGAGTCCCTCCTGGGGATTGTGAATGGCCCGCGAGCGAATGGCTTCACGGAGTCGAAGGTGGGCGGAGCGGCGTGTCCCGGAATGAGACGGCGACAGGCGTGTACGACCAGGATTGTGCTCGTACGGCGCGGAGTGTTCGAGAAAGGCGACGGCGAGATGAACGCGGGCAGCATTCTCCGGTGGGTCGGCGATGGCGTGAATATGGCGGACGGTG
>CEQE01050244.1_pt1 | contig 21232 bp, 18 predicted proteins | sample 356201 | NCBI WGS metagenome assembly CEQE01 (sample SAMEA2619970, study PRJEB7988) | marine metagenome | biome: marine biome (ENVO:00000447); feature: mesopelagic zone (ENVO:00000213) & marine oxygen minimum zone (ENVO:01000065); material: "saline water (ENVO:00002010), including plankton...
CGAGGTTGTCGATGATTACGTCACCTCGCGGCACCGCGCCGGTCGACGACTCGCTCGAGCACCGCGTTCCCTTGGCGTACCCGACGACGAGGTCCGGAGCGAGGTGGTCGTATTCGCCGGGCGCGTACACCTCTTCGCGCCGGTAGACCTTCGTGATCGCGGGCTGGCCCGAGACCGGATCGACGACGGCGAGCAGCTTGTCGGCGATTTCGGTCATCAGAGCGTCCCGGGCTTCCGGCGCCACGATGCCCTGCCGCTCGCGTCCCCGCAGGTTGAGGTAGAGCCCGTTCAGGCCGAGGCCGTAGGCGCGCGTCTGCGCCCAGTCGATGTTCGTGAGGAATCCCGGGTCGTTCGCCATCTGGGCGTTGCGAGGGCGGAGGTAGCCGTTGTCCCGCAGCCAGCCGTTCAGGTGAAACGCGCGGCGCCACGACGTGAACCCGTGGTCCGACATCACGATCAGGGTCGTCTCCTGGCCGCTCGCGTCGATCGCGTCGAGGGTCTCGGCGACGATCTCGTCCATCGTCAGGTACAGCCCCTCGACGGCCTCGAGATACTCGGGGTCGGTCTCGGGGTCGTACTCCGGGTGCTCCGGATCGGTCGTCCGGAACAGCATGTGCGACGTCTGGTCGAGGTTGCCGAAGTAGTAGAACAGCAGCCCCGCGTCGAACCGACCGAGGACGAGCTGATACTGCCCCCGCACGTCGCCGCCCGCGAGCCTCGACTGCTCCATGAATTCGGCGCGCGTGAAGATCTCCTCCTGCAACCCGCGCGTCTCCTCGGGCATTCCCTGCGTGTAGAAGCGTCCGGTCGCCTTGGCGAGTTCGGCCGCGTAGGAATCGGGCGTCGAGATCGGCAGGGCGGGGTCTATCGGGTCGACGTTGGTCGGCGTCACGTAGAGCTGCAGGTCCGGTTCGATCTGGCGCAGGTAGAAGCGGACCATGCCGCGGAGGCTCTGGAGCGGCAGCAGCTCGAAGTCCACCGCCACCCAGTCGGTCCATTCGCCGACTTCCAGGACACGCTCCTCGTCGCCGGCGACGAGCTTCGCGACCTCGCGCTCGGGATCGAGGTACAAGGTGAACTCGCTCGTCACCTTCTCGGGCTCGACCAGGAACGGGTTGTCGGGCCCGAGGATCCTCACCTGCACGGCGCCATCCTCCGGTTCGACGAAGTGGACCTCGGCCGAGGGGATGTCCTTGCTCGCGATGAGCACGTCCGAGGTGTAGAACGAGAACGTGCCGTAGGTGCCGACCAGATCGGGCGTGCCCATCCCGCTCAGCTCGCGCGTGGCGCTGCCCGAGGGCGGATAGTTGGCCGGCATCCGGATGATGGTCGATTCGATCCCGCGGTCGGCCAGCACGTTCCAGAAGGGCTCGCCGCCGCGGAGCAGGTCGACGCTGCCGCCGAGCAGCGGGAACTGATAGTTGCCCACGGTCAGGCTGGTGCCGCCCTCGGCCGTCTCGGTCGTCGAGAGGTAGGGCAGCATCGTCTCCGGATCGCGGTGGATGAAGTCGAAGATCCCGTGGCCACCCGGGTCGAGCCCGGTCATGAACGTCGACCACGCCACCGGACTCTGGGGCGGCACCGTCGTTTCGAGCGGATCGAAGCCGCCGTTGGCGGCCAGCCTGGCGAATGCCGGCATCCGGCCGCGCTCGATCATCTGGCGCGTGAACTCGTAGTCCATGCCGTCGAAGCCGAGCACGATCACCCGGGTCCCGGACGGGTCGCCGGCACCGCAGCCAGCGGCCACGAGCCCCATGATCATGGCCATGACCATGACGAGGATGCGCAGCGCTGCAGAAGCGAACGTTGTGCCCTTCGGTGTCGTCATCGTCGTCGGTCGTGTCGGCGGTGTCACGCAGGCTGCGGCGCCGCGTCAGCCTCGGCGGCCTTCGGCTGGAAGAGGATCTTCCCCTCCATATGCTTCGGCGGCTCGACGCCGAAGAGGCGCAGCGCCGTCGGGGCGATGTCGATGAGCGCCGGGTCCTCCGCGTCGACCTCGAAATTGCTGAAGAGGACGCCGGGCACCAGGCGCGGGTCGATGCAATGGTCGCCGCTCCAGGCCTTGACGTTGTTCTCGAAGAGCGGCGCGGACACGACGCCGGTCGCGCAGTCCCACGACGTGCGATAGCCGGCGTTGTAGCCGATCAAGAGGTCGGGCGCGTTCTGCGTGTACGGGCCGTCGTACAGCACGGCGGTGTCGAAGACCTCGTTGATGCCGACGTCGCCCTTCTCGTCGTCGCGCAGCCCGTTCAGCTTGCCGATGATCTCGGCCTTCAGCCGCGCCGCCTCCTCGCCGGGGGCAACGGTGCCCTGGCTCTCGCGGCCCTGCATGTTCAGGAACATGCCGGTGAGTCCGAGCGCGTAGGCCTTGGTCTTGGCCCAGTCGACGTCGCGCAGCCACTCCGCGCCGCCGTCGGCGCCGTCCTTCAACGTGAGGTAGCCGTGCTCGCGCAGCCAGGCATTCAGGTTGATGCCGCGCCGAAACGAACTGAACCCATGGTCGGAGATGACCAGCAGCAGGTCGTCCTCCTTGACCCGCTCCAGGACCTTGCCGACCAGCACGTCGTTGTGGCGGTAGAGCTTCTCGATGGCGTCGCGGTGGTCGCCATTGTGGCCGCTGTGGCCGTTCGTCCCCTTGTCGGCCGGGTGCCCGTCCTCGATGTAGCGCCAGAACATATGCTGAATCCGGTCGGTCGCGTCGAAGACGCAGACGACGCAACCCTCGCGCAGCCGGTCGAGCGACGAGAAGAACATTTCCTGGCGCTCGCGGTCGATGTCGTAGGCCTGCTTCAGGAACGTGCCGTCGTCGATCACCTCCTCGTTGAGCGCCCAGGTGTCCTCGGCCAGGCCCAGCGTCGAGTACGACCCGACCTTCTTGGCCAGGTACGTGGCGTAATAGGACGGGTGCGAGATCGGCATCGCCGGCTTGTCGGGGTCGATGTTGAGCGGCGTCATGTAGAGCGAGAAGTGCTCGTCCATCTCGGTCACCATCATCCGGGTGATCCCCGAGACCTTCACACCCGGCACGGCGCCAAACGTCACCGTCACCCAGTCGCTCAGCTTGCCCGGCTCCAACTCCAGGGCCGTCCCGTTCAGTTCGACCTTCGCGCGCTGCTTCTCGCGATCGCGGGTGATCGCGAGCGGCACCTTCAGCGGCGGGTTGCCCTCGAGGAACATGTTTTCCGGTCCCTCGATCGCCGACTCGACGCGGTCGCCCGTGAACTCGAGCGGGAAACGGAGGCCGCCTTCCTTGAACTTGGCGCCCGCCGGCCGGTCGGTGTAGAGCAGGAAGGTGCCCTGCGTGCCGAGCAGATCCGGCACGCTCATCGCGCTCAGCTGCGCGCCGCGGAAGCGGTCGGGCGGAAACGTGATCGGCACGCGCAGGATCGTGCTCCAGATATCGTGCTCGCCGAGGATCGACCAGAACGGCTTCGACTTTCGCAGGAGCCGGATCACCGGGGCTTTCAGTGGGATCCGGTACTTGCCGAGTTTCAGGAACCGCTCCAGTTTGCCGATGTGCGTCGAGGACAGCATCGGCAGATAGGTGCGTCGATCGCGATCGAGGAAGTCGAAGATGTTGTGCCGGCCGGGGTTGGTCCCGGTGCTGAATGACGACCAGGCGACCGGAGAGACCGACGGGTAGGTGGTGGCCAGCCGGGTGTAGCTGCCCATCTCGGCCAGCTTGCTGAAGTTGGGCAGCTTGCCCTCCTTCATGTACCTGTCGGTCAGCGTCGGTTCCTGACCGTCGAGCCCGATGACGATCAGCCGCTTGATGACGGCCTTGGGCCGCGTCGTGCGGGTTATCGCCCGCCAGGCCATCCGGAACGGCCAGATCAAGAGCGACAGGCCGGCGACGACGATCGTCGTGAACAGGACGAGGAACGACGAGAGCAGCGCGAACCCGGCGCCGGGGCCGATGTAGGCGTCGGCCGGCATGGCGCTGGCGCCGACCAGGGCCAGCGCGAGGCCGATTGTCAGCCGAAGCGAGGGCCGGGCCGGGGTCGGCGGGTCGTTCGGTCTGGTTGTGGCAGGTCGAAGTCGCGGCATCTCGATCTCTCCCGGGTCTCGCGTCATCGATCACCGACGAACGCCTATTCGAGCGCGCCCCGCTCCTTGAGCAGTGCCATGACCTGCGCCCGGACCTCCGCGGCGTCCCCGCCCGACGCGTGCAGATCGCTCGACAATGGCGGGGTCACCTCGTCGCCGATCCAGACGGTGCCCACCTGTTGCCGGTCCATGGCGGTGAAGATGATGTCAAGGTCGTGCTGCATCAGCTCGGACGCCGTCACGATGAGAATGAGTCCGGAGTCGAGGAGGATGTTCGAGACTTCGGCCAGGCGCCGGATATCCTCCGCGTGGTCTTCGTGGCTGCCGCGGATGTCGGCGTCCACGCCGTACAGCACGCTGCCGATCCCCAGAAAGTATACATGGTGCCCGCCCTCGAACAGTTCGGCCTCGAGGTCGCGGGAGACCTCTTTCCGGAGCGGATCGTTCGATCCGGTGATCACCAGCAGCGTCGCCTTCTGGCCGTAGCGCTCCTCGCGGGCCTGCGCCGACACCCGTCCGCGCTGCCACTTCGTGTGGCGCCGCATCACCTGCTCGCGCACCTTCGCCTGCGGATCCTCGAGGGCCTCGCGGACCAGGCCGCCGCCGCTGATCTCGAAGTCGTCGAGCAGCACGAACCGGCCGGTGAGGATGTTCTCGTCGGCCAGGTCGCAGGCGATCGTCGCGTCGAGCGTCAGGATGCAATCGGCGACCTGGTGGCGCTCGATCTGGCCGGCGCCCTCGCGTGTGTCGAGGCTCGAGGCGTCGAGGATGCGGACGACGTCGGTGAGGCGCGCGCGGGTCCGCGCCGTGCCGAGCTTCAGCACGTAGTCCTTGTTCTGCTGGAGCGGCGTCCGCCCCAGCCAGAACAGGCTCGTCCGGAGGCGCGTCGATACTTGCGGCGCCGGCTGGGACCTGAGCGCGGCGAGTTCGCCGCGGCGCACGTAGATCTGCTGCGCCAGCGTGAAGCCCGCCGACTGGCCGGCGGCGGGTTCGTCGATGGTCGTGGCAGGGAACTCCTCGATCGTTTTCACCGTGCTCGACTTGCCCGACGGGTAGAAGACCACCTCGTCGCCGACCTTGATCGACCCCGAATCGACCGTGCCGGCAACGATGCGCCGGGTGTCGTCCATCTTGGTGAACTTGTAGACGTCCTGCACCGGCAACCGGAACGGCATCCCGGCCAGCGTCCCCTCGGGGTCGAACGTGTCCAGGATGTCCAGCGCGGTGGGCCCCGTGAACCACGGCATCGCGGCCGGGGCGGCCGTGATGTTCTCGCCCTGCAGGCCCGAGACCGGCAGGAACGCGCGCGCCTCGATGTCGATCTCCTTCAGGAAGTGCCGGTACTCCTCGACGACCTGGTCGAACACGTCCTGGCGGTAGCCGACCATGTCCATCTTGTTGACCAGCACCGCGATCTGCCGGATGCCGAGCATCGCGAGCATGTAGCCGTGGCGCCGTGAGTTCTCGCGCACGCCCTCGGCGGCGTCGATGACCAGCAGGGCGGCGGAGGCGTGTGACGCGCCGCTGATCATGTTCTGCAGGAACTCGATGTGGCCCGGCGCGTCGATAATCAGGAAGTCGCGCTTCGCCGTCTTGAAGAAGATGCGCGCGGCGTCGATCGTGATCCCCTGCGACTGCTCGTCCTTGAGCGCATCGAGCAGGAAGGCGTACTCGAACGGCTTGGCGTTCCGCTCGCAGTAGGCCTGGATCATCTCGAGCTTGCCCTGCGGAAGCGAGTCGGTATCCACCAGCAGACGCCCGACGATGGTGCTCTTGCCGTGGTCGACGTGCCCGGCGACGACGAGATTGAGCCGCTCACGGCCCTTGGGCGCCGTCACATGTAGCCCTTGCGCCGCAGTTCCTCGAGCGTGCCGCGATCCTCGGTGTCCTGCGCGCGGCCCGAGCGCTCGGCGATGTCCTTGAACTTGCCGGTCTGCAGTTCGGCCACCAGCTCGGCCGGGTTCTTCGCCGTCGAGTCGACCGGGAAGGTGCACGGCCCGCACCCGAGCGAGCGGTAGCGCTGGCCGGTGCCCTGGTCGTAGTAGAGCGAGACCGTGGGGATCTTCTCGCGATCGATGTAGGCCCAGACGTCGACCTCGCGCCAGTCGAGGATCGGATGGATCCGGACGTGCGTCCCCGGCTTGAAGTCAGTCTTGTACTGGTTCCAGAACTCGGGCGGCTGATCGCCAAAATCCCAGATGTTTTGTTGGTCGCGCGGCGAGAAGTACCGCTCCTTCGAGCGCGATCCTTCCTCGTCGGCGCGGATGCCGACGATGACGCCGGTGAACGGCTCCTTGTTGGGATCGGGGTCGTATGCCTTTGTCGTGTGGTTGAGGCGGTACCGGATCCCCTCGCCGCTCAGCGTGTCGGTCAGGGCCTGGGTCTTCAGGAGACCGCAACACGTGAGGCGATCGCACGCGCCGTCGGGGTAGGTCTGCTTCGCCTTCAGCGCGGCCTCGTTCTGGCCGTAGATCATCGTGAGATTCCACTCGAGCGCCAGCCGATCCCGGTACTCGATCATCTCCGGGATCTTGTAGGCCGTGTCGATATGCACGAGCGGGATCGGCACATGGCCGAAGAACGCCTTGCGGGCCAGGTACAGCATGACGGTACTGTCCTTGCCGATCGACCAGAGCATCGCCAGATTGCCGATGCAGCTGTAGGCCTCGCGGAAGATGTGGATGCTACGGCTCTCGAGCTGGTCCAGATGGTCCATGTCAGTGCCTAGGGCAGCGCGCCCACGGCGTGCTGCTCGAGATACTCGGTCACCTGATCGGTGGCATCGTCGAGCGACACGCGCGATGTGTCGATCGTGATCTCGGCCCGCGTCGGCGCCTCATAGGGATCATCGATGCCTGTGAACTGCGTGATCTCGCCGCGGCGCGCCTTCGCGTAGAGTCCCTTCACGTCGCGCTCTTCGCAGACCGCGAGCGGAGTCGAGACGAAGATCTCGACGAACCGATCGCAGAGGCCGCGGACGAAATCGCGCGTCTCGGCGTAGGGCGAGATGAACGCCGCGATGACCAGCACGCCGTTTCGCTCGAGCGTGCTGGCCAGGTGGCCGACCCGCTTCACGTGCAGGTCGCGCTCGGCCTTCGAGAAGCCGGTCGTCGGAAAGATGTCGCGGATCGTGTCGCCGTCGAGGTACTCCACCTTGTGGCCCCGGCGCTCGAGGTCGCCGTAGACCCGCTGCGCGATCGTGCTCTTGCCCGAGCCCGAGAGACCGGTGAACCAGAGGACCGCCGGCGTGGGGCCGGGAGCGGCCGCCCGCCCCGACATTGCTCGTTCCGCCCAGGCGCGCTCGTGCAGCGGCCAGAGCGCGATCTTGACGATCGCGTCGAGGGCGCCGACCATGAGCGACAGGCCGACATCGCGGGTCAGCGCGTAGACGAGCGCGGCGGTACTGACGGTCGCGACAGCCCGCCAGGAGATGGCCCGGGAGCGCGACGGCGGCGTCTGAACGAACATCAACTCGATGAGGGAAGCGTGAACGTGCCGGGCTCCAGCCCGATGACGAACCCGTCTTGCCGTAGCAGGGGGCTATTATATCGCAGCGAGACCGGGTGCGCCCCGCCCCGCTTCGAGTGCCGGTAGACGCAGTCGCCGGCCGCCACGTCCCACTCCATCGTTCGGCCGAGCCGCGGGTAGATGTCGGCCGAGCCCTCCGCCAGCAGGCAGAACTTCAGCGAGCTGCCGGCCGCGACCCGCGCCTTGACCCGGTAGTCCTTCAGGAACGCTTCCATGTGGGGGCTCGGATGCGACCGGCTCTCGGCGATGACCAGTTCGCCGGCCGGATCGGGGAAGGTCGAGAAGAGCTGTTCGGGCGCCGCGTCGCCGGCCTGTTTCCAGGTGCCGCGCCCGGCTTCGGCGCAGTACATGACGTCGAGCGGCGGCACGTAGACGACGCCGAGCACCGGGATCCCGCCGTCGATGAGCGCGATGTTGACTGTGAACTCGTCCGTGCCTCTGACGAATTCCTTCGTGCCATCGAGTGGATCCACCAGCCAGAACCGCTGCCAGTCGCGGCGAGTCTCGTAGAGGGGGATCGCGCTCTCCTCCGAGATGCACGGGATCGACCCGTCGAGCCGCTCGAGTGCCGCCCGGATTTGCGCGTCGGCTTCGCGATCGGCCGCGGTCACCGGTGTGCCGTCGACCTTGGCATCGACCGACAGGTCGCCCGACTTGTAGTAGCGGAGGATCGTAGCGCCCGCCTCGCGTGCGATCGTGCAGATGTCGCTCAACATGTCGAGGTCCTGAGCTATTATCATCGCATGATGTCGATTCTCGAGGGGTGGTGAACCACTCTTCCTGCCGCAGGTCCGGAGCGGAACCCGAACACACCTTGTCGATCGACGTCGACGATCAGGTGGTTGCGGCTTTCCAGTTGCGTGGACAGCCGCTCCCACGGGGTTACCGGCCGAAACTGCGCCGCGACATCGATCGAACGCTGCGGATCCTGTCTGAGATCGGCGCTCGCGCGACGTTCTTCGTCAACGCCCAGTACTGCGACGGCCGGGATGACCTCTTTGAGAGCATCGTGGCACAGGGCATGCGCTGGCTTCACATGGCTTCGAACATCGTGACGTGCGAGCGATGTCCGTGCCAGAGTTCAGGGCAGACGTGTCGCGGTCGCTGGCGACGTTGAGCCGCTATCAACGTCGCATCCTCGGGTATCGACCACCGGGATTCACGATGCCGTACTCTGCGGAGTACTTCCGTATCCTCGAAGACCTGGGCTTCAGCTATGTTTCCAGCGGCGCCGGCCTCAATCGTGGCGGCGTGCCTGACGCGGCCGGCCCGGTAGCGATCCATCCAGGTCTCTGGCACGTCCCGATCTCGACGACGCGTCTGTTCGGCACGGGTCTGAAGTTCCCGATCGGCTACTGCGTCATCTCACGGCTGCTGCCGCAGTCGCTCTATCTCTGGAGCGTCGATCGATGGGTACGCGAGCGGCGGTTCTTTCACTACTATGCCCATACGTTCGAAATTGCGGGCTGGAGACTGGCAGGTATCCGCCGACGCGGACGTTGATACCGGCGTTGTATCGTCTCCGGTGTCGTAACAGGGAGGACCTGTACCGCGCGATCGCCCGCCGCGTCCGTTTTACGCCGATTGAGGCAGCCCTGAAGGAGCCGATGCGGAGTAGCGAGGTGCGGGACGATGGCGACCACGGCGAGTCACAGACACGGGGGCTAGGCTCTTCATGAGCCCGAAAGTTGATAATCGCTGGCTCTCCGAGGCGCTGGCCTTCGACCGATTGTACGCAAGGACTGCCTTCGAGAGCCGTATTCCGATCCTCGGCGACATGCAGAGGCGCCGGCTCGAAGACCGCCTGCGGCAGGCGCTGGCCTTCGTCGAGACCTGCGGCGCGGCCCGTCTTCTCGACATTGGTTGCGGCTCGGGCCGCTTTGCCTTGGAGGCTGCTCGCCGAGGGGTGACGGTGATCGGCTACGACATCTCCGAGGAGGCGATTGCCAGGGCCAAGGTGCTGGCGGAACGTGCCGGCGTGCAGGATCGCTGCTTATTCGAATGTGTCGACATCACGGCCGTGGAGTTCCCGCCCGCCGATGCGTGGTTCGACCTCGGCTGCCTGCAATATGTCGAGCGGACCGAGGATGTCTTGCAGGCTCTTAGTCATGTGCCCGGGGTGTTTTCCTGTCTCCCGCGTCGTGGCCATGCCCTGAATCTTCTACGCTACGTATATCGCACGGTGTTGAAGGGGTCGGCCTTTCGAACTTTCTCGGAGTCGGAGTTGCGCCGATTGTTGGCAGCCTGGGAGCCGGTCGACATCGAGGCCGACGGCAACCGCTTCTGGATCACCAGACCCTGCAGTGACGTCTGACTTGACGTCGACTGCGAGGTCACCGACGTGTGGTGGCGGCGGCCTGGGCTATCATCTCGGTATGATGTCGTTTATCGATGGGCTCTATCGCAAGCTTCGGTTCGGAAAGCCGATTATTGTTGTCTCCGGTCTGCCGCGCTCCGGAACGTCGATGGCCATGAAGATGCTCGAAGCCGGCGGCGTGCCGATCGTCACCGACGGCAAGCGGACCGCCGACGAGAGCAATCCGAAGGGCTACTACGAATTCGAACCCGTCATGCGGCTACACGAGGATCCCGACAAGCGGTGGCTTACCGACGTCCGGGGCAAGGCGGTCAAGATCATCTCGTTCCTCCTGCCTAGCCTGCCCGAGGCGCACCACTACAAGGTCGTTTTCATGCATCGGGATCTGCGGGAAGTCATGGCTTCTCAGAGCAAGATGCTCGCGAAGCGCGGCGAAGAGCCGGGGGCGAACGCTGACGGCGACACGCTGATTGCGTCCTATAGAAAGGATGTCGAGAAGACCAAACGGCTGCTCGCCCGCCGACCCTGCTTCGACGTCCTCGACGTCGACTACAAGGCCGTCCTCGAGGATGCGGCCGGTGAGGCGGCGCGGATCGCGGCGTTCATTGGGGGACTCGACGCCGACGCCATGGAGGCCGTGGTCGACCAGCAGCTGTATCGGAACCGGCGGAGCTGAACCAACCGGCTGTCGGGCTGCTGGCCGGAACGAGCTTTCAACCCGGAATGATCTGGTATCGAACGAGCTACGAGGACGATCCGTACCGGGAAGTCTGGTTCATGCGTTCGTCGCACGCGGGAGGGTTGGCCTGCTGCTCAGGAAATGACCGTCTCCACATCCCACATCCAGAATGGATTGCGGCCGCAGTCCGTGAATCTGGTCTATGGCATCGACAAGTAGGTTAGGTACTGAAGGCCCCAATCCATTCGCCGTCCGAGCCTGGGCGTATTCTCGGCGACGAAGTGGGGAGGTGATGGTAGCCGGACTAGATTCCCTTCGCTTGGAGAAACACTCTGATGGTCCTGAGAAGGATCCCCGTATCGTACCGCCAGAGTTGGAAAGAGCTCAATGTTTGGCTCATCCGGATGTATTCCATTTCCAACTCATGCGTTGACTTCGTGGTTGGAATCCCCTTGTAGGACTGTAGCAACCCAGTCAGCCCCGCGCGCGCAGTCCGAATCTCCACCCCTTCCCGTCCTCTTCTTTCACCGTAATCTTCGACGCGAAAAGGTCGGGGACCGACCAGGCTCATTCTTCCCTGCAGGATGTGCAGCAACTGAGGCAGTTCATCCAAGTACCATTTCTTGATCCATTTGCCGACAGCCGTGCAATTCGCGTCACCCTCCAACGTCTTGGCTCGAACCAAACCGTGGCCGAGAGGCTCCTCTTCGAGCACACTCGCCTTGATGACTCGAAACTTGTAGCAATCAAAAGGCTGCTTCCCGCTGTAGCGGACCTCATGCCGTAACACGGTGCCCCGGTCCTCCGGGCGGATGATGCCGGACAGTTTGATGGCAAGAGGAATGACGATCCACAGCGGCAGACACAAGAGGGTCAGAAGCATTGCCAAGACGACATCGGTGAGCCGCTTTAGAAAAGGAATTCTCCTTTGCTCGATCGTAGTCGCGAGCTCCGAGTCCGTCATCCGACCTCGTTGTTCACCATAACCACTTGAATCTGCCACGTCGTCACTCAACATTCCGAACTCCTGCGCTATTATCTTCGCATATGTCGTCTTTCGATCGGCTCTACCGCCGGTGACCGTTCGGGAAGCCGGTCACCTCTACGAGCCGGTCATGCACCTGCATGAGAATCCCGACAAACGGTGGCTCGCCGACACCCGTGGCAAGGCGATCAAGATTATCTCGTTCCTGCTGCCGAGCCTGCCCGAGGCGCACAACTAGAAAGTCATCTTCATGCATCGCAATCTGCAGGAGGTGATGACGTCCCAGAGCAAGATGCTCCCGAAGCGCGGTGAGGAGCAGGGCGCCCATGACGCCGCGCTCGTCGCGTCGTACCAAAAGGATGTCGAGAAGACGAAGCGGTTACTCGACCGCCGCCCCTGCTTCGACGTGCTCGACGTCGACTACAGGGCCGTCCTCGACAACGCCGCCGGGGAAGCGGAGCGGATCGCGGCGTTCGTCGGAGGGCTGGATGCGGGGGTCATGGCGGCGGTCGTCGATCAGCAGCTGTACCGGAACCGGTGGGACTAGTCTCGTTACCGATGCGTCTTTCCGTTCTGATCCCCGTATTCAACGAGTCGGCGACGATCCAGGAGCTCCTGACCAAGGTCGACGCCGTCGACCTCGAGAAGGAGTTGATCATCGTCGACGACTGTTCGACTGATGGGACGCGTGATCTTCTGAAATCGATGAAGGAACCGAATCGAACTGTCGTGTTTCATGATCGGAACAGGGGCAAGGGCGCGGCCCTTCGGACAGGATTCGCACACGCGACCGGCGATTACGTCATCATCCAAGACGCGGACCTGGAGTACGAACCCGAGGATTACACTAGGTTGCTGGACGTGGCCGTTCGAGAGAACGCCCCCGTCGTCTACGGCTCACGATTCAAGGGTACACGTCCGGTGATGGCGTTCAAGCACTGGGCCGGGAATCGTACCCTGACGATGCTGACCAATTGGCTCTATGGCGCCGCGCTGACCGACATCGAAACGTGCTACAAGCTGCTGCGGCGAGACCTGGTCGCCGACCTTCGCATCGATTCCGACCGGTTCAACGTCGAGCCGGAACTGACGGCGAAGATTCTGATGCGCGGCACCGACATCGTGGAAGTCCCTATCGCGTATGCGGCGCGCACGCGAGCGGAAGGGAAAAAGATCTCCTGGATGGACGCGGTGTCGGCGGTGTGGACGCTTGTTCGGTTGCGATTCTTCGCCCGCTAACCTGTCGTTCCTTGGCGGGAACGTCGACCTCAGGCAACTCCACACCTCCAAGGCTATCGGAGCGCCGCCGTTCTGCAGGGCGCGTTGGAGACGATCCAGTCGGACGTGTTCCCCGACGTTTCAGCGGGCGTTCTAATTCCAGGCGCAGCCGGACGTGGTGGCGTCTATTGCCGCTGTCGAGCGCACCGTGCGCGCAAAACGCCGTCGACGACGGCTCGATGGCTCGCCCAAGGTGACCGCCGCGCTGGGATCGCGCCATCCGTGGGAGGAGCGGTTCGATCTTGGCCCATTGCGCGTCGGTCAAATGGACGCTGCGTCTGGCTACGATTACTACCTGCGGCCAGGGGAGTACCAAATCCGCGATTAATCTACAAGTACAAAGTCGACCCTTCAGGAGGTTGTGAAACCGCTTCTAGGAGCGGACTGAGTGTATCGTTGAGTCCGCGTCACTCGAGTGAGGCCGGCTCCACCTGGACGTACCATGACTTGAATCGCACAGGGAAACGACGCCGCCAGCGGTCGGTGCGCTCCAACCTTGGCTGTCCAACGCCGGCTGGCGCGGCGGATCGTTGGGGAATTACGATAGGATTCAGCTGCCTTGTGGCACGGCCCAGCCATGGACATCCCTTCAAGGGCGCCTGCTCAGAGCCAAATGCACGTAGCCCCGTGGGCGAGATGGGCGTGGTGCCTCGTCTTGAGCCTGTTGGTGACGGCGTGCCTCGTAGTGTGGCACGTCTCGTTGCTCTGGCTGGCTCGCGACACGCCGTGGCGACTGGCCGCTTGGCTGCTGGTCGTCCTGGCACTCGTGCTCGTCAGCAGGCAGTTGGCGCGACGCGTCACCCCAACGGCGCGCTCGTTCCTCATGCGGCACGCCGCCCGGATCGATACGGTCGGCATCGTCTTCATCGCGTTCTTGCTGTTGCTGCTCCTGCTCTTTCATATGGGCTTCGAGCGAGCAGCCTCCGACGGCCGGTCGTACTTCGTGCAGGTGCGATCCCTGGTCATGGATGGCGACCTCGACTTTGCCAACGATGAAGCGGAGTTTGGCGGACACGGCGCGAAACAGTACGCGTTCGGGGCGCCCATCCTCTGGAGCCCCTTTTTCGTCGCCGCCCATGTCTGGCTCAGTGGGCTGAATCTACTGGGAAGCGATCTCCGGGTCGACGGCTACTACTTCCCGTATCAGCGCGCGATCGGGCTCGGGACACTCCTGTACGGCTTTGTCGGTCTCGTCCTCATGTACAGGGTCGTGCGGAGGTATTTTTCGAAGGGCCTGGCCTGTCTGTCGACGCTGGGGTTGTGCGGCACGTCGTTTCTGATCTGGTATCTCGTCGTCGACAATTCGATGGTCCACGGCGTCTCGATGTTCGCGACGACGCTGTTTCTGTTTCTCTGGCACCGCGCTCGCGACGTCCCGACGCGAGTGCCCTGGATCTGGCTGGGCACCGCCGCGGGCGTCATGACCATGGTGCGATGGCAGAACGCCGCGTTCGTGGGGCTTCCACTGGCTGACCTCTTGTGGACATCCTACTGCGCTCGAACCGGTGATCGCCGCGCCCGGCTGCGCGCGGGCAGCGAAGACCTGCTCAGGTTCACCGGAGCCGCGTTCTGTGCGTTCGTACCCCAGCTCCTGTTTTGGAAGGCCGTGTACGGGTCCTGGGTCTACTTGCCGGTTCGCGAGCATGCGTTTCAACCGACCTGGCTGCCGCCATACATGATCGACGTCCTCTTTTCATCGAACCGCGGGCTGTTGTCGTGGACGCCCGTCATCACCGCGGCACTCGTCGGCCTGGTGCTCTTCGCCCGCGACCACTGGCGCGTGGCTCTCGTGCTCGGCGGTGGGTTTCTCGCCCAGACGTGGATCAACGGGGCGGTTGAAATCTGGTGGGGCGGCGTGGGTTTTGGCGCGCGGCGCTTCGCCAACTGCGCGCTCGTCTTCGCGGTTGGCCTGGCCGGTCTCCTGGCCGCAATCCAGCGACGCCCTCTCGTGGCACCGGCCGTGACGCTGTGTGCGCTGCTGCTGTTCAACACCGTATTCATGCTCGGCTACCGAGGCGGCACGTTGCCGCCGACCGAAGGCGTGACGTTCGCGAGCGTCATGGGCGAGTTGTACGACCGCGTGGGCAATCCGTTCTCGTTGCCCGTCGGCGCCTACGTGGCGTGGCGGTACGATGTGAGCTTGCCCATCTACGACCGGTTGCGGGGTCGGACGTACAACAATCTCTCGATCGACGTCGGTGCGCCAGGCGATGAGCGGTTCCTTGGCCACGGGTGGGCGGCGCGGGAACAGCATCCCAGTTTTTCGTTTCGGTGGGCGAGCAACGACACCTCCACCGTGCTTGTGCCACTCAAGACGAACGTGGATGACTACGTCCTCGAGCTCGAGTGGGGACCATTCAACGCGACGGGGTTACCCTCCCAGACAGTCCAGATCGAGGTCAACTCCATCGCCGTGGCCTCGCTGACGCTGCAGCCAGGGATGCAGGTGAGCCACATCGATATTCCGTCCACGACGCTCAGGCCCAATCTGAATCAGTTGCGCTTTCGATACGGATACGCCGTTTCACCCCAGGAGCTTGGCCTGTCAGTAGACGCCCGACGGCTTGCTGTCCAGGTGGTAACTATTCAGCTTCGGCGGCTCCTCGATCCGTAGGGGACCGCGACGGGCCGTTGTCCGCCGAGCCGTTGACTACCCAGTCGTTGGTGGTGGTGCGGAAGAGGGGATTCGAACCCCTACGATGTTGCCACCGCCAGCCCCTCAAGCTGGTGCGTCTGCCAGTTCCGCCACTTCCGCGTATTGGAGGGTGCGCACGACAACGGCCCGGCGCCGTCGTCGGGTTTGACTATCCCTGAGGCGGCTCGCTTGGCGGTTCCGTCTCGGGTTCCTCTGACGTCCCGGACTCGGCTGGTTCTTCCGACGCCGTTTCTGGCTCGGATGTCGTGATTGGCAGCAGCGGCGCCGCCGCCGGCGCCGGTCCACCGACACCGCTCAGCAGCGAGCCGGGTCCGCGCTGACCGATGATCGCCAGCGTGAGGGCGCCGACGATGAAGAGTACGCCGAGCACGGTCGTCGCCTTTGTCAGGACCGTCGCACTGCCGCGGGCGCCGAACGCCGTCTGGCTGCCGCCGCCGCCGAACGCGGCGGCGATGTCCCCGCCCTTGCCCTGCTGCAGCAGGACGACCAGGATCAGGAAGAAGCAGGCAACGATGTAGGCACCCAGCAATACGTAATAAAACATAGCCCTTAATTATAGCTCCGTCCCGCGACCGCCCGCCACAATCTGGTGGAAGCTGTTGGGATCGAGGCTCGCGCCGCCGACCAGCGCGCCGTCCACGTCGGCCTGCGCGACGAGTTCCTTGACGTTGCCCGGCTTCACGCTGCCGCCGTAGAGGATCCGGCACGAGTCGGCGGCATCGGCACCGAACGCGTCGCTGAGCGTCGACCGGATGTGCGCATGGGCTTCGCCGGCCTGCGCTGCCGAGGCGGTGCGCCCGGTGCCGATCGCCCAGACCGGCTCGTAGGCGACGACGAGCGTGCCCACCTGCTCGGCCGAGAGTCCGTTGAGGCCGCCCCGGACCTGCCGCGTCAGGACGGCGGGCATCTCGCCGCCGTCACGTTCTTCGAGGGTTTCTCCGACGCAGACTATCGGGATCAATCCGGCGGCGAGTGCGGCCTTCGTCTTCCGGTTGACGGCGTCGTCGGTGTCGCCGAAGAGCCGGCGTCGCTCGGAGTGGCCGACGATGACGTGGGTCGCGCCGGCCTCGACCAACATGCCGGCGCTGATCGCGCCGGTGAAGGCACCTTCGGCTTCCCAGTGCAGATCCTGTCCGGCGACGCCGATTCCGGTGCCACGAACACCCGTGGCGACGGCGGGCAGCGCCGTGAAGGGTGGGGCGATGACGATCTCGGCACCGGCGAGATCGACCCCTTCAGTCCCCCCGAGCAAAGCCGAGACGAATGCCTCGGCTTCCCCGACCGTCTTGTACATCTTCCAGTTCGCCGCCAGGAGAGGAGTGCGCATCGTTGGCCTCGTTCCAAGAGAAGGGCTTCGCCCTGCGGGCTCGCCCCGGTAGCCCTGCCCGCTCGCCTTCACTTCGGGGCCCCCAGTATTCTTTCACCCCTGCAGGAAGGGGCAAGGACTGCCCTACACTTAGCCCGTGACTGCTCGATCCGGCAGTGCCGCCACGCCGGGCAGCGTCCGGCCGCCGAGGAATTCGAGCGACGCGCCGCCACCGGTCGAGATGTGCGAGATGCGGTCCTTGACGCCGGCCTTGGCGATGGCGGCGATCGAGTCGCCCCCGCCGACGATCGTCGTACCGTCGACATGGGCCACGGCCCGCGCGACGCCGATCGTGCCGGCGGCGAACGGGTCCCGTTCGAACACGCCCATCGGTCCGTTCCAGACGACGGTCTTCGCCCCCAACAGGGCCGTCGCGTAGCGCGCCAGAGTCTCCGGCCCGATGTCGACGCCGATCCGGTCGCCGATCGCCGGGTCGTCGACGGCCAGGACGTCGCCCGACGTCGCATCGAGCGCGGTCGTGACGAGATGGTCCACAGGCAGTTCGAGCGTGACGTTCCGCTCGGCCGCCCGGGCTCCGGCGACCACCTCGCCGGCCGCGTCCAACAGATCGCCCTCGACGAGCGAACGCCCGACTGGCAGGCCCTGCTGCTTGAAGAAGGTGTAGGCCATGGCGCCGCCGATGAGCAGTGTATCGACGCGCTCGAGCAGGTTGCGGATGACGTCGAGCTTGCCCGACACCTTCGCGCCACCGATCACCGCGACGAACGGTCGAGCCGGATTCGAGAGCGCGCGACCCAGGTAGTCGAGTTCTGCGGCCATCAGCAGGCCGGCGCCCGCCTCAGCCACGTGCCCGACGATCCCTTCGGTGGAGGCGTGGGCTCGGTGCGCCGCGCCGAACGCGTCGTTCACGTAGCTATCAGCAAGCGCGGCCAACGTCTTGGCGAAAGTCGGGTCGTTGGCTTCTTCCTCGGCGTGGAACCGGAGGTTCTCGAGCAGCACGACGCCGCCCGCCGGCGTCTCGCCGACGGCGGCTTCGGCCGGTGCGCCGATGGCGTCGGTCGCGAACGTGACCGGGCGGTCGAGCAGTTCCGCCAGTCGCTCGGCCACCGGCCGGAGCGTCAGGTCGTCGCGACGCAGCCCATTGGGCCGTCCGAGGTGCGAGGCGAGGATGACGGTTGCGCCAGCCTCGATCGCGCGACGGATCGTCGGCAGCGACGCCCGGATCCGGGTGTCGTCGGTGATCGCGCCATCGGCGATCGGCACGTTGAAATCGACGCGGATGAAGACCCTGCGGCCGGCGAGGTCGAGATCGTCGATCGTGCGCTTCCGGGGTGGCGTCGCCTCAACCATGCGGGCAGGGGTGCGAAAGGTTGCTAGAGCCCCTTTTCGGCGATGAATCGCAGCAGGTCGACGCAACGGTTGGAGTAGCCCCACTCGTTGTCGTACCAGGCCAGGACCTTCACGAAGTCACCATCCATCACCTTCGTGTAGGCCGCGTCGACGATCGACGAGTGCGGATTCCCCTTGAAGTCGACCGAGACCAGCTCGTCCTCCGAGACGTCGAGGATCCCCTGCAGCGGGCCGGCGGCCGCTTCGCGAAACGCGTCGCGAACCTCGTCGGTCGTCGTCTTCTTGTCGACCGTGGCGACCAGGTCGACGACCGAAACGTTCGGCGTGGGGACCCGGACCGAAACGCCGTCGAGCTTCCCTTTGAGTTCGGGCAGCACCGCGCCGACGGCGAGCGCCGCGCCGGTCGTCGTCGGAATCATCGAGACGGCGGCCGCGCGGGCACGCCGGCGGTCCTTGTGCGGCAGATCGAGCAACTGCTGGTCGTTCGTGTAGGCGTGGACCGTCGTCATCCAGCCGTGTTGCAGCCCGAACTGCTCGTGCAGGATCTTCGCGACAGGCGCCAGGCAGTTGGTGGTGCACGAGGCGTTCGAGATGAGCTTGTGCTGCGCCGGGTCGTACAGATCGGCGTTCACGCCGAGCACGACCGTCACATCGGGATTCTTCGCCGGCGCGGTCACGATGACCCGCTTGGCGTCGCCCGTGAAGTGCTTGCTGGCCGCCTCCCGGTTGGCGAAGAGTCCGGTCGATTCGAAGACGACGTCGGCGCCCAGCTTGCCCCAGGGCAGGTCGGCCGGGTCGCGGTGGGAGAGCACCTTGAACGGCGTGCCGTCGACGAAGATCTCGCCGTCGCCGGCCTCGACCGTGGCGGTCAGGTTGCCCATGACCGAGTCGTACTTGAGCAGATAGGCCAGCATGCTCGCGTCTGTCAGGTCGTTGACCGCGACCACCTCGACATCGGGGCGGCTCATCGTCGCCCGCATGATGTTCCGGCCGATGCGGCCGAACCCGTTGATTCCGACGCGAATGCTCATGACCCTGCTCCCCCCACAAGACGCTGTACCAGACAGGATGCCCGTTCGCGTTCACGCGAACAGCCCATTTTAGTGAACGTTCTTGCGAACGGTCAAACCGCCAGCTATACTCGACCGACGTCCGAGAGATGGCGTCGTCGCATCCGGATGCGGCACCTCTCCGATGTACCTCATCTACAGTTTCCTCACGCTCGTCTTCTTCATCATCGTTTCGCCGTACTTCGCCTATCAGGCGCTGCGCTACCGGAAGTACATCGGCAGCCTCCGCCAGCGGCTCGGCTATCTCCCCGTCTCGTTCAATCTGGACGGCGAACCGTCGATCTGGATCCACGCCGTCTCGGTGGGGGAGGTCCTGGCGGCGCGTGCGCTGCTGCCCGAGTTGCGTGAGTGCTACCCCTCGCTCCGGCTGTTCATGTCGACGACGACGATGACCGGCCAGCGGTTGGCGCGTCAGAACCTGCAGGGCCTCGATGGGGTCTTCTACTTTCCGTTCGACCTCAGCTTCATCGTGAACCGCACGCTGCGGCTGGTCCGGCCGAAGCTCTTCATCATGATGGAGACCGAGATCTGGCCGAACCTGCTGCGGGCGTGCCGGCGGCAGGGCGTGAAGACGATGCTGGTGAACGGGCGGATCTCGGCGCGCTCGTTCCCGCGCTACCGCGCGATCCGCCCGCTGTTCCGCCACGTGCTGGAGCAGATCGACCGCTACTGTGCGCAAGGCAACGAGTCGGCGCAGCGCTTGATCGACCTCGGTGCCGATCCCGCCCGGGTGATCGTCACCGGCAGCCTGAAGTTCGATTCGCTCGAGCCGCCGACCGCGCGGCCCGCGCTGCAGTCGAGAGACCGCGTGCTGCGCTACTTCCGGATGAGCGAGCGCCGCCATGTCGTGGTCGCGGCCAGCACGCTCAAGGGCGAGGAGGCGCCGGTGCTGCGCGCGTTCGCCCGCGTCAAGCGGTCCGCCGCCGACGCCTTGCTCATCATCGCGCCCCGCCACCCCCAGCGGTTCGACGACGTGGTGCGTTTGGTCGAGAGCACCGGGTTCTCGGTGGCCCGCCGGACCGACCTGCCGATCGACAGCGAGCCCCGGATGGACGTCGTCGTCCTCGACACGATCGGCGAGCTGGCGCGGCTCTACCAGGTGGCCACGGTCGTCTTCGTCGGCGGCAGCCTGGTCGACGCCGGCGGCCACAACATTCTCGAGCCGGCCGTCTTCGGCAAGCCGATCGTCTTCGGTCCGCAGATGCAGAACTTCCAGGAGATCGCCGAGGCCTTCGTGGCGTCGAACGCCGCCTGCCAGGTGCGGTCCGAGCGCGAGTTCGAGGAGGCGCTGATGGCGTTGCTCGCCGATCCGGCGCGTCGCGCCGGCCTCGGGGCCGCCGCGCGGGCGCTGGTCGAGTCGAATCGCGGCGCCAAGCAACGGAGTCTGTCGGCGATCCAGGATCTGCTGCCGCCCGAGGACTCGGACAGCACGCCCACCGTCCGGCCCTTCCGGCTCGTCCAGTAGCACGTCAGTTTCTAGAGGTCGAGTGCAGCTGATCGATTCGCTCTATGCGGCGGTCGCCCGAGGGCGCCGCCGGTGGTACGAGTCGAACCCGGCGCGGCGCCGCGTCCTGGACCGGCCGGTCGTCAGCATAGGCAGCCTCTCGGCGGGCGGAAGTGGAAAGACGCCACTCGCCGCCTGCGTGGCGCGGTTGCTCCGGGAGGCCGGCGAGCGACCGGCGATCCTCAGCCGGGGCTATGCCCGCCAAGCGGCGAGTGATGGCGTGACGGTCGTGCGCGACTTCGCCGGGATCCGAACCGATGTCGAGCACGCGGGTGACGAGCCGATGATGCTCGCGCGGGCGCTCGAGGGCGTCGCCGTGGTGGTCGATGCCGACCGCTACCTGGCCGGGCGGTTGGCGGAAGGCCGGCTTGGAGCGACGGTGCATCTGCTCGACGACGGGTTCCAGCACCTGCAACTCGCGCGCGACGTCGATCTGCTGGTGATGCGGGCGAGTGAGCTGGACGGTGCCGCGACGTTTCCGTCGGGCCGCC
>CEQE01148728.1_pt1 | contig 21166 bp, 16 predicted proteins | sample 356201 | NCBI WGS metagenome assembly CEQE01 (sample SAMEA2619970, study PRJEB7988) | marine metagenome | biome: marine biome (ENVO:00000447); feature: mesopelagic zone (ENVO:00000213) & marine oxygen minimum zone (ENVO:01000065); material: "saline water (ENVO:00002010), including plankton...
TTAACTTAAATTACCAATGTGTAAACCATGTCTATCCAAGTGTCACCTACTGTGTAAATATTCATTTTATTTTTCATTTTTCCTTGGTAAATTGTGAGAGTGGAGTAAGAGTTAAGTAAAGATGAAGAAACTAGTAACTATAATGTTTGCCCTTTTTCAACTATCGTTTGCCGATGTTTATAGTATAGGTGATCATGTTGAGGATTTTACAGGAACCAAGTGCAGTGAAGATGGTTCCTGGAGGTTATACGATTTTAATGGTATAGAAAATGGGGGTAATTACCATGTTGTTTGGGTCATACTATTCAATGCATCTTCGAGACCATGTCAATTGGAAGCTCCATTTACTCAAACAATTTATAATAGCTATTTAAAAGATGGGTTAACGGTTGTCGGTATCGGCTCCGGATGGAATATGAATTATTCCTGTGAAGGATGGGAAAATTCATTTGATCTAACCTATCCTCTTGTTGATGATCATGATATGCTAATCCGGACTCAATTCACTGAAGATAATGTACCGCATCATATTTTAATTGATCATAATATGACAGTTGTTTACAGTAGTGGTGGTACAATTATGCCTCCGGAAGGGAATGATTTTTTTATTGCTCTTGGAAATGCTATGGAACAACTCGAAGGATCACTTTCAACAAAGGAGAGTATAATTCCGGAAAGTGTAAAACTTAATCAATCTTTTCCCAATCCATTTAATGCGAATACAACCATCTCGTATGATGTATCAGAAACCCAATTAATAAGTCTTTCTGTATATGATATCACGGGAAGAGAGGTTAAATCAATCACCCAACAGATGCATAAACCGGGTAGTTACAGGTTCAAGTGGGATGCCGGCGATGCAGGCAGCGGCATTTATTTTGTGCACTTAAAATCTGATAAAGGAATCCAAGCACAAAAAATAATTCTGATTAAATAGTTTACAGTTTTTATAATTCCCTATTTATGAAATTTTAATACCATCCTTTGAGATGGTTTTTTGTTATTAGGAAATTTCATTTGAGTAATTTTCTGTCCATAATCGTATTACAAGCAGTATTAGGTGGCAGTCAGTTTATATACACCCCCCTTTACTAACCCCCATTATTATTTTCCTGACTGCCTCCTAATTTTTTTTATAAGGGGTGAAAATACGGCTTATATAACGAGGTTGAATTTCAGTTTGAAACTATTTTGTGATTCAACGAAATTAATCTTAGATAATTGTTGGTAAATAACCATATTTGAATTGTAAAGTATTTAATAAATATTTGATATATCTCAGATTTCAAATAATATCCTGAACTGATTATAAATTCAGGGGTACAAGCAGCACTTTATCAAAGGAGGCATAGTGTGAAACATTTATTCGTAATTTTGACCAGTTTATCATTTGTAGTTGGAGAGACAAATTTTCCTTCTACTGCAGCATTTAGTTTGGAAGAAAATGGGAATAAAGTCAGATTCCAAATTCCGGAATTGGAAATTTTGGAAACAGGCGATTTTCAAAGAATTTCATCAAAAATAACCGGCACCACCACTGATCCCGGTTATCCTGAACTACCTATCTATACGGCTCATATTTCAACTGATCCGGCAAGAGAATATTCATTTAATTATACTGTCGTAAATACACATTTATTGGAAGATGTATCGGTGTTTCCTTTTCAATCCACTGAGGGCGACCCCCTTTCAAATTCAATCGCACAGGTTAATGCACAATTCTATCAGAGCAGTGAGATATACCCACTGCAGAATATGATTGTGTCCTCTCCTCAAAGTATGAGAGGATTGCACTTAGTACAAGTTTCCATTATTCCTTTCAAATTTGATCCGAAAACTCAAACACTTGAAGTGTGGGACGAAGTGGAGATTTCCATGACAGATGAAGGTCCGAATACTAATGAAGAATTGAGGCAAATGCCGAGATCAAGAATATTTGAACAGCTTTATGACGGACTCATTTTAGATGGTGGGACTGGGACACCACGCGATGACGATAAATATCAGCAGCCGGCGATACTTTATGTCTGCGGCGGAAGCAGTGAATCATCAAGTTATTTTCAACAGCTTGTTGATTGGCGCTCTAAGAGGGGATATGTTGTTTATTCTGCGCCAACATCTGAAACGGGAAATTCAGCTTCACAGATAAAAAATTATATTCAAAATGCTTATGATACTTATGACCCGCCGCCGGAGTATGTGTGTCTCGTGGGTGATGTTGGCGGAACTTACAATATCCCCACATTTGCAGAAGAATTTGGCCACAACGATTTCGGAAGCTATTGCGAAGGAGACCACCCCTTTAGTCAACTGGATGGTACTGATTTGCTGCCTGAAGTATTAATTGGGCGTATTTCCATTCGCTCTTCAGCGGAACTGGGTGTAGTTGTAAATAAAATAATCAATTATGAAAAAGCAACTTACTTAAGTCAAATAAGCAGTTACTATGAAAAAGCAGCACTTGCAGGTGATCCCTATGATTCAGGGGTATCTTGTGCAATTTCCAAGGAATATGTAGCTGAAGTGATGAATTCTAACGGGATGGATGACATAAGGTTAAAAACATCCGGCAGCAGTTGGTCATCCTGGATGAGGAATCAACTTGATGAGGGAGTCTTGTATTTTAATTATCGTGGATATGTTGGTGTCAGCGGATTTGACAATGGTGACATTGATGCAGCAAATAACGGATATAAATTGCCTTTCGCATCAGTACTTACCTGCGGACCGGGCTCTTTTGCTGAAGAGAATACCTGTCTGTCAGAGAAATTTCTCCGTGCTGGTTCGATATCGAATCCCAAAGGAGGTATTGCAGCAATTGCAACAGCAACTTGGAATACACACACATTGTTCAACAATATTGTTGATATGGGAATTTATGACGGCATATTTTCTGATGGTGTAGAGACAGCAGGTGCAGCTCTTGCAAAAGGAAAACTTGCGCTCTATATGACCTATCCCACCAATCCGGATCTGTGGGTAAGCGCTTTTACACATTGGAATAATCTTATGGGAGATCCGGCTACCCATCTCTGGTCAGATACTCCGCAAGAGTTGTTTGTGGAATTCCCAGCCAGTATCAATTATGGTACCAATTTGGTGGATATTACCGTCATTGATGAAAATAATAATCCTGTAGAAGATGCAATGGTCACACTTTTTGATGTTACGCAGGATTCAGTAAAGACAAGACCAACAGCAGGGACTGGTATGGTAACTTTTTCTCTACCACCTTCTTATACAAATGATCTCAGCGTAACTGTAACAAAGAAAAATTATAAACCTTTTGAGGGTGCAATCACCATTGTAAATAATGATATCAATCTCAGTTTAAGCATCGTGGATGAAATCATCATTGACGATTCAAATGGTAATAGCGATGGATTGTTAAATCCCGGAGAGATGATTAACCTGCAAATACCGGTATCTAATCTCGGAGTTTCTGATGCGGAAAATATTTCTGCTGTAATTTCATCAACCTCTGATGTTATTACAATCGAGCAGGGACAATCCAACTACGAATTGATTCCTGCCGGTGAATCCATATACGGCGGTAATTTTACGATAACTGTTTCACTTTCAGCAGTAGATCGGGAGAATCTTGGTTTAAGACTCAATATGCAGGATACCTCCAATGAATGGGTAAGTTATGTTCCTGTACGTGTGAACGGTAGTAACCTTGTCATTAATGGAACAGTTGTAGAGGGGGATGGTGAATTAAATCCCGGATCCATTGAAGATTTGTCAATTGTATTATTCAATGATGGAATGTTGACTGCTGAAAATGTGTCGGCTGAATTAATTTATGATGGAAATCTCATTGACATTATCAGTAACAATATTCAATGGATTAGTGTTGATCCGCAGAGTACGGTTCAATCGGAAAGCTCATTTCAAATTGACATCAGTAGTGACGTTATTAATGGTACGGTGATTCCCATTGCTCTTCACATCTTCAACGACAGCGGATATGATCAAGTGGAAAATTTAGCATTGCAGGTGGGGAATGTGAGTGTTACCGATCCATTGGGACCGGACCAATATGGATATTACATTTATGATTCCGGTGATGTTGGATATGAACATACACCGGTCTATAACTGGATTGAAATTGACCCAACCTATGGCGGTGCGGGTACAGCTTTGAATATTGATGATTATGGCGATGGCTGTGCTGAAAATCAAACATGGTGGTGTAACAATTACATCGAATCAGAACATGTAGAATTACCATTTTCATTTCAATTCTATGGAGTTGAATACAATGAAATTACCATTAGTTCTAATGGTTGGATAGCTTTTGGAAATTCCGAGATGGAATCTTTCAGAAATTATCCAATCCCCGGCGCCGGCGGTCCCACAGCAATGGTGGCTGCATTCTGGGATGATTTGAAAACAACAAGTGGTGGTGATGTACTTTTTTATGCAGACCCGGGCAATGACTATTTTATTATCGAATGGTCTGATATGAGGACCTATGCGAGCAATTCGTGGGAAGATTTTCAGATTATTTTGTATAACAACCCTGTACCGCCTTTTGGGGACGGTGAAATAAAAATTCAATACAAAACTTTCAACAATACTTCCGCAGGAAATTATAGTGCTTATCCACCGATACATGGCGGATATGCTACCATTGGTACTGAAAACCAGTATGCCAATGATGGTTTGCAGTATACGTACGATAACGAATATCCTGCAGCTGGCATGGAATTGGATGATGGCGATGCTATTTTAATTACCACAAATCCTGCTATTTCCATGCCCATGCCGTCATTGAGTTATACACCCACTTCTGTCGATTTTCAGCTAAATCCCGATGAAACAGGTTCTTCAGAGATGGTAATTACGAATGTCGGTGATGAGGGGTCGATACTGGAATATGCTGTTTCAAAAGAAGGTTTGCCGCCGTTTGATGTGATTGGTGGAGGACCTGATGAATTTGATAACATTTGGAGTGATTCAGAACTTGAACAGGATTTGAATTTTGAATGGATAGATATTTCGGGAATTGGAACAGAACTGTCATTTTCCCACAATGACGAAGCTGCTGATCCCATTGATCTCGAATTTGAATTTCCGTTTTATGGGGAAACATACAGCCAGTGCATTGTAAATCCCAACGGCTGGATCGGGTTTGGTGAAGATAACACAACTTGGCAGAATCAGAATATTCCTGTTCCAAGTGCTCCAAGACCTGCTATATTCGGTCTGTGGGATGACCTTGATCCATTACAGGGTGGAGCTGTCTACTACCATTCAAATAGCCAGCGGATGGTGGTCTGGTTTGACAATGTTGTCCACTATCCGGGGAATACGAATGGCGTTTATAATTTCCAAATCGTTCTATTTCCAAACGGTGATATACAAGTTAACTACCTCAATATCAGTGGAGCAGATAACAGTCAGACTGTCGGCATTCAAAATGGTGATGGCACTATCGGACTTCAGGTAGTTTATAATGATGATTACGTTGATGATAATTTTTCCCTCCATATTAAACAACTGGGACCCATAGACTGGCTGGAGTTGGAATCAGAAACAGGTGAATTCAGCGGTGAACTGAATTTTGAAGAATCTGTAACTTTTTCCATCACGGCAAATTCCGGTAATCTGCCGGGAGGAGAGTATGGAGCATTGATCAAAATTGAAACAGAAACCAGTCCCATAGTAGAACTGCCTGTTATTATGACAATTGCCGGAAATTTTCCGCCTGTTGCAAGCGACGATAACTATGCCATTGACGAGGATTATTTACTCGAAATTTCAGTAGAGGAAGGCGTCTTGGCAAACGATAACGATTCCGATGGTGATGTCTTTACAGCACAACTCATGGATGAGCCCGTACATGGATCATTGACGCTAAACAGTGATGGCTCATTCAGCTACGAACCTGAACTGAATTTTTATGGTGAAGATTCATTTACCTATACAGCAGTTGATTCAAATGCATCAAACGTTGCAATGGTGGTGATTATTGTGAATCCTGTGAACGATCTGCCGGGAATGTTTAATCTTGTTTCGCCTTCTACTGACAGCGTCATTGTGATTACTCCTGACAATCAGGAAGAAATTCTGACTTTCAGTTGGCATGAGGCGGAAAACGTAGATAATGACGAGATCACTTACAATCTGGATGGGACTGAGGGATTTTCCTTTTTATCTGAATTCATTGATCTGGAAGAGAATGAGTATCAATTCACTTACGGTGAACTTGCAGAAGCAATGGGAGATGAAGATATTGTCACTGCAGACTGGAATGTATCGGCGTTGGATGATGAATTTACCGTTCTTTCTGAAAACGGACCCTTCACCTTAACGATAGATAAATCCTCACTTGGAATTTCTGAACCATTCATTCCGGAGGAATTTGCTCTCTACCAGAATTACCCAAATCCGTTTAATCCTGTCACAACCATTACCTACGACATTCCGGAAGGTACGATTGTTAATCTAACCATCTATGATGTAATGGGTCGTGTTGTAAAAACTCTGGTGAATGAATGGAATGAACCGGGAAGAAAAGCAGTTATGTGGAATGGGATAGATGAAAAAGGAATGTCTCTGACATCGGGTATTTATATCTACAGAATCAACACAAGCGGATTTAATGAAGTGAAAAAATTGATATTGTTGAAATAGTCTTTTACGTTGATATTAAATGTTTGTCAGTGATCCTGCACTTTTTATGCAGGTTTGACTTTACATCTATTATTTTGGAACTTTCACCGCAATGAGGAGAATAAGCTTAGGTTGAAAACATTATGATGAGAAATACATTTATATTCATACTATTTTCCCTAATGATTTCTATATTATTAATTGCTTATACCATAACTGTGAAACCACAAGAGAGTAAGAATGAAGATTGGAGAAAAAATCTTTTGGTATTTGAGGAGTTGGGAGCTATTAAAGGACAAATTAAGGGTAGTGATGAGCAGTTTGAAGGAAAAACCTTTATCCTATCAAATGTTGCTTTTCCAGATTCATCTTGGAATATCGAGTTATCTCTAGACCACATTTTTCTCGTTGAGAACCTGAATCCGGGATACTACCGACTAACCCAGAAGGACGTAGGAAGGTTTACACTATTAGATAGCATACCCGTGAGAAGAGATTCGTTGACGATTTTAGCTCCGATAACAGTGCAGGTTGATTTTGAACCCCTACCACCCGTACCTTTAGAACCTATTAGAGGTTTCTTTGAAGATGTTTCATTGTCAAATGAGCCTTAGATGAATGTACCATTGGATAATAAAGAAAGGATGAGATGATAATGAACCTGATAACGTCTGCATTGTGCATACTAGTGCTGGTTGCGTTTCTCCACCTGCAAACCGAATTTGATGAATTACAATTCCAAGAGGCTAACGTGTAATACCGCTTCTTATATGACGAATTACAATGATTAGATTAAACCTCGCCATTATATTTTTTATTTGTTTTAGTTGTTGCACAAATAATAATGCCATAACAGAAGATGAGTTAACATGGCGAGATGAATATGGCATTTTACCCGGTACCAGCGCTATCGCAGGGCAAATAACTGGCAATATTTCTAATCGTATGTCTTTTCAACTGGAGTTATTGGGAAATAAAAAAATAAATTACCTAATAAGACTTAACAATGAACAGAAGTTTTTGGTCATCAATCTTGATCCTGGAAACTATCGGCTGGTCCAAAAGAACATTCTAACTCTCACATTGCTTGATTCAATACCTGTTGTTGCTGAATTCATCACTGTACTTCGAATGTTAAGTACTGTACCAGATAGTTTGGCTACTTGGAATCCTCCCCCCCCAACGCTAATAGTTAGACCAACGGAAATAGAATCATCCTTGAGTAATAGGGATAATTTTTGGCAAATCCTATTGTTGGAGGAAGATCACTTTTTGAACTACCGATAGTGAATTGGGATATGCGTTTTTACTTAATAATCTGGGTAATTAGTCTTTCGCAATTGTTCCCTCAAGAACTATGGGTACCAGACATATTTGAAGACGGCATAGTAAAGAGACGTGTGGTGGGAGCCGACAAACTTGTTTCGGTTATGGCACGGGTTAATACAGATTCCAGAGTAACATTGGAGTCATTAGGATTTGATATTCAAGCCATAATCTGCCTATTGCTCCCAATCTGGTGAACCAGGATTTTGGTGTTGTAGGTCCTCATCGTTTATGGGTGGGTGATATTACTTACATTGATACCGATGAAGGCTGGTTATATTTGGCGAAGGTAATGGATGTATATAACAGAGAGATTATAGGTTGGGCTGCAGATAAACGTATGAAGAAGGAACTTGTCATTAAGGCAATGGATCGAGCATTGTTAAAGAGAACAGTTAATAACGAATTGATTTTCCATTCTGATCGAGGAAGCCAATATGCCAGTCATGAATTTAGAAAACAGCTTATTACTAATGGAATAAGACAGAGTATGAGTGAAAAAACTGATTCTGTTGAAATAGTTTTTTCACATTGATAACAAATGTTTGATATCGCTTTTGAACAGGAGTGGCTCATTGTAACCACTCTTGTTTTATTGGTGTCGTACCTTTCTGTAACCTGGGTTCGGGAATATTACATCCTGCAGAAAGCAGTGCAGAAAATTCCGGTTAGGATTCACGTGAACGGATCAAGGGGTAAGTCCAGTGTAACGCGCCTCATCGCTGCCGGTCTGAGGGCAGGGGGATTAAAAACCCTTGCAAAAACAACGGGAACCTCTCCAAGAATTATTGATGAAACGGGTGAAGATCTTTTTATCCATCGCCTGCGGAGACCAACTATCAGTGAACAAATTCGTATGTTGAAAGATTTTGCTAAGGAAAACCCCGATGTGGTTGTTATGGAATGTATGGCAGTGCAGCCCCAGTATCAGTGGATTTCTGAACAGAGGATGGTGAAATCTACTATCGGAGTCATTACCAATATTCGTCCCGATCACCTGCCGGAAATGGGACCACTGATGGAAGACGTTACCCGCTCTCTCGGTAATTCAATCCCTTTTAATGGAAAGCTGGTAACAACAAAGAGTGACCTTTCAAATATTTTGTCAGAAATTTCTGATTCGAGAAATACATCAATTGAGGTGGTTGAAGAGGATGAGGTTACTCCTGAAACAGTGAATCAATTTCCGTATCTTGAACACAGGGAGAACATTGCTGTTGCACTAAAAGTGTGCGAATTGGCAGGAGTGAAGAGGGAAGCAGCCCTTAAAGGGATGGTGGAATCAAAACCCGATCCCGGCGCTTTATCATTCACTGAATTAAAATTCGGGGAAAAGAAAAATACATTTATCAATGCACTGGCAGCTAATGATCCTGATTCGACGCTAATGGCGTGGGAAATCTGTCTTGAGAGGGTAAAACGATCCGGCATCTGTGTCTTCCTGAATACGCGGGATGATAGACGGTACCGTACCATGCAGATGCTGGATATGGTGGAACATACCATAAAACCGGATGCACTTGTTATTCGCGGGGACAATCTGCCTTCATTGAAAAAATATGAGAATCTGTTTCAATTGAAAGTATTTTCCAATTCTACAAAACCGGAAGATGCTGCTGGATATTTTAGTAAATTCGACGACTATTTAATCTTCGCTGCCGGTAACATGGTGGGCTGGGGACAGGAGTTTGTTAACTATTTAATGAAGAATCACAAACATGGTTGAAATTGCAATCGGACTCGGAATTGTAATAAGTCTCGTTTTAACTGAGACACTCGGAGTCACAGCGGGCGGTCTGATTGTGCCGGGATATATTGCCCTTTACCTCCATGAACCGTTCAGGATTTTGGGAACATTCGCTGTCAGTTTACTTGTTCTGGGAATCGTGAAATTGCTGGCGACACGGGTGCTCATTTTCGGGAAACGCCGGCTTGTTATCTGTATTTTACTCGGTTTTTTATTCGGGTACCTTTCAAAGCGGTATGCATTCATGATGGAAGATCAGACCACAGTGGCAGCCATCGGAAATATCATTCCCGGCTTAATTGCAAGTTGGATGGAGCGGCAAGGTGTGGCGCGGACAATTAGTGTTGTGCTTATTACTGCTGTTATTGTAAAACTGGTTTTGATGGTAACCGGCTTGGAGATACCTCATGTTTAGACCTTCCATTCAACGGGTAGAGGTATTGATTGTACTGGCAGTCTTTAATCTGCTGGTTTACTATTGGGCTGCCGGCAGTACTGTGATCCAAAAATCGAGAGGGTATGAAATTAAGATCAAAGCATCAAAACTAATGAATCAAGCCATGCTAACTCTTAAAGAATCTCGAATTGGTGAAAGTGGAATTGTCTTTGAAGATAATCCTAATGACCCGAATGAAACGATGTTAGTGGGTTCAGAGTATACACTCATCACAACAGACCGCGGTGATTTGGAATCAAAACTCACCACATTAAATCCGAATTTTGCCGCTATGGTTGTTGATATGTTTTTAGCTGCAGGTTTAAAACAGGGGGACACAGTCGCAGTAGCATGTACGGGTTCTATGCCCGGCGCTAATTTAGCTGTATTTTCTGCATGTGAGGTGATGGACATAGTACCTGTTATAATTACTTCGGTGGGTGCATCTACGTGGGGTGCAACAGATCCCTATTTCACCTGGTTGGATATGGAATCTATCCTTGTTGAAAAAAAATTGTTCTCATTCAGATCAATTGCAGCATCCATTGGAGGAGGAGGTGATTATGGAAGGGGATTACCTCAAAGGGGGAGAGAACTTTTGTGGGAGTCAATATACCGTAATAATCTTCCTTTAATCCAGGAAGATAGGCTGAGTCAAAGTATTGAAAAAAGGATCAACCTGTATTCTTCTGCTACACCACTTTCAAAATATGAGCTGTTTGTTAATGTAGGAGGAGGAGCTGCCAGTGTTGGATCCCGGAATAATGTCAAATTGATAACACCGGGCTTAACGTCTCTTCAAAATTTAAGAGGATTATTAAGCGAATGTGTTATCCAGCGGTTTGCAGATGTAAATGTTCCTCTTGTTCACTTACTTTATATAGATAAACTGGTAGAAAAATATCAAATTCCATTTGCACCCTTCCCAATGCCCGAGATTGGTCATGGACAACTTTTTGCCACCGTAGAGTTTGACCGGGCAATTTCTGGAATTGCTTTACTCTTATCCATAGCATCCCTATTTTGGGTAGGATTTAAAAGTCATCAACAAATAAAAAGGAATATGGTCAGTTATGAACCGGATGATACTTTGTAGCAGATTTAAATTTTTTATGGTCTTTTTTCTGATGGGGCTTGTAACGCTATCTCATGGAGAAACAGTTTCACCATCTGAAAAGGAAAAAAAGGAAATTCTTACAATTAATGGGAAACGACGCACATATTACCAGATTCATGAAAACAACCTAACTTATGAAATTAAGGGGCCCAAAAGACTTGAGGTTGTATCAAGAAGAGCCGTTCCAAAAATGGATAAAAAGAAAAAGAAGTATGGGTATTATTTAATATTAGATAATAATGATACAATAAATGTAGATCACAAAGAAAGAATATCTAAAGTAGTTCAATCTACTCTGCACCCGGGGCATGGTTATACAAAATCAGGGAGTTATTTTCTTAACATTCCAAGTGGACATCATCAGGTTACATTGACACCTCTGGGAAAACGAAGCTCTCCTGTATTGGTTCGAGTTCTCACAACCCGTTTTGAAAAAGCAGAGAAAGAAGGAAAATTCATTCACCCAATAAACGAAACGGAGTTAGTTCATTTGAAAGGACCGAGTAGAAAGTTGAGGTACTATAGATTATCTGAGGGTGAAAAAATAGAATTCGATTTCAGTCAGTTCAGCAATGTTTTGATTTTAAGCCGATTGGCGTTTGAGAACTGGATGTCCTCGGATGAATCCTACAGGTTAAGAATTAAAAAAGATTCAAAAGTAGAAGGGACCTATTTCTTTTTAACAGAGAAATCCAGTAAAAGTACAATTATTGAGAATAAGGAGGTGGTACCGGGGTTACGTCGAACTTGTGAAATTGAAAATCCTGCTGAGGGTAAACCCTATTTCGTGGAAGTTTTAGATAAGGGAAAAATGGTCTATATCCGTTGTATTGGGTATGAATAATAGAAAAATAAAAAAATATCGATTACTGCTAATTCTTTTCGGATTGTGGTTTTTTTCATCAGGAAATGTATCGGCAAATAATTTGACATCGAGATTACTGGTTCCTGTTTACCTGACACCGTCGGTCTATATTGGATATGACAATAACATGTTTCGGATGTCTGAAAATGAGATGGACGAAATTACGATGGGATCTTTCCTGTTAGGGGATGCTGCAACATTTGACAGCGAAATCATCCGGCCTTCACTTACTATCTCATACAGTCCAGTTTTATTTTCTAATAATGAAACCAACTTTTTATTTACTTTTGCCCGTGCACAATTTCAGCATTCTAAGAATAAATCATACAGCTCATTTTCAATTAAAGGTGAATACCATTATGGAGATTACAAATGGATTAAGTTAAAGTACAGTCTCCAACCAAGCTTGCATTTACGGATTTACCGTGACATGGATGCTGTGGAAAATGAACTTAATTCCTGTGATTTTGCCAATGAAACTGTGTATCTCTATTTAAGCCATCCAATTTTAAATAAACTGTGGGGAAGCATTTATCTAAGGAGGGTAAATCAATTCTATAATCAGTCATTCACAGAATTTGATACTGAAATTAATTCAGTAAAGTATGATCTATATACGAAACCATGGAAGAAAATGAAGTTCTCGGGGTGGTTCGAAACTGGAGAAGGAGACAACACCACCTTTGGGAGCGGTTATATTTCAACACAATTTGACCGGTCCTATCAATTTAATCGTTTTGGCGGGAAATGGGAATTAGAACTCGGTGGACTCATAAAATCAGTAAAAATTTCCATTGATGTAAATGACCGCATGTACAAAACTGAGGAAGAAAATGATCCGCTCCATAGCGGTAGGAGTCACAGGGATACCAAATATTCAATGTGGATTTCAAGGGATATCAATGAAAGTATAGAAACGGAATATTATTTTCGTTACAGGGTTCGGGATATTTTTTCCGATTATGAGTGGGTAGAGCAATTAAAAAGTTTTCATAAATTTGAGACAGGAATCAGTATTTCATTTAATACGTATCTTGATCTTTTTTATTAAACCAATGTGTGAGATGAAAACCAAATTCGTTGTAATGGTAACAGGATTGCTTGTTTTTTCCTGTATTGAACCGGAGAACGCAAGCGGTGTTAAAATTATGAATACCATTACACTTGAAACAGGTGGATATTGTCGGGATTTGGATTTCAGAGATTCCATTCTGGTTGCAGCCGCTGATGAAATGGGATACGCAGTGTTTAATTTCAAAATCGAAAATGGAGAATTTTCATCAACTAAAGCTTATGGATTGGAAACAGGTCAATCACCTGAAAACGGATTGCAGGGAGGCGGTGTGCTGATTCCGGATGCCTATGATTATTTTCTGATGATGGACCAATCGGATGCATTGTATTATATCAATTTTTCTGATGTGGATTCATTAGGACGGTTTCCATATCCCGGGTCAGAAAACAGGGACTATATGAGGAATTTTATACCAGCTAAAAGCACTGAAGACAGCTTGGTTATTTATACACTCAACCGTTCTGAAGATGGAAATTCAACATTTATTTCAGTTCGAACCGTTGTTAAGGATAACCATTTCATCATTGATACATCAATGAATAAAATAGACATATTTTTTTCAGATTTTGATCAAATTGAAAATTTAAATAGCGACGCTCAATCACTGTTCTACAACGGTGGATTGGTAGCAGTCGCCAATTCGCAGCTTGGAATTATCGTTTTTCAGGAAAGTTCTGATGGCGTCTTGAATGATATAGTTTTTGCGGCTTATGATACTCCGTTGGGTGGAGCCGTTGAAACGGTACATTCGTCCGGAAAAACCATATTTGCAGGGCAGGGAAATGATGACGGCTGTTTTGTAGTCCAGTTGAGCGATACCGGGACTGTGGCTCAAAGTGTTCAGCTTGCGGAAGGATATTCTGTGAAAGGTATTCACCTCAAAGACGGGACTCTGGCTCTGGCATGCGGCAGTGACGGCGTGCTGCTGTACGAATGGAGCGGATTCGGGGAAGGCGCGGTGTTCAGTGAAATGGGTCGTTTGGATTCTGACTATGCGTACAATGTAAAAATTTATGATCGTGAAACAATCTTTGCAGCCACACGAAGCGGTGTGCAGGTTTTTCAAATTGGGAGATAAAATATGATACGTGGAATTCTGGCGTTTGGTTTAATCGGTTTTGTTTTTGGACAGTTCGATTGGGAAGAATCGGGCATGGCAGTCCGGCAGGGCGCTCACATTGAATGGCAGCGGACTGCGACAGTGGGTAATGATGGCGAAGTCATTGTAGTTTGGTCTGATACACGGTTCGGCGGACGTGATGTTTATGCGCAAAAAATGGATAACGAAGGGAACTTTCTGTGGGAGGAATCCGGCGTTGCTGTTGTCTCTGCCGTGGGACGTCAGGAAGATCCCCTTGCAGTAAGTGACGGTCAGGGTGGTGCCTACATCATTTGGGTGGATTACAGGGATGAACCGGAAAATGGCGATGTTTACGGACAGCATTTATTGTCAAATGGAACCATTGCATGGAACCCTTCAGGTATTCCGTTAAGCAATGTTTTGGGGGTGCAGGAATCACCCAACCTTTGCATTGATGGTCAGGGAGGTGCATTTGCCATCTGGAATGACCGGTCACCGTCATCCGGTATGGCAGGGTTTATCTATGCAACGCATCTATCACCTGACGGCTCCGTCCTTGCACAGGGAACGGGAATTTCTGTTATCAGAAATGATATCAGCAGAGGTTCCGTCAGTTTGGAAGTTGGTGGTACCGGTTATGCCAACATGGTTTGGGACGATTCACGTGAAGGAGAAAAAAATAATATTTATGGTCAAAGGATGAATACATCTTGCGAGACTTTGTGGTCAACGCCAGAAGAAGGAGGAATTCCTTTAAATGAATCGCCGGACGATCAGATCGCTCCCCGGGTGACATATCTTTCCGGGGATACCAGTGTTGTGGTTTGGGAAGATTACCGCAACAACTCACTTTCCGGTGATGTATATGTGCAGTTTATTGTTGGGGATGGTTCACTCTTGCTTGGAACAGAAGGAATACCGTTATGTACAGACAGTTCAAAACAGAGTATACCCAGAGTCAAAGCGGATGAATCCACAGCTTATGTAGTCTGGGAGGATTTCAGGAATCATTCGGAAAATCCGGATATTTTTGCAAATGCAGTAACTCCTGAAGGTACCGTTTTGTGGGGAAGCGATGGCAAACCCATTTCCACTGAATCAAGAAAACAGACAGGACCGAGACTCACTCCTGATGGAGTCGGAGGTGTATACATTGTATGGAAAGATGAACATACTGCGTCTTTCCCTGAAACAGAAATATTTCTCCAACGGGTGTCAGCATCCGGAGAAATCAGTTTCCCTGAAAATGGATTGGCAGTGTGTGAAGCGCCGAGCCACCAGTTTGGTCCCATCGTAAGAAAAGATTCCGATGGTGGTTCATTTGTGGTGTGGGGAGATACAAGAACCGGAAGTATAGGCATCAACTTGCAGCATGTGGATCAATCAATAGGAAACACACTCGAGCAGGATGGAATTGAAGTCTTTTGGGGTGTAGATGGTAATTCTTATTTCCCTGAATCCGTGAGAATTGATGATGAACAAACGCTTATCTACTGGAAAGATGAACGTAAGGGAAGTTCCTATTCTCAAATATACGGTCAAATTATAAATTCGAATTTTTCTAACATGGAGTTGATTAATGGTACCGTTTTGAGCGAAAGACCAGGTCAGATTGAGCCGACTGTTGTAAAGGCGGGTAATCATTTATTTCTTCAGTTTAATGGTGAGAATGATGAAGGCACCAGAATTCAGTATTACCAAATCCTCGATCTGGATTTGAATATGGTTGGTGATACCAATGGAACGGTAATATACGAAAATTTAGCTACCCAGAATCAAGAATTCAGTGTAGTAACTACAGGAAATGATGGATTTGTGTATGTTGCATTTTCCGATACCCGATGGTACGACCTGGATATTTATGTTCAAAAGTATTCAGAAATAGGTGAACCACAATGGCAGGAGGGAGGGATTGCAGTTGGCGCATTGGAAGCAGATGATGTGATTGAATCCATCGTTCCCGGGCCGGATGAAGGGTGCATTATTGTCTGGGCTAATGGATCATGGCTTGGAATTGATTTATATGCTCAAGCCATAGATGGCAGCGGGAATACAAGAGACGGATGGTCTGAAGTCGCCACAGTCATTTCTAATTGGAATAGCGATCAGTCCAATTCACAACTGCATACGACGAATGATGGAATTTTTATTTTGTGGGAAGATAAGAGAGATGGATCAATGGACCTTTATGGGCAATTTGTAACTTATGACGGTACGATTACGGGAACTGATGGAGGGTTTCCCGTGACAGCCAAAATGAATGATCAATATGAAGCATCCATGGATTACAATCAATACACTGAAACAATATTTATCGCATGGCAGGATTTTGAGGCGGGGATTGATTTTGACATTTTTGGCAGGTTACTAAATCTAAGCGACCTGAGTCTTAATGATGAAATAATAATCGCGCAGGATTCCCTGGACCAACTGGCACCGGACGTACATGTCAACAACAGCGGCGATTTTATGGTTGTATGGGAGGATGCGCGAAATGGAGGCGTTCTGGATATTTACTATCAGGAAATTACTCCCGCAGGGTTTTCGTATGAAGATGGGGGCACTGTGGTCTGTGATATGCCTTTTGCTCAGCAATGGTCAAAAATCAACAAGTACAGGGAATCCAATGATTCCTATGTTATTTACTGGGAAGATATGAGAAGTACCGGAAAAGCGGAACTGCACAATATTTACTCTCAGTCCATTTCATTTGAAACAGAAAGTGTCGGTGAAAATAATCATTATCCGGCAGGGTTTTCGCTGGATCAGAATTACCCTAATCCATTCAATGCTCAGACAACAATACCGTTTCAGCTCCCCTTTACCGAAAATGTAAAAATGACAGTTTACAATTTGCTCGGGCAGGAAGTAAAAACAGTGCTGAATGAAATTAGTCCTGCAGGTTTTTCGGCGGTTCAGTGGAATGGGAAAAATACTTCTGGACAGAATGTTCATTCAGGTGTCTATTTTGTGAAGCTGAAAGCAGGAAGTTTCAGTGAGGTAAAAAAAGTACTTTTGATCAAATAATCAAATAACCAATGGGGGTTAAATGAAAAATATTAGATTGATTTTTATTGGTGTTATTCTACTCAGTTCACTATTTGGGCAGATTCCAATCAATGCCGATTTATCGCCCAACGAAACGGTTGGACCGTACTCGTTCACATTAGAAGAAACAGATGAAGTCATTTTTTATCTGGATGCAACTTCAAATACCAACTGGGCTGAAGCTGGAAATGAATCGGCTGTTTTAACCATGTTTGTAGATGGAGATATAGTTGGCTACAATCAGGATATTGTAATTTATAATGGTGATCAACTGCATACCTATAAAACGATGCTGGGGAATCTGGAAGCAGGCGATCACACAATCTCTTTCCTGTTTGATTATGTAAAATCGAGTGCAGACGCTGATTTGATTCATTTGGAAGAAATGTACATTTTCCCCGCCGGCTCTATTTACCCCCAAGCGGATGTTTTTAAATATTCTCCTATTCTATACGGGCGGGATTTATTCGAATGGAACGAAAGTACCCGTACCGATATTCCTCTGATAATGTGGCATGAAATTACGAATGAAGGTGATAACAAACGGATTCTTTACAGCATGATTTTCAGCAATGAAGACAGCCGGTTCGGGCTGGGATTGGCTGAACTTATGCACTCATTCGGAAGGACTACTGATATTGAGTGGGTCTATGAAGTTCTGTTGGATTCCGATGGAACTATTTTGGAAGAGATTTTTCAGGGTCCCAGCCATACGACCACAGAATTCAATGGAACCAAAATTGATTTGCATCCAATTCTGAAAAATGTGACCCTTAACTGCAACTTTTCTGATGAAGGAACTTCCGAATACAAATTTTTTCTTACTCCTGAGTACACATTGGGTGAACTATACACGCGGGAAGTTTTGATGGATGACAATCCATGGACATACAAAATCATGACAGAAGAAATGATCAATGAAGATAAGTATGAAGTCCCGGGAGATCCGGCAACTCTCACCATCAGTGATGCCCGGAATTATCTTTATATTGAATTCAACGGTTCGGTCGTTGGTTCAGGAGTGAAACTTACTTTTGGAGTGGATTTCTTTGGATCGTGCGATGTCTTTTATTCAGATCATGAAGATACGTCATTTACATCAGGTTACGGAGGTGGATGGGATCGGCAGGTTATTGAAATGCCGGAAGATTTTGATTTAAGTCTGGTTAAAGATTTGACACTAACAACCACTAGTGAGGATAGTTTTTCAATGACTATTTCGGAAATATCCAAATTGTTTATCCTATCGGAGGCATACGAACCAACTCAATTAGAATTCCAACTGGAAACCCCCATCCAGTTATCCAGTTCCGCACCTGTACAAACCATTTTGATTGGTAATGATGACATCGATATGGATTGCGACGGAGTAGATTTCGGTGATGCATTCTGCGATGACTGCGGTGTTTGCGCCGGTGGTACCACCGGGGTGGATCCCAATGCAGATATGGATGACTGCGGTGTCTGTTTTGGAAACAACGAAGAGATGGATTGCGAGGATGTCTGTTTTGGTGATTCCTACTTGGATGATTGCGAAGTCTGTGATGATATTCCGGAAAATGATAACGAATGTGCAGGATGCCTTGATCCTAATGCAGCGAATTTCAGCTTCAATTGTGATGGGGATTTAGTCGCAGATCCCACATTTGATGACGGCTGCTGTGACTACGACAATGATGACGGCGTTTTAATCGTTCCCGGAGAATTTCCTTCTATTCAGATAGCTATCAATTCTGCTGCTGACGGCGATACCGTGTTAGTATCTCCCGGTGTTTACACCGAGCCAATTAATTTCAGCGGAAAAGAAATTATTGTTGCATCAACATTCCTTACAATCGATGATACTTCTATGATCTATCAAACTATTCTTGATGGAATGAATGAGGATTGTCCTGTTACTTTCGAAAGTGGTGAAACCCGTTTATCCCGGCTAATGGGATTTAGAATTGAAAACGGCTATGGGAAAGGCGTTTCGTTTGAAGAATTTGTTGTGAATGTTTCTGATCCTGAGGCATTTGAAGCCATGCTTGTAAATGATATCAGGGCAGGCGCGGTTTCATGCATCAATTCAAGCCCGACATTGGAGTATTTGATCATTTCTAACAACACAGCCCGGAATGTTGCTGGTGGAGTAGGTTTCGTCAATTCGAATGCAATATTGAAAAATTCAGTGGTCAAGTTTAATGATATTCCGGAAGGTGCTGCTGCCGGCGGCGGCGGAATTGGTATAAATGGTGGAAGCCCTGAAGTAGAGAATGTTTTGATCACTGGGAATACCGTTGGTACAAATATATTAAATATTGCCGGTGGCGGCGGGATTCTTTGCGGATTTTCTTTTGATGAAAACAATATCATTCATTTGAAATTGAAGAATGTAAGAATATCCCATAATGAAGGAGTATTAGGCGGTGCTATTGGAATGTTGTCAGGTACACTTGAAGGGGACAGGTTGCTGATTCATTCAAATGATGGATATCTTGGCAGCGCCCTTAGTCTCGGCGAACCGTACGGACTCATAGTAGATGATATTTCTGTATTACTTACAAATTCTACCATCACTCAAAATACAACGCTGACAAACAGTGTAATCACCCTTCATGATTATGCTTCCTTAACCATAATAAACTCAATTGTTTGGAATGAGGAAGTCGCTAACGAAATTGCCTCCATGCCCAGCAACACCATTCTCGATGTACATCCATTTTATTCCGATATCCGAAACGGATGGGAAGGAGAAGGTAACATCGATTCAGATCCACTGTTTACAGTTCCCGAATATTACGAATTCACTTTATCGGAAAATTCCCCGTGCATTGATATGGGAACGCCATTCTTCGTTTTTGAGGGAGATACATTGATAAACATGGACTCGGAAGAATTTGAGGGCAATGCACCGGACATGGGATTTTTTGAATCACCTTACACGGTTTCCATTAATGATGAAGCATCTTTGCTGGATAAATTTGTGCTGCATCAAAACTATCCCAATCCGTTCAACCCGATCACCACTATACGTTTTAACACGATAGAGACGTTGCATGCAACGTCTCTACATATTTTTAATACTAAAGGGCAATTGATTGAAACATTGGTAAATAAACAATTGTCTCCCGGGTATCATAAAGTCAGATGGGATGCATCCCATGTTGCCAGTGGGGTTTATATTTATCGATTGGTAACCGGTAACAATGTTATTACGAAAAAGATGGTATTACTGAAGTAGTGGAAGTCATCACGAGCCCTGTTGTCAAACTGGGCGTGGTGATCTTGTTGTTTCACTGGCAATACTAATGAGATTGCCACGCTTCGCTCGTCCGCAGGATCCTTTGGGCAATGACTATGAATATTCCCCGGGATTGTAATTCTCTGTGATTTTTCTTAAATTTTACCAATAAGGGAGTTATTTTTTGTATGAAATGTCTCTACACTAATTTTGTGTCTAAATTAGTTTTAGCAATTCTGTTTATTCCCGCAGTTACCTTTAGCGAGGAAAATTTGAGGGGATTACTGACAAATGCTGATATTAAACTCAGTAAAATTTATTCCAATCGCTGGGCTTTTGTCATAGGCATTGATGAATACAATTATTTTCCAACACTTGAGTATGCTGCTGAGGATGCGAAGAGTATGAAAAGTCTGTTGACTTCTCAATTCGATTTCCCTGAAGAAAATATAATTCTATTATTAAACGAGGAAGCAACAAAAGACGGTATTGAGGATGGTTTCTATCGTCTTATTGAAAAATCAAAACCCGGTGATTGTGTGGTATTTTTCTTCGCAGGCCACGGGGATACAAAGCAAAAAGTGTACGTCGTCAAATGATATGGTACAGATTCATCTAAATTTAAAG
>CEQE01020906.1_pt1 | contig 21152 bp, 18 predicted proteins | sample 356201 | NCBI WGS metagenome assembly CEQE01 (sample SAMEA2619970, study PRJEB7988) | marine metagenome | biome: marine biome (ENVO:00000447); feature: mesopelagic zone (ENVO:00000213) & marine oxygen minimum zone (ENVO:01000065); material: "saline water (ENVO:00002010), including plankton...
GCCGAGCGCGAGGAGGAGGATGGCGAGGCCCGACCGCCAGGAGTCGAATCTGGTTGCCATATGGGAATAGGCATTTTAGTATGACCTAGTACGATTCAACAAACGTTTCAGTCCTATTTGTCATGATCTTGACGGTTCGGCAGGCGGCCGCTCGGCTCGGCGTCAGCTACTCCACGCTGAAGCAGTGGATCTTCAAGGGCAGCGTCAGGACGACGCGCACCGAGGGGGGCCACCATCGGATCGCTGAAACCGAAGTCGAGCGACTGTTGGCGCGGCAGGGCCGGCTGCCGTCAGCGCGGGCGCGTTCGGTTCCCGACGGTGGCGCGATCGTCGCGATCAGCGGGCGCAATCAGCTGCGCGGAATTATCGATGAGGTCCGGATGGAAGGGCTGCTGGCCCAGGTGCGACTGCGCATCGGCGATCAGACGCTCACCGCAGTCATCACCCGCGATGCGGTCTCGGCTCTCAAGCTGCGTCGCGGGAATCCCGCGATGGCGATCATCAAGTCGACCGAGGTGATGATCGCCACAGAAGCCGAACCGCCTGAGGCGCCGCGCCGCAGACGGAAGTAGGGCTACTACGCCTCGGGCTCTTCCTGCTGAGACGCCAGCTGACGCTGGCTCCGGACGGCAAAGTAGGCGACGCAGCCGAACGCGGCGAACGGTGCGGCCAGCAGCAGCAGGATCCCGTCGCGGAGCGCCGCGATCATCATCCGGCCCTCGGGCGTGTCGAGTGCGGTGCGGCACATGACGCACTGGGCGTCGGCGGGCGCCGCGGCCACGACGAGCCACGCCACGACCAGGACCACACCGAGCGCCGTCCGCCACCCGAACGACCTCATCACCATCGGTCTCGTTCTCCTCTTGAACACATCGCTCACGGCATCGACATCTGCTGAATCTGCAGGGCGTCCGGCACGATGAGAGCGTAGAGAACCGCGGCGTTCACCAGCAGCCCGACAACGACCATCAAGGCGATCGCCATATGCTCGAACCTCAGGTGCATGTAGTAGATCCCGATGAGCGACGCCTTGACGAGCATGGCGATCACCATGACCACGACGAACAGCAGCCGCGGCAACGGCGCCTGATCGACCAGCAGCATCACCAGTGTCAGAGTGAGCAGGACCGCCCAGACGGTCCAGTAGAGCTTGTAGCCAGGCTGTGCACTCGACGCCGTCATCCCATCCTCCAGGGCTAGATCAGATAGAAGCAGGTGAAGACGAACACCCACACCAGGTCGACGAAGTGCCAGTACAGGCCAGCCAACTCAACGCCCTCGCTCGTCGACAGGCCCTTCGTCCAGCGGACCAGGAGCGACACGAGCACGATCAGCCCCGTGAGCACGTGGGAGCCGTGGAAGCCGGTGATCATGAAGAAGTAGGCGCCGAACAAGGGGTCGCCCCACGGGTTGGACGTGAGCGTCGCGCCCTCGCCGATGATGTGGGTCCACTCGTAGGCCTGCATGCCGAGAAAGACGAGCCCGCCAACAATAGTGAGCCCAACGAACCTGGTGACATCGGCGGTCTTGCCCGCGTGGGCCGCCGCCACGGCACTCGCCATCGTGGCACTGCTCGAGATGAGGACGAAGGTCATCGCAGCGATGAAGGGGATGCTGAACACGCCCGACTGCTCGGGCCAGACCGAGGCCATGGTCCGGCCGTAGCCGGACGCGGCAAGCAGGCCGGCGAAGAGCAGGCCATCGGTGATGATGAAGATCCACATCATCAGCTTACGCCAGCCCATCTCAAACGGGCAGACGCCGCCGGCCCATCGATCCACCGCTCCGTCAGCCACTGTCGTCACCGGCTCTCTCCTCTCTCACGAGCGCATCCGCTCAGACCCACGTCACCAGTGCCAACAGGTAGACCCACGCTCCGGTGAGGAAATGCCAGAACGTGGCGCAGAGGGCGGCCCGGGTATCGGCATCCCGCCGGCCGAGGGTCGCCAGCGTCACCAACATCACCACCAGCGCCGCCAGCAGGTGCACCGCGTGCACACCGGTCAGCAAGTAGATGAACGAGCTGTGCGGGTTCGTCAGTAGGTAGATGCCCTGGGCTGCGAGCGCGCGCCAGAGCCCGACCTGCCCCACGATGAAGACACCAGCCAGGAGCGACGCGCCCGCAAGGCCCGTGGCCAAGCCGAGCCCCGCTCGCCGCCGCCGCCCCAACTCCAGTACCGCGCTGCTCGCGGCGAGGACCAGCGTGTTCCACCATACGAGCGACGGCAGCGCGACCGGCCGCCAGTCGGTCCCGCTGCGCCTGACGAGGTAAGCGCTCGAAAGGGCGGCGAGCAGCATCGTCACGGTCGCCAGGAACATCCAGAGACCGAAGTGGAGGCGCATGGCTCGCTGCGCCGCCGTGGGGTCCGGCGCCGTCGAGGCCCACGGGGCGATCGTGCCGGTGGCCGTCGTCGTCATCGTCATCATGCTCCGCCGCCGCCGGGTCAGGCCGTGATCGGCGCGTCGTTCGGGCCCGCCGTCTGCGGCGCAAAGTCCTCCCCGGTGCCGTCGGGCGAGTACTCGTACGCCCAGCGGTGCACGGCCGGCAAGGTGTCACCGAAGTTCCCGTGCGGCGGCGGCGACGCGACGGTCCACTCGAGCGTGGTCGCCGCCCACGGGTTTGCTTCGACCGGCTGCCCCTTGAACAGACTCCATAGGAAATTCACCATGAAGACGAACTGCGCCGCCACGAGCACCATCACCAGCACGCTCAGCATCGTGTTCTGGCCGGCAGTCCCTTCCAGATACTCGTAGGTGTTGAACGCGTAGTAGCGCCGGGGCATCCCCTGCAGGCCGAGAAAATGCTGTCCGAAGAAGACCATGAAGAACGGCGCGAACGTCCCCCAGAAGTGGAGCTTGCCAAAACCCTCGTGCATCGAACGGCCGAACATCTTCGGGAACCAGAAGTAGAGCGCCGCGAAGGTGCCCATCAGCGTCACGCCGCCGATCATGAAGTGGAAGTGACCGACGACGAAGTACGTGTCGTGCAGCTGCATGTCGGCCGTCGCGTTGCCGAGGAACAGCCCACCGAACCCGCCCGATCCGAACAATGCGACCGCCGCCAAGCTGAAGAGCATCGGCGTGGCCAGGCGCATTCTGCCGCCGAACAAACTGGCCACGAGATTCACGCCGTACACGGTCATCGGAATCGTGATGACCATCGTCGCCAGCGTGAAGTACTCGCCGGTAAACGGACTCATGCCGCTGACGAACATATGGTGGCCCCAGACCACCATGCTCAGGACGCCGACGGCGATGAGGGAGTAGACGTTGAGCCGATAACCAAAGACCGGCTTGCGCGTGAATGCCGGCAGGACGTCGCCGACGATCCCGAGCGCGGGCAGAATCAGGACGTACACCTCCGGGTGACCGAGGAACCAGAACAGGTGCTGCCAGAGCAGCGGAGAGCCCCCCTGGAACGACAGCGGCTGGCCCGCCACGACGAGGCCGCTGGGCAGGAAGAAGCTCGTGCCGAGATGGCGGTCGAAGAGTAGCAGGACCGCGGCCGCGGTCAGCGGCGGGAACGCCAGCAGGCCGAGGATCGCCGCGATGAAATAGGACCAGATCGTCAGCGGCAGCCGCATCATCGTCATGCCGGGCGCGCGCATGGTGAAGATCGTGGCAACGACATTCAGCCCGCTCATCGTGAAAGACGCGATGAAGATCGCCATCGACACCAGCCAGATGCTCTGCCCCAGGCCCGAGCCGGGCACGGCGGACGCAATCGCGCTCAAAGGCGGATACGCCGTCCATCCAGCCGCCGCGGCACCGCCCTCCACGAGAAACGACGCCATCATCACGACCGCCGACAGCAGGGCGAACCAGTACGACAGCATGTTCAGGAGCGGGTAGGCCATGTCCTTCGCACCCACCTGCAACGGAACGAGGTAGTTCCCGAAACCGCTCACCAGCACGTACGAGATGAAGAAGAAGACCATGATCGTGCCGTGCATCGTCACGACCGAGATGTAGAACTCCGGCGCCATGAAGCCGCTCGGGTAGCCACGTGGCATCAGCCTCTCCAGCAGTTCCCACTGGGCGGTCGGCCACCCGAGCTGTATCCGGATGAGGACCGCCAGCAGCCCGCCGACCATGCCCATCACGAGGCCGGTCAGGATGTACTGGATGCCGATGATCTTGTGATCGGTACTGAAGATGTAGCGTCGAATGAACCCGGGATCGTGCGCTTCGGACATCTATGACTCCGCCTGGCTCAGTCGGCCGTCTACTGTTCGCTCGCCAGCCTCTCGAGCTGGCTGGTGAACTCCGCGTCGGAGACCACGTGGAAGAACCCTTGCATCCGGTAATGTCCGAGCCCGCATAACTCGGCACACGCGAGCTCGAACGTGCCTTCCCGCGTCGGCACGAACACCAACTCCGGCACCATCCCCGGAATGACATCCTGCTTCACGCGGAGATGCGGCAGAAAGAAACTATGGATCATATCCTTCGACCGCAGCACCACTCTGACCGGGCGGTTGACCGGGACGTAGATCTCGTTCAACCAGACGATGTCGTCAACGGCGGCCGGATCGCTTCTGTCGAGGCCGATCGGATTCACCACATCGTCCATCAACTGGATGTCAGTCGCACCGAACTCACCGTCGGCGCCGGGATATCTCACGTTCCAGAAGAACTGCTGACCGACGACCTCGACCGTCACCGCGTCGGGCGGCGCCTCGGCCATGAAGTACTCGTTCCAGACCGGCAGGCCGATCGCGACGACGCCACCCTCTGCAACGACGGCCATCAGCACGCCCAGCGCGATCGACAGTCGCTTCTCGAACCGTGGCGACGCCAGCCGGTGCGAGATCCGCGTCCGCCGGCTGCCCTGCCAGATGAACAGGGCCATCGCCAGGTGACCGATCAGAAACATCGCGCCGGTCGTGACCATGAGATAGGTCATCATCGCGTCGATGCCAGCACCGTGGCGCGAGGCCAGCTCGGGCGCCCACTCGCCGATGCCGTAGATGACGCCGAACAGGCCGATGGATCCGAACAGGAGCCCGACCAGAACCGGCTCGAGTGAAAAAGGCAGGCGGGTATCACGAGTTTCGCTCATTACTGGTCTATCCCCGTGCGGCCATTGGAGGCCGGCTCAGGCTTCCCGATTAATTCTCCGGACGTGCTATTGGCACAGCGACATCGACGCGCCGCTACGCCAGTGGCAGCTCATGAGCCCGACAGCCCGACGACCGGAAGCGGAATTTGGCGAACAATATACTTTACTGAAACGCTGTTGACAATGTTTGAGATAGGGGCGGCCGGAGGCGCCTCAGGGGAACTCCGGCGGGAGTTCTTCAGTAACTCCACCACGGCGTCGTCGCGCCCTCGGGCTTCTTCGTCATGATGAACTGGGCCATCTCGCGCAGGCGCTCCGCCCGGCTCACCGGACCGCTGAAGCAGTGCCCCTTGCCGTCGCCGTACATGAAGAATCCCTCGTAGTGCGGGTTCTCGGTCGTCTTCATCCACTGCTCGAGTTCGCGTGTCGAGTTGTTCAGATAGAAATTGTCCATCGTGCCGGTGTAGACGCGCAACTTGTCGACGAGTTTCGGGCCCACCTCGGTCCAATTCCGGCGCAGGTAGTCCAGCAAGTCATAGTTGTCCCGCCAGTACGCGGCCACCTCGGGATCCATCTCGCCCGTGCGTTTGTCGAACAACGGCTCGAAGTAGCCGTCGTCGCCGAGGGGGCCATACACGGCCGACCAGATGTCCAGTTGCTGCCCCGATCGGCCTTTCGTCCCACTGACCAGCTCGAAGTAGTTGCGCTGGCGGGACGTCAGGCGAACCTCGCCCGTGACCTCCCGGGTATTGGAAATCGGAACGCGCCGCCACTCGTGCTGCTTGTAGAAAGCGTTCACGTCCTCGTAGGCGTTGATCCCTTCGACGTCGGTGAACGTCACCGGGTCGGGACAGTACGACCAGGTGCCGCCGAAGAAGTCGGGATGGAAGATCTGCAGCGCCAGTGACTCCCAGCCGCCGGTCGATCCGCCGGAGAGGACGCGCGCGTAGGGCTCGGCGATGACACGATAGCGCCGTTCGACCTCGGGAATCAGCTCCTGCATGATTGCGTCGCCGTAGGGCCCGAGATTCACGGAGTTCACGGCATAGGAGTCGTCAAAGTACGGATTCGGATGTTGAAACGTCACCAGGATCATTCGGGGGAACTCATCGCGGATCCACTCGCGGTAGAGATCGGCGCCGACCTCGAACCGGTTCGGCGCGCCCAGCGAGAAGTGTCCCTGGATGTAGTTCACCGGATAGCTGATCGTCGAGCTATCGTAGTCGCGCGGCAGCAGCACGGTCGCCCCGAGATACACCGGCCGTCCCCAGAACTCGGTGAGCAACGAACTCTGGAACTTGAAACGCCGCACCCACTCGGTGTCCGGCGGCACGTCGACCGGCGGGATAACCTCGCTGGCGCTGAGCGCGATGACGCCGTCCGCTTCGGGATCCAGGCGGATCCGCCCGACGGGGCTGTGCAGGTTCCCGGGCGAGCGGTTCCAGTGCTGCCCTTCCCACTGGTCGTCGTGCATCCAGACGACGTGGCCGTCGGCGCGTCGGAACTCCGAATAGATATTGACGAACGCCTGGACGAAGTAGTCCCCCGCCGGGATGTCGCGCAGGCTGGCCACCGGCGAGCCGAGATCGGTCGCGTCGATGATCCCCGCCTCGCCCGGCGCCAGCGCCTGGACGTCGCGGCCGAAGAACGGCACCCCGGTGCGTCCGATCTGCAACCTGGGCTCGCGCTCGTTCGTCCGCGAGATCATGACGTAGATCCGCCCGGTCACCGGCTCGGCGTGGGCCGCGGTAGGAAACGACACCTCGAATCGCTGCTCGGCCGCGGCCGTCACCGGCCAAGTCAGCAGCGCCGTGGCCACGAGCGCGGTCGCCGCCGGTGCACGCCGCGACCTCGTTCGCGCCGGGTCACCGCTGTCCATCAGTCGCATCTGCATAATCCTTTCGTCCTCTCGCGGGGTTCCGGACCGCCAGCTAGCCTACTCGGAGTCCGGCGCTTCCGCCATCATCACCCGTCATGCTCGCCATGCTCGCCCCGAGGCGGCGGGCATCGCCGCAACTTTGCCGCACGGTTCTCCGTCTATGTCTCGTGGAGATGGGACGCGGTCTTCGTCTTTTGATCGTCGCGCTGTTCGGTCTGGTCGTGGCCGGTGGCGGCCTCGCCGCCCAGACGACCGAACGGATCGATCGTGTCATTCCGTTTGGCGACGGCGGACGAGTTGAACTGAGGACTTTTTCCGGTCATGTCCGGATCACGGGCACCGACCGCGACGAAGTGGTGATCCGGGCCGTGCGGCGGGCGCCGCACGATCTGCTGTCGAGGGTCAAGCTCGAGATCAGGGAGTCGCGCGCGGTCATCGAGATCGTCGCCAACCAGTTACGGCGCACATGGCGAGACTGGTTCCGTTCTGACAAGGGGGACGTCGTCGAGACGGACTTCGAGATCGAAGTGCCGCGCGACACCGACCTGGCAGTGCGGGTCTTCAGCAGCCCGGTCGCCATCGAGCGGGTGCGAGGCGATCATGATGTCGGCACGTTCAGCGGCAACGTCGAGATCCGGCTGTCCGACTCGGCCGCCGCGGATGTCGAGTTCCGGTCGGAGTCCGGGCGGCTGTCGAGCGACGAGCCGCTGATCTTCCGGCACCGCAACCGTCGGCGCCTCGCAGCTGTGCTGAATGACACCGGCCGAACCCAGCATCGGAGAAAGCTGCGCTTCAAGACCTTCAGCGGCGACGTCACACTCCGCCGCTAGCGGTCCGTGGTGAAAGTGCCGAGTGGCACCGAGACCGTCGAGGCGCCCGCCCTGCAAGACGCGAAGCGGGAGCATACCGGGAGTATTCGACCACTGAGCAACGCCGCAGGGCGGGATGCATCGGCGGTCGAATGCAGCGGCACCTTCACCACGGGCCGCTAGCCGCCTAACCTTCCACCACCCGAACAGTTCCGATACGCTCTCGGCATGCCGCGCTGGGCGCGCTCGCTCGTCGTGCTGGTCGTCGTCGACGTCGTCGCCGGCGCCGCCGGATGCGCGGCCGTTGACAATGGCGTTTCCCTCTCACGTGCCCGGGCGCATGTGGCGATGCTGGCCGACACGATCGGCAGCCGGCCGCTCGGGTCGAACGCGAACGCCGCCGCTCGACGCTACCTGGTCGACGAGTTGGAGCAAGCAGGCTTCGACGTCCGCGTGCAGCAAGCCCAGGTCCGTCTGCCAGCCGTCGGCCTAACGGCATCGGTCGCAAACATCATCGCCGTCGCTCCGGGCGCGATCCCGGATGCGCTTGGCCTCGTGGCGCACTACGACTCCGTGGCAGCCGGGCCCGGCGCGGGCGACAATGCCTTCGGCGCGGCGCTGGCAGTCGAGGCCGGGCGGACGCTCGCGGCCGAGACCGGCAGGCGGCACACCGTCATGGTTCTGCTGACCGACGGCGAAGAGGCCGGATTGCTTGGCGCTCACGCGCTCCTTGACGACCCGGACGTGGCGGAACACCTGCGGACCTACGTCAACCTGGAGTCGATCGGCACCGCCGGGCCGGCGTTCCTCTTCGAAACCGGTCCGGAACACGGTGGGCCGTTGCGAACCTGGGCGCGGGCGGCACCGGCGCCGCGCGGTGCCTCGTTCGCCCTCGAGATCTATCGACGGCTCCCGCGCGACACCGACTTCTCGGTCTTCCGCCGCGCCGGTATTCCCGGCCTCAATTTCGCGCTGGTCGGGAACAGCTACGCCTACCACACGGACCGAGACACGGCGGACCGCATCGCCGACCGGACGCTGCGCCGCACCGGCGCAAACGTCGTCGCGACGCTGCGCGCGCTCGACCGAACGGACTGGACCGGCCCGCCACCGACGGCGACGCGCTACTTCGATCTAGCCGGGGTCTTCGCGGTGGCCTATGGCGACTCGAGTGGACGCCTCGTTGCCCTCCTCGCCCTTCTCCTCGGCGCCGCGGCCTGGTGGCGGGTCGTCGTGCAGGCGACGCGACTCGTGGGTCTCACACGGCTAGGGCTTGCTGCCGGGTGGGCCGCGCTCGGCGCCGTGGGAATCGTCGGGGCGATGGTCGTGGTGGCGTGGACCCTCCGCGGCGTCCGGGACGTCCTTCATCCGTGGTACGCGCATCCGGCATTCCTGGTGGCGGCGATGCTCGCCGCCGCCACAGTCGTGGCTTGCGGCCTGGCCGCCCTGGCGGCCAGGCTCCGCCTGGAGGCCTCGTCGCACCCGCTGGTGGTCTGGTCGATCGCGCTCCCCTGCTGGGTCGCACTGGCGGGCCTGACCGAGTGGGCCGCGCCGGCGGCCGCGTTCCTCTGGACGGTGCCGCTCCTCGGCGCCGGCGCGGTGCTGATGGCTGTCCCACGCTGGACCGCCGGGTCGGGTCGGATGGCGTCGGCGGCCGTGGCCCTGATGGTCGCGGCGATCTGGGCGCAGGATGCCTGGCTGCTCCTCGGGTTTCTCGTAACAGTCCTGGGCCGACAGCCGATCGTGACGCCCGTCTGGATCCTGCCGGCGTACGTCGCGCTGGTCGGGGTGACCGCGATCCCGCCGCTCGCCGGCCTCGCGCCCTATGAGCGCCGATGGCCGCGACGCTCGAAGGTGGCCGGCGCCGTGGCCATCGCCGCCGCGACGGCCTTCGCGGCAGCGTACCTCGCGCCCGCGTACTCCGCCGATCGGCCGCTACGGGCGGCAGCACGCTACGTTCAGCTGGAGCGCGACAGATCGGGGACCTGGGAGGTCGGCGCGAACGAGCCGACGATCGTCGACGCCGTCAGTGACTCACCGTTGGACTGGACGGTGGCGAGCGATGCGTACCCTGGACTCACGGCTCCCACAGGCCGGCTCGCGCAACCGTTCGTCTACCAGGCTCTGGATCCCGGCGGTCATCCGCTGCCGGCGTCGATCTCGGCGTCGCTGAACCTGGTCGCCGCCGGCTCGCGCCTGCGCGTCACGGTGATCCCGTCGCTCGAGGCCACCTCGCTCCGGATCGTCCTGCCACCTGGAGTCACGCCCCTCAGCGCCAACTGGCCTGGCACGAGCGGACGCAATGACGCGTGGAGCGCCACGCGGCTGGCAGTGTCGGCCACGGGCGCAACGTTCGACGCCGTGATCCCTGCCGGCGCCGTCGCGGCGATTTCGCATGGAGTGGCGATCGTCGAAACGCCCACACTACCCGGCAGCCCGGCCGGCGGGCTGCCGCCATGGCTCGCACGGGATCGGGTCACCTGGCGAACGGCTGCCAGCTACATTGTCCCGCTCGACTCGATGATCTCCTCGTCACGGTGACGCGTCCGCCCCGATCTGGTACGATTCCCAGGCCCCACATGACCTGGACACCCGCGGAAACGCGGCTCGTGCGCCGTTGGATCACGGTCGCTCTCCTGCTCGCGGCGATCATCCGTGTCGACGCCTGGATGCAGTCGTCGATCCGCGGACTCGAGCCCCACCTGAACACGCTCTTCCCCGAGGCCGCCCGCTTCTCCGGCAAGACCGGCACGCCCGCACACATCAAGGTGTACACGGATGACGAGACGCTGATCGGGTTCGTCTTCTCGACAATCGACGTCGAACCGCTCGAACGCGGATACGAAGGCCCGATCGAAATGCTGGTCGGCATGGACACGGCCGGCAGGCTGCGCGGGGTCGATCTGATCGCACACCGGGAGCCCTACGGGTACTTCTCGATCGAGCTACCCAAGTTTGCGGATCAGTTCGTCGGTAAGAGCATTCTCGACCGGTTCCGGGTCGGCGAGGACGTCGACGGCGTGACGACCGCCACGATCACGGTGTCGAGCGCGACACGCGTCGTCCGGAAGGCGGCGCGCCGGGTGGCCCGGGAACATCTCGCGAACGCCGAGAACGATCGGCCGTGACTTTGCCCGTCCCCGCCGCTCGGCGCCTGGCGATCGGTCTCCTGGCGGTCGCCCTCCTGATGCCAAGCCCGGCGGCCGCGCAGTGTCCGACATGGGACGACCTGCGCGCCAATGAGAGCCTTCTCGACATCACGATCAGCGACCCGGACATGGCGGGGCTGCGGATGTGGTTCGTCTACGTCACGCCAGCGTCACTCGGGCGATGCACGCTTGGTACCACGCTGTTCGACACGGCGTCCACCGAACTGAGCGGAGCGCAGGAGCGCCACCTTTTCTGGATCGGCACCGAGGGTCCGGCGCTGCACCTCTTCCGCCTCGAGCGGATCTATATGATTCAGGAGACTCGGCGGTACGATCTGGCGGGCAGCCTTGCGCTGGACTCGCCGACGACCGTGCTCGACGGCAGGCCGCCGTTGACGGCCGAAGCCCTCATCGCGTTCGAAGGCGCGATAGACTTCAACGAGCCGGTCACGATTTTCTACGAAGGGATCATGGGCTCCGTCCCGGGCGAGTACTGGTTCCCCGAGAGCCTGGGCCCCGGTCGCTGAACATCGGTCGGTCCGGCCTCGTCCAAGAGAGTGACCCGCCCTGACGGGGCACGGTCGACCCATTCGAGACAGGCACGCTGATGAAAGTCGTCATCCCCGGCGGCTCGGGATTCCTCGGACGCGCGCTGGCCGATGCGCTGCTGCAGGACGGCCATGAAGTCGTCGTCCTGACACGAGCGCTCGAGCCTGGTGTGGTCGTCCACGAGGCGGGCACCGGTCTGCCGGGCTTGTCCAACGCCGGCTGGCGGCCGGACGGAACGGACGGCGTCGGACGGTGGGCGGCGGTCGTCGACGGAGCCGACGCGGTGGTCAACTTGACGGGCGAATCGATCGCCGCGCGCCGGTGGTCGACCGCGCAGAAGGCGCGTATCCGCGATTCCCGCGTACTCGCGACCCAGTCGGTCGTCGGCGCCATTCGGGCGGCGGCGAATCCGCCGCCAACGCTCGTCAACGCCTCGGCCGTCGGCTACTACGGTAATCGGGGCGATCAAGAACTGGACGAAGCCTCGTCGCCCGGCGACGATTTTCTCGCGGCAAGCTGCGTCGACTGGGAAACGGCCGCGCGCGAGCTGGAGGCCAGCATCGACCGGCTGGTCATCCTGCGCGGAGGTGTCGCGCTCGACCGCAACGGCGGCCCGCTGGAACGCATGGTGGTGCCGTTCAGGTTGTTCGTGGGCGGACCGCTCGGCTCGGGCCGGCAGTATATCTCCTGGATTCATCGCGCCGACTGGGTGGATCTCGTGAGGTGGGTGCTGGCCACCCCGACCGCCACGGGAGTACTCAACGCGACGGCACCGGCGCCGGTGACGAATCTGGAGTTCTCGAAGGCCCTCGGCCATGCGCTCGGGCGGCCGAGCTTCCTGCCCGCACCGCCGTTCGCCCTGCGCCTCGCCCTGGGCGAACTCGCCGACGCGCTCCTGCTGGGCGGGCAGCGGGTGCTGCCGTCGAGGGCACTCGCACTCGGCTTCAACTTCCGCTTCTCGACAATCAACCACGCACTGGTTTCGATCCTTCAGTAACTAGCGTCCCTCCCCCCCGGCGCGAGGCTGGGCATTGCGCCGTCGATCCCGTCGGCGGCCGTCTAACAGACCGATCTCAGGGGTTTCCAAGGTGTGAGCCATGGGTCGACCGACCGTGCCTGCACGGAATCCGTCCTGGCGGTCGAAGGCCTGGGCGGCCGCCTCCCTAAGAAGGGATCGACTACCGCAACACCCACCCTCGCGCCAGGAAGTGATCGCTCGCGCTAGCGGTTCGTGAGGGAGACAGGCCGCGCACGGCGCGGCCCGCGAGGGAATGGCGCGGGGCGTTGAGTCCCCGCGAGCGACCGAGCCGGGGTGTGGGGCAGAGCCCCACAGTGATTACGGGGCGTCGGCGACGCTGAGGAGGTTGGCGAGCAATCGGTAGGCGCCCTCGGTGCCTGCCGGCAGCTGCCGCCAGAGGCCGAGCGCGACGTAGAGCCAGCGCCCCTGTCCCACCCGCGCCTCGACCAGCGCGCCGTCCTTGACGCCGGGGTTGTTCTCGAACGGATCTTCCATCGACACCAGGTCGACGTACTGGGGCGCGCGCTCGCCCAGGAAGTACAGGCCGCGCTCCTGGACCCAGCCGTCCCACACGGTTGCGTCGATCGGATTCGGCTCGTTGAACAGCGGGTGGTTCGGCACGAGCAGCTCCACCGGAGCGCCCTCGTCGGTAATCCGGCTTCGACTCACCTGCGCCGGAAACGGTCCGTACTGCGCGTCGTTGAAGCCGAACTTGTTGTACTGCACGATGACCGTGCCACCGTCTTCGACGTAGCTCATCAAACGATCGTTGTGCGCGCGCAGGTCGGCATCCAGTTCGTAGGCGCGCACACCCGTGATGATGAGGTCGTACTTCGACAGGTCGCCCCAGGCCAAGACGTCGCCACTCAACCGCTCGACTCGACCGCCCAGCTGCTCGATCGCGGTAGGCATCTGGTCGCCCGCGCCCATGACGTACCCCACCAGCACATCCGACGCGACCAGGACATCGATCACCTTGATGCGCGCTTCGGCGGTCGTGGTCAGGTGTCTGGGCTGCGTGTGCGGGTACTCGACGACCTGGTATCCCTGCTCGAACCTGGCGCCATCGCTGGTCACCCGTGCGGTCACGGTGTGATCGCCCACGGCCACGCCGGCCGCCGGGGTGACGAAGAAGCGCACCGTGCGCTCCTCGTCCTCGCGTGCAAACGCGATCGACGCCTCGGCGGGTTCCACCTGCCACCCGGCCGGCACGTCGAGCGCCACGTCGGCGCGGGTCGGGTCCGCGCCGCGATTGGAGACGATGACGCGAAGCTCGCGGGGCGCCTCGCTCCGGACGGGCGCGACGGCGATCTCCGGAGACAGCTGGACCGCCAGGCGAGGCACGACGTTCAGCTCGGTCCGCTTCTCGCCGCTGAAGATCTCCTTCTCGTAGCGGAACTGGATGGGGACCCGCACCGAGACCTGTTCGCGAGAGAAGCCAATGGCAAACGTTGCCTGGAAGGGCGACGGCTCGAAGGGCAGTCCGAACGCGGCGTCGGCGTCGAAGCGGTAGCGCGCAGCGTCCGGCAGCCGCGAAAAATACGGCGTCGTCTGTGCGGCCGCGGCGGGTACGCTGAGATACGAGTCGCAGGTGTAGACGCCGCCGGCCGTCACGACGTCGGCACCGCATCCCAGCGCCGCACCGTCGAACCCTTCGAACGACACGCGCCGCACGGCCACGTCTGCCGCCCCGCGGTTGGCCACCAGCGCCGACACCCGTACCGGCTGCCCCGCCGTCACCACGCCATCATCGGCCAGGGCCTCGAGGCGGACGCCGTGGGCCAGCATCACTGCACGTTGGAACTGTTCTTCCTTCTGCGCGAGACGGAAGTCGATCTCGTACACCGCATCGTCGCTTAACCCGAACGTCCGGAGTTGGCCGCGCAGGTTTCTGACCGCAGCCAAACCGTTCAACAGCGGCTGCCGTGTCGCGTCGATCCCCGACTGGCTGAACTGCCGCTGCGCCTCGCGCGCCTGCTGCGCGATGCTCGTCAGGACGACGGCGAGTCCGCGCGGCGCCCGGGCACCGGCGTACTGAATTAGGCTCGCCAGACTCGTGTCGATGCCGTCGAACAGCGGTGCGTCGTCGCCGCCGTTACGGTTCGCGATCGTCGTGTCGGCCAGCGTGTACCGAGCCCGGGAGTCTCCCGGCAGCCGCAGGACCTGCGGCATCCCCTGGCACTTGTGCATGCTCCGGGCTTCGCTCCCGATATCGGCGTAGGTACGGCCGAGCAGCGGGTCGAAACCGCTAAGGTCGATCGTCTCGAGCCCCTCGGTGTCCGCACCGGCGGGCGCGCCCCGAAACCCGAATCCGGCGCTGAAGTAGAACTTCTTGGCTTGCCACGGTCGGAGCCCATCGGCAATCTGCTCGGGAAACTGCGTCGGGTCGGCCGCGGCCCGGAAGGCTTCCTGCGCGAGGATGGCCGACGCCTGGTGGTGCTGGCCGCCGCCGCCGGTCGGACGCAGTCCGGTGATGACGTCCGGACGCAGCGTGCGGATCATCCGCACGAAGTCGCCCAGGATCTCCTGCCGCCCCCACCGCTCGAACGTTTCCTCCACGCTGAACGAGTAACCGAAATCGACCGCACGGGTGAAGTACTGCTCGGCTCCGTCGAACCGATGCGCCGCGAGCAATTCCTCGGTCCGCAACACCGCCAGCGCGTCGAACAACTCGGCACCGATCTCGTTCTGCCCGCCGTCACCGCGCGTGGCCGAGACCAGGGCGGTGCGGATGCCCCGGCCGTGGCTCAGCAGGGCCAGCAGCGCATTGTTCTCGTCGTCGGGGTGGGCCGTCGCCATCATGAACGAGCCGACGGTGGTCAGCTTGCGAAGTACCAGGCCGAGGCCGGCGTGACCTTCCTCGTCGGCCACGGGCCGGACCTGCATCTGACCGTGCACGAGCGACACCGCAATCCCGCCGGCCACGAGCACCAGCACGAACGCGCTTAGCAGCCTGCGGTGAAGGTGCCGCGGCATTCGCCACGCGGCACTTTCACCACGGACCGCTAGCTGTCTGAGCATGAGATGCCTTCGACTATATCGCACTCGGCTCAGCGGACGCCGACGATCTCTCGGTAGTAGTCCTCGTAGCGCGGCACGATCGCGTCGGCGCAATACTTCTTGAGCGCCACGTCGCGCCCCGCCAGGGCGACCTCCCGATGCCGGGGCTCGTCGGTCAACAGCGCGACGGCGCTGTCGGCCATCGCGGCCAGGTCCTCGGGGGGATGCAGGTAGCCGCTCACGTCGTGCTCGATCACCTCGGGCAGCCCGCCCACCCGCGAGGCAATGACCGGCGTCTCGCAGGCCATCGCCTCGAGCGCGGCAAGGCCGAACCCTTCGGTGGCCGACGGCAGCAGGGCCAGATCGGCCGCCGAGAGGAGCGGCACGATCTGCTCCTGCTCGCCGAGCGACTCGACCGCGTCGCCCAGCCCCAACTCGCGTGCCTGCTCGCAGGCCGGCGCGAGCTCCGGGCCGTCTCCCACGAAGACCAGCCGCGCGGGCACGCGCGCGTGGATCTGGCGGAACACCTCGACCACCGCGTCGACCCGCTTCACGGGCCTGAAATTCGACATGTGGATGACGAGCTTCGTCGCCGGGTCGTCGCCCGCCAGCCGCGCGCGGAGTTCCGGATCGGGCACTCGGCGATAGCGGTCGCAATCGAGGAAGTTCGGGATCACGCGGATGTCGGCGCCGACCGACAACTCGCGGATCGTTTCGGCCTTGAGGCTCTCCGAGACGGTGGTGACGCCGTCCGACTGATCGATGCAGAACGTGACCGTGCGAGAGTACGACGGATCCGCGCCGACCAGGGTCACATCGGTGCCGTGGAGCGTCGTGATGACCTTCGGGACGCGGTCGTCGCCACTCGTAGCAAGAATCTGCCGGGCCAGATACGCGCCCGCGGCGTGCGGAATCGCGTAGTGCGCGTGAATGACATCGAGCGAGAACTCGCGCGACACCTGCACGAGCTTGTTCGCCAGCGACAGCAAGTACTGCGGTTCCCGCAGCGGAGGATAGAGCGGCGCCTGGACCGGGTGAAAACCGAGGCCGGGATGATAGTCGCCGAAGCGGAACGGCAACTCGCTGCTGACCAGACGGACCTGGTGCCCGCGTCCCGCGAGCGCGCGGCCCAATTCGGTGGCGACGATGCCGCTGCCGCCGACCGACGCGTAGCAGACAATGCCGATGTTCACGGCGTCTCCGGACCCTCGTCGCGGAGCAGGCCCTGTCGCACGATCGGCTCGGTCACCACGAAGCCTTCGGCGTATGCGACACCCAGCCGCGCACCGAAGTGCTCGTCGCGCGACTCCACCAGGCGGAGGAACGACGGAGCGTTCAGACGAGTCCCCACGGCGGTCTTGGAAGCGGCCTCGAACTGCGATGCGTGGCACCGGAGTGCCCGGCGCTTCGTCTCGTAGTGATCGGACACGTCGACGACGAAGGAGGGCTGCGTCGTGTCGTTGATGAAGTAGTGACAGATCCAGTCGGGTCGCCAGGGCTCGCCCTCGATCTTGGCGCGGCGCAACCCAGCCGCGAACACTGCCGCCGCCACCAGCCGGCTGCCATTCACGTGGTCTGGATGTCGGTCTTGCCCGTACGGAGCCGCCACGGTGCGCGGTCGACAGCGCCGGATGAACTCGGCCGCGGCGCGCACCTGGTCGGAGTCGTCCCGCAGTCCGCCGTCGGGCAGCCCGAGGTTCTCGCGCCAGCTCGCGCCTAGCACACGGGCGGCCGCCTGTGCCTCCTCGAGTCTCACCTCGACCGTCCCGTTGCTGCCCAGCTCGCCGCGAGTCAGGTCGCACAGCCCGACCCGGTGGCCGGCATGGACATGCTTCGCCAGGGTCCCGCCGATGCCGATCTCGATGTCGTCAGGATGCGGCCCGAAGGCCAGCACGTCGACTTGCATGGGTTTCAGCGGGTGAAGCCGAATAACTCGTCGCCCTTGGCTGGCTCGCCGAGGCAGTGCCGCGCGAGGATTCTCGAGGCCAGGAAGCCCTGCGCCAGGCCGCTACCGCCGAACCCGAGTGCGAACGAGTGACGTGGATAGTTCCGGTGCGGCCCGATGTAGGGCAGGCCGTCGGCTGCCGCCGCTACGTGACCGGCCCAGGCGTACTCCGGCTGGATACCGGAGATCGACGGATACAGCACAGACAGTTCGTACATGAGCTGTCCGGTTCGTTGCACCAGCGCCTTCTCGCGCGATCTCGGATGCGGCGGGGTCTGGTCGCCGCCACCGAAGAGGATCCTATCGTCGCGGGTCCATCGGAGATAGCGGTACGGTTGGGCGGCGTCCCACAACATCGCCTGCCGACGGCCAAGCTCGGCGCGGATGCGAGCCCCGAGGGTCGGAGTGGCCACCGCGTAGGTCTCGAGTGTCCGGAAGTGTCGCCCCAGCGGCCGGAACAGTGCACCTGGATGGCCCGTGGCCACGACGACCTGGTCGGCCGTAACGCCGCCGCCGGCCGTCCGCAGCTCGACCGATCGCCGGCTCGGCCGGATTCGCTCGACCGACGATCGCTCGTAGACGCTGGCCCCACGCTTGACGGCCGCCGCCGCCAGCCCGGCACAGGCACGCACCGGGTCGACCTGCGCGTTACCCGCGACGCGGATCGCACACTCGGCTCGCACGCGGGCCTCGCGCCAGAGCGCGTCGCTCTTCAGCCAGCGGGCCTCGAGGCCGGCCTTCCGGCGCGCCTGCCACTCGCCGCGCAGCCGCTTCGCCGCCTCCGGATCCTCAGCGAAGTAGATCGAATCCTGGGCGTCGAGTTGACACGGGATCTTCAGCCGCCGCATGGTCGACGCGAAGTCCTGCGCGGCACGACGTGTCAGCTTCCAGATCGCCCTGGCCGCGCGCAGTCCGTGGGCGTCGAGCGTCTCCTGAAAATCGACGTCGGGCTCTTGCATCACGAGCGCGGTGCTCGCCCCGACGGCCCCGTCGCCTATCCGCGCCGCCTCGAACAGGCCGACCCTCAGACCGGCCGTCGAGAGTGCGTATGCCGTGGCACACCCCGCGAGGCCCCCGCCGACGACCGCCACATCGACGTCGAGCTGCCCGCGATGCCGCGGATACGTCGGGCGCCGGCGCGGTTGCCGGTCGGCCCAGTACGACACGCCGTAGCGGAGTTTCCCCATCTGCGTCAGCCGATCATTGTACATGTCTAGCCGCCGACCCGGGCCGCCGCACTATACTGACCCTGGGTATTCGCTTCATGCACACGGGGTGGGTCGGGCCTGGCCCGGTGAGGATCGCGGCGGCGGTGCTCTGTGCCGCCGCCGGCATGCTCGAGGTCGGTGCTCGTGCACAGGATGCCGCGTCACTGCCAGACGCTGAACCGTTCCTCGCGGACGTCCGCGCCAACCTGCAGCTCGACACCGATGTCCTCGACGGCTACACCTTTCTCGAGCGACGGGTCGAGGCCGATATCAGCTTCTTCGGCGGGGTGAAGGCGGAAGGACCCAACCTCTACCGCGTCTATCGATCCGCCGAACTTGGCATCGCCTACCGCCGGCTCCTCGAAGAGGAGGGCGAGCCGCTTTCGGAGGAGAAGCTCACCGAGCAGGACCGCCGACACCGCGCGGAGCGGCTGAAGGCGGCGCGCGACCGTTCGCGGGAGAGCGAGCGCGACCGGCAGAAGCGCGAGCGCGAGGACGCCGAGGACGCCGAAGAAGAACGCGAGATGATGGAGGAGGTGCTCGGGTTGTTCGAGTACCGGCTGGAAGGTCGCGAGCAGATCAACGGCCGGCCGGCGATCGTCGTCAGCTTCGCGCCGCGTGCCGAGGTCGATCCGAAGACGCGACCCGGCAGGCTCCTCGCGAAATCGAGCGGGCGAGCCTGGGTCAGCGAGAACGACCGTCAGGTGATCCGGGTCGAGGCCGAGGCGATGAGCGACATCACGATCGGCTGGGGGCTGGTCGCGCGGCTGCACAAGGGAAGCCGCATCAACGTCCGCCGGATCCGGGTCGGCAACCGCTGGTTACCGGCCGGCTTCGACTTCACCGGCTCCGGCCGTACGCTGCTGTTCCGATCGTTTGCGGTCGAGCTGATGACCCAGATCTCCGACTACGAGCCACTGACCCCGGACCTGCTCCCCTACAAGCCGATCGCACTGAGCGAGACGGAGTCAGGCCACCGCTAACCCCAGAACTCACGTGTGTTGACGATGGCTGGCGCCGGGCTGGACGGCGAGGGCCAGGCGCGACGAGGGAGTTTGGTGGGCCCCGTCCCTCAGCGGTCAAGGATCTCGACGCGCTCGATGACGTCACCTTCGAGGACCGCATCCACGGCGTCCATGCCGCTGGTGACCCGCGCAAAGACAGTGTAGTTGTGGTCGAGGCGTGGGTTGTCCGCCAGATTCACGAATAGCTGCGCGTCGCCCGTGTCGCGGCCTCTCGTGGAAATCCCGACCGTGCCGCGCAGATGCGGACGCAGTCCCAGCTCGTCGCGCATGTAGGGGCCGTCGCCCATGAACTCGTTCGCCCCGGGGCTGCCGCCCTGGATCACGAAGTTCGGCGCGACGCGATGGAAGGTCAACCCGTCGTAGTGGCCGCTGCGCGCGAGGCCGGCGAAGCGTTCGACGGTGGCGGGCGCCTCCTCCGGGAACAGTTCCAGCTCGAACTCGGTGCCGTTCGCCATCAGCACTCGGACCGCTGACTGGCCCAGCGCGCCGGCGAGCGACGGCGTCGGCCCGGTCCTCAGACGCGTCGTGCGCGCGGTGACCGGCCGGCCCGTCCACGCCGACAGCGCCTCCGCCGCCGCGGCCGCCACCCGCGGATCGAAGTCCTCGAGATACGACCGCAGCACGCCCGCGTTGCGTCGCGACCCCAGCTCCCCCAGCCGCGTGACAATCGCGACGCGCGGATCGCGCGAGGTGTCTCGATCGGCCGCGGTCAGGCGCTCCAACGTCGCCAGCAAGCGGGTCGGGGCGCGGCGATCCGGACTGCCCGCGAGCAACCCGGCAACCGTACGGAGTAGGCCATAGTCGTCGCTCGACAGGGCCTCCAGCAACAACCCGTCGGCCGCGTGGCCTCGCAGCGCCACCACGCCTCGCAGGGCGGCACCCCGGACATTCGCGTTCGGATCTTCGGCCAGCGTGTCGAGCGCGGCGGCTCCCCGCTCACCCATCGCCGCTGCGGCACGGGCGGCGTACATCCTGACCTGCCAGGTCGAGTGCTCGCCGAATCGAGGCAGCAGTGCACTCGCGCGGGCCGCATCGAATGCGGCGAGTGCGACCAGGGCGTGCGCCGGCTGATGCCACGCGCCGCTGTCATCGAGGCGGCCGGCCACGCCCGCCACCAACCCCACCATTGACCGGCGCTCCGCGCACGCCCCGCCGAGCAGATCCAGCGCTCGAAGCACGACATGCGAGTTGGCATCCTCGAGCGCGGCCGCTAGTGGATCGCAATCCGCACCCTCGGCGAGCCGAGGCTGCGCGCCCAGCGCTTCGAGGCGCACCATCGGGGAGTCATCGGCCAGGGCGCGCGCGATCAGGGCTTCGCGACCGGAGATCTCCGCATCGGTGCCGAGCGCCGACGCTGCCAGCCGGCGCAACTGCGGGTCGGGGTCGCCGAGCACCGCGTCGACGATCGTCGACGTGACGGCCTCCGCGCCGATCAGCGCGGATAGCGCCAGCCGCCGCGTCCGTGCCGCCGTCTCGTTTGCTTCGTTGGCCCCGCCGGCCCCTGGAGC
>CEQE01120363.1_pt1 | contig 21123 bp, 13 predicted proteins | sample 356201 | NCBI WGS metagenome assembly CEQE01 (sample SAMEA2619970, study PRJEB7988) | marine metagenome | biome: marine biome (ENVO:00000447); feature: mesopelagic zone (ENVO:00000213) & marine oxygen minimum zone (ENVO:01000065); material: "saline water (ENVO:00002010), including plankton...
GGAGCCGGCGCCGATCCCGCCGCTGGCGTAGGCGTATGAACTGGCGGCGCCTTGGGCGTAGCGGTGGGGTCCGTCGTGGGAGTGGCGCTAGGCGCCAGCGCCACGGTGGGTGTCAAGGTCGGCGTCTCGAATGAAGCGGCAGTCGGGGCCGGGATGGCCGTGGGCGTTTGGGTTGGCGGCGCTGGGGTCGCCGTTGCGGTCGCGGCCGGCTGGGCTGTTGGCGCCGTGATCGGAGTTTCGGTCGGCATGATGGTCGGTGTTTGCGTCGCCGTGGGCGTCTGTGTTTGCGTCGTCGTGGCCGTCTCTGTGGTGGTCGCGATCGGCATGCCCGTGACCGTCGGAGTGGGGGACGGAGTCGGTGTTTCGGTTGGAGTCGAGGTCGGGGTCGCCTCCTGAACGGTAACTAGGGTTGTGGCCGTGATCACGTTGTTCGAGCTGTCCGAGTCTGCTTCATCACTGAACGCGCTCGCGCTGTGATCGATGGCGCCCACCGGTCCGGCGGCCGCGGCGACGGTGATATTCGCCAGGTTGTCTGGTTTGACATCCCCAAGCGAACACGTGAAGCGTTCGCCAGACACGACGCACGTGCCTTGACTCGATGTAACGGACACAAACTTCGCCTGAGCGGTCATGTCAGCTACAACAGTCACGACGGTCGCGATATCCGGTCCGCTGTTCCTGACAGCGATGTCGTAGCGTAGTTCTTGTCCGACAAAGGCGCCTTTGGGCGGCGGGTCGTACATGAGCGATAGATCGGCTGCTGCTGCCTGAACCTGGTTGACGGTCAGCGTGGCTGCCCCGCTGGCCACATGGCCAGCGGCGTTCGATACGATCACCGAATAACGGCCGGCGTGTTCCAATCGAACATCGGTCAACTCCAGCGTGTCCGATGTCTGCCCCTGTATCGGTTGGCCGTCGATGCTCCACTGGTATGCCGGCGCCGGGACTCCCGATGCGTCGATGTTGAACACCGCGGACTGCCCTGCCGTGACCGTCAAGTTCGCGGGTTGTCTGGCGATGGACGGCGCGCTCGAAGGTGGATCGTTGTCCCGATTTGTAAGCAGAATGTCGGCGGCGCCGACGCCGTTGTACTGGGAATCGAGGCTCGATGGCGTGAAGCGGACGCTGTATTCGACATCCCCGTCCGAGTCAGCGTCATCCAGGCCGGAGACGAATACGAATTGAGAGTCGTCCCAGTTGGCGGGCGTGAACGTCAGAGCCTGCGTGGTGGGAATGCCCTCGGTCAGGTCGGTCACTTCAACCTGCACTGTGACTTTGTCGGCGGTTGGCCTGGATTTCAGCGCCACGTTCAGCGTGGCCGCGGCGCCGCTCTCAGTGGTGATCGGACTCCCGGTCACAGTGACGACAAGGCCCGTGTCGTCTTCGTCCGCGCGCCGCTTGTAGAGCGCCCTGCCGCCGATCGTGTCGTCGATGCCGGGGTAGCTCTCCGAGGTGAGCCACCAGATCCAGCGGCCGTCGGGAGTGATCCCACCGTTGGTGACCTGCTGTGTTGTCGGGACCTGGTCGCTCAGCCAGTTGTCCCTCTGCCAACCCCTTTCAGACGACCATGAAAACATATCGTTGACATCGGAGTTTGCATCGACGCGGTCGGATCCGGCGAGGTCCCGCTTCTTTCCGACGAACGCGATCCGGCTGCCGAACATTCCCCAGTTCGAAACTGAAGGTGCCCCGGCCGTCATTTCGGTCGCAGATCCTTCCTGATATATGAGAATTCGATTCTGCCAACTGTTGGTGGATACAGACAGATACGTGTCGATGTTCGGCCCGAGCTGGTTCGTGTCGCTGGAGTTGAGGTTGCCGCTCGTCGTAAACGCGACGACCCGGCCGCCCCGGTCGATGGTCGGCAGCCGAGCGCCGTTGGTCGACAGCTCGCCCTGACTCGCGGTCGTGGAGTCGTGAACGTCCAGAACCTGCAGCGATACGTTCGAAAAATCGAGCGTGCCGTCAGAGCCGATGCCGGCGAACCGTGCGATCACTACGTCGTACTGGTTGTTGGTGTCGTTCGGAATCAGGTTGGTATGCGCGGTCTCAAACGCGAACAAGAGACCGTCAGACGTGCACGACGGTCTCCGGGAACCGCCGCTCAAGCTGCCGCCCGTTCCTTGCGCGCCCCCCGCGCCCAGGCTGACCCGACGAATCACGTAACCGCCCTCGAAGAGGTCGCCGTCCGCGTCCGGGTCTAGGTCGGCGACGAAGACGTCCATGTTGCCGTTGGTGTCATCGGACACATAGTCCGCGAACTTGTCTTCGAAGAACGCGTAGCGCCCGTTGTGAGTTGAGCAAGTCTGGATGAAGGAGAGCCGCGCGAAGACCTCGCTCATGTTTGCCGGGTCGCCGGTGGAATCTCGGGAGATGATCGCGATCTTGCCGGTCGACAGGTCCTTGACGAACAAGTTCACGCCTGAAGTCGTCTCGGAAACCAGATTCGTCGCCGAGCTGGCGAAGTATGCGTAGCGGCCATCGCCACTGAGGCCCGGGTCCCGCGAATCGCCTCCAACCGCCTGTTCACCGGATGAGCTGACGTTGACTCGGACTATCGCGCCGTTCCGCCACGTGAATATGTCGTCGACCTCGTTGGTGTCGCCATCGACCAGGTCTGTCTTGTTCGACGAGAACAGCGCGAGGGACCCGTCATCGGAAAAAGCCGCATCGTCGACTCCCCGAACCAACAATTCGATTGGCCGCGCAGTCGCGCCGGCGACCAGCTCGTCCGATCGCTCGATTATCACGGACGCCGCAGCCTGGTTTCCAACCGGGTCTTCCGTGCGGAACGAGATAACGTTGAGGCCGTCCATGAGGCGTACGTTGGCCGCATACACCCCGCGGAGACCGGTCACCAGGCTGGCTTCGCCTCCGACCATACTTCCGCCTGGTTGGGCTGAAGTCCACTCGATCGGAAGTCCCTCGCCGCCCATGAGCCTTATCTCGACGGAGCGATCTGTCGTGCGGTAGGTTCCGTCGGCGAGCTTGATGCTGTTGGCCACCGAGGTCGTTCGCAAGTCCGGAGCGGTCCAGTCGTAGAAGACTTCGTAGGGAGTGGTAACCGTGTTCCCCACTCTGTCGGATGCCTCCGCTGTGAGCGTGACGAAGGCGCCGAGCAGTCCCTGTTGACCTGCCGACGACGCCAGGTCGGTTTCGCCCAGCGTGAACGTGGAGCCGATGTCGACGCTGCCGTCAGGGTGGCCCGGCACGGTCATTGATCCGGTCGCCCCGCCGAGCTCGGCATCCTGCGCCTCGAATTGCAGCGGCGTGTTCGGGCCCACAATCATGCCGAGGGGATGCGCGGACTCGTAGTTGAGAGCCGTGACCGGCGGCTGGTTGTCCACCAACACTGACACCGATTGCGTGTCCGAACGGTTGCCCACCGAATCCTCGGCGTAGAAGTACAACGTGTGAGGTCCGGGGTCGAGCACGTTCAAAACCTGGCCCAGGAAATCGCGGTTCACCAACGTCTGCGGGTCGGTGACCAACTTCTTGCTTTCATCCCAGACGTACTTGATCGTCCCTGAGTCGTCGAATTCGATCTTGAGAACTTTGATTCGGTTGGACTCCCTCACCACCCACTGAGTCTCGATCCGGTTCGGGATCAGTTTCTGGTATGGCACGGTCGAAAGCCTGGAGAGCGAGATCGAGCTCCGCACCGCACGGAACCGCGATCTGTTCGGTGGACGCGCATAGATCTCGCTGGTGTCGCTCTCGTCCGCCGAGTCGACGACCCGGATCGAAGCGACTGTGGGCGGTTCGGAGTCAATCCTGAAGAGCGCTGTCCCGATGCCTTCGCGACCGCCCAGCTCGTTGATCGATCTCCAATTCAGGTAGAACAGTGTTTCGCCCGAGAGATCGTACTCGGTCTCGAGGTCGCTGAAACTCACTTGCTGAGATTCGAATTTCCCCGATGTCTCAGTCACGTCAAGGTTCTGCCACTCGCCGAACACCGGCCCGCCGCCGTCCGGGTAGCTAATGACGCGATACTGCACCCCGCCGGTGTCAGAGCCTGTTGGAGGTTGGACCGTAATCTGGTTGCCCCACAAGTCGCGGAACGTCCGGGCCTCGGGCAGGAAATCGAACGTGAAGTCCGAGCCGACGACGTAGTACCGATCCGACCGATCGGCGACCCTCACGGGTCCGACGAGACGGAGAGTCGTCACCGGCTCCATCAGCGCCTCGACCCACTTGGCGCCCGTCTTCGCCGTGTCTAGGATGAGGCCTCCGTGCGTCAGGTTGGGGTAGCCCTGCAGAGGGACCATCCACCCGCCAGCGTCGGTGGTCAGCGCCCTGGCGCTCACGTTGGTCAAGGCCAGATCTCCGGGCTGTGCCGTGAGGACGCCTTGGACCGTTATGTCGTCGATGAGGCCGTAGTTTGCCTCCGCGATCCTGTCGATGTCGGGAGACAGGTTGTAGCCGATGCCCCCTTCGCCCCAGGTCACGAATTGCTTCGTGTGAGGATTGCGCTCCCATTCCCTGAGATTGTCGATAGCTCCCGAGGGACGAAGGTCCACGTTCACTTTTGGCGTTCCGGGAAATCCGAAGAGATCGGTGATCACCGGCCGAACGAACTCTATCGCGCCGATGAGCGACTCTCTCTGCATTTCCGCGAAGCCGGAGTCCGCCCCATACGCCAAGAGATCGTAGCCCGCCAATTCGGCCGCGTCGGCAAATATGTCGATTATCTGATCGATCTGTTCATTCGTCAGGCTCGTGTTCGTACTCATTCGGATCAGGTTCCGCAAGAACAACTTGAACGGCGGTTCCACCTTGTTCGCAATGACTGCCGCTAGCCAGGGGTTGAAGAAGATGTCGGTGTCCAGATCGTCGTAGAAGATGTTCGCAACCTCGGCGATGGTGCTGCCGCCAAACGGCGGAGCCGTGAACATCACGTTGGCGACACGCTCCTGCTCTGCCCTGGATTCACTCCGGTTGAGCAACGCCAGCAGCGCGCGGGTGTCTATTCCGCCCGCGCTGTGCGTGATGATATTGAGCTGGAGATCGTCGTCGAACGCGCCGCCGCCGAACTCGCTTCTGAGCAAGTCTTTCAGGTCTTCGGCGTGATACTCGGCTCGGCCGTTCCGGTTGTAGTTGCTCCGCACTCTCCGCTCGGAAAGCTCTTCGAGGAACTCGAGAGCTGGAATGACGCAATCTTCAGGGAACGGCAACAGGATCTGGCACACCGGCATCCATTGGGTCAACGCGGTGAAATTATGGAGGAAATAGTCGACCGGGTCGGGCGAGTTGTACGGGTTGAAGTCATCGTCCGGGCCCGCCTCCTCTGAAGACGGCAACGCCATCCGCTCCGGCGTTTGGAGCAGCGCTCGACCTTGTTCGGCGGTGGCGAAAGGGTCCCCGTTCGGCGCCGTGAACTGGACCGCGTAGTTCTCGACCGACGTCCCTTGCGGGTTTTCGGCGCCCTCGGTTATGTCGCGGAGCGCGTTCCAGTACGGCCCGGTCGTGTGCCCCCATGACGCGCCGTCGTCGTTGAATCCGTGGACGTAGATCAGCGGGAGCTGTTCGCGCCCATCGGGCTGGACGAGCGTCTCCTCCATCGCGGCGATCGACGAACCGCCGCGCAGCAGAGCGATGGCCATCACTGTAGAGAGCAACAGAACCGCTGTCGCGCCGATATACCGTCGAGCGTGCATGTGCGTGTCGCCTCCCCGCCTGTCCTCTTCCCCACAACCCATTGTCACGACACGTTCGGTGGCCAAACGTGCAGACGAACAGCGAGAGAAATGTTAGCACACCGGCGGTAGCCGCGCGCATAAAGCGAACATCCGATGGCTATCCCGCTTCTGGGATAGAGGCGCCGCTCTTGGCGAGGCGTCGCATATCCAAAAGCCCTGGAAACCGGTTGTTAACCGATAGCCCCGGCGGCTGTCATCGCGTCCACCTCAGAGGCGGTGTTCCCCAAGAGGTCTGAAAACACGTGAGAGTTGTGTTGGCCCAGACCGGGGATGCCGCTTTCAATCGATCCCGGCGTGCGGGACAGATTCACAGTGATTCCGGTGTGCTCTATCGTGTCCCATCCGTTGTGTTCGACCGGCGCGATGAATCCTCTGGAGCGCATATGCATGTCGTGGAAGAGCTGCTCGCCCGACTGGACCACGCCCGCGGGCACGCTGGCGTCCTGGAGACGCCACATCACCTGGTACGGGGTGATCTGCGCGGTCCATTGGCCGATGATCTCGTCGAGTTCGTCCTGATGGCCGATCCTCGCCTCCATCGTCGCGAACCTTGGGTCGGTCGCCAGTTCGTCTGCCTCGATCGTTTGGCACAGGGCGAGCCAATGCTCCTCGGTCAGGCACGTGATCGCGCACCACTGGTCGTCGCCTCTGCACGGGTAGCATCCGTGCGGCGCGAAGTTGAGCGAGCGATTGCCGGTCGCCTCGGCGGATCGACCGTTCACCAGATAGTCGAGCTGCGTCACGCCCATGGTTGCGGCCAAAGTCTCGGACTGGGGCACCTCGATGTACTGCCCTTGGCCGGACTGGGCTCGATGCTCGAGCGCCGACATGATTGCAAACGCTGTAGTGCCCGCCGACACGAAATCCGAGTAGTGGACGTTGGGCCTGGTGTCCAACGGCGAGTCAGGGAATCCCCAGAGCAGCGACAACCCGGCGTAGGCCATCAGACTCTGGCCATAGGCGACGAAATCCGAGTACGGACCGGTCGCGCCGTAGCCCGGCATGCTGACCTGCACGATGTCCGGCTTGATCTCTCGGAGATCGTCGTAGCCGAGTCCCCTGCGACCCAGCACCCCGGCGGCGAAGTTGTCGATTACGACGTCGCTGACCGCCACGAGTTCGCGCACGAGTTTGGCGCCATCCGGTTGTCGGAAGTTGACGGTGATGCCCAGCTTGCTGCGGTTGATGTCAGGAAACATGGGGCTGGAGCCAGGAGCGATGCGTCCGCCGTCCAAGTATTCCTCAGTCTCGACTTTCAGGACCTCGGCGCCCAGATCGGCAAGGTATCGTGTGGCGTAGGGACCAGCCCAAACCCTGGTGAAGTCCAGTATGCGGACCCCTTTCAGGGGCTTTGCACCGTCTCTGTTTGGTCGAGACGAGCTCGCCGTCTGACGGTTCGCGGTTTCTCGGTCGTCCGCCTCGGCCAGCACCCGCTCTGTATGGCCTCCTACTAGCGGCGCGGCGTGCTTGATCTGCCAGGGAGTGCGGGCGAACAGGTACGGAGCTCCGGGGTAGGCGTGCTTTCCGATACGCGGGTGGTTTGCGTTCACGTAGAAGTCTCGGGCGCGGATGTGCGGGTCGTTGGCGAAGCCCTCGATCGTGCTCATCGGGCTCACGGCCAGATGGCGCTTCTGGCCTTCTCGCACGAAATCCGCCACGGTGAAGTCCGCCACGAATTCGGCGACAAACTGGTCGATGATGTCGGGATTGGAGCGCCGGAAAGTGTAGTCCTGCCACATCGGATCGCGGAGGGCGTCGATATCCATCCAGTCGATCATCACCTGCCAGTGATGGGGGAAGAAGATCGACAGGCTGGCGCGGCCGTCGAGGCACTCGTAGTAGTTGTTGGGCGCCAACGTGGACGTCGCTCCCGTCCGGCGGATGATTTCGCGGGTCATGGAGTATTGCGGGACCGGGAAGAGCAAGTGCGCGACCACGTCTTGCATCGACACGTCGACATGCTGCCCCAATCCAGTGGCATGACGTTCTCGAAGCGCGGTCAGCGCGCCGTACGCCGCGTGGAGCGAAGCCAACTGAGACGCCTGATCGCACGGGGTCATGCACGGCGGCTTGTTGTCGTCGCCCTGAATGTACATCACACCGCCCATCGCCTGGGCAACCAGCTCCGAGCCGGCGAAACCGGAATACGGTCCCGACTGGCCGAACGGGGTCACGGACGCGACGACGATGGAAGGGTTCAACTCAGAGAGGTCGCCATATCCCAACCCGAGTTCATCCAGGTGTCCCGGCTTGAAGGTCTCAATCAACAAGTCGGCCGACGATGCCAACCGTCGCAGGGTTTCACGGCCGGATTCGGCGGCGAGGTCAACGACTGCGCTGCGCTTGTTCGAGTTGTAGTTCAGAAACACCAACGAGGCTTCGCGGTCGGGGACGTCGCCTACGAACGGGGCCATCCGGCGCGCGGGGTCGCCGCCTGGCGGCTCGATCTTGACGACGTCGGCGCCCAGGTCGGCGAACAGCTTGCCGATGTACTGTCCTTCACGTCCGGCCAGGTCCAACACCCGAAGATGGTCGAGGGCATGGACTGGATTATCGTTGAGGCTTCTTGAGGACATTCGCGACCCTCCCCTCGTGCATCGTGAGAGTGTCGCGAGTGTACCAACGGCTGCAACAGGCGTCAACAAACCGGCGCGCGGTCAGGCCGTGGGTTTGTGCTCCGAAGAAAAGAGATGATCGCCCCTGCGCGCACTCCACGACGGGAAGATGCGAGGGACGATCAAGTGTTTCATGGGTGAGAAGAACGCTGTCTGCCAGCCGGTCCCGCGACCGCTGGCTTCGAGCGGCTACGGGTTCTGGTTCAGGGTGTCGACTGGGCGGCGTCGGAATTCAATCCCCAATGTGCAGCTTCAGAGGCTGCGGTGTCGCCTGAAGTTGTGGCTGACAGGGGCAGCTTTACCCAAGCCGTGGTGCCTTCGCCTTGCTTGCTGTCGAGGCCAATCTCGCCGCCTTGGTCGGCCAGAATCTTGTGGCATATGAACAAACCCAGTCCGGTGCCTTTGCCGGGCTCCTTCGTGGTGAAGAACGGCTCGAACAGCTTCTCGCGAATGTCCTTGGGTATCCCCACGCCGTTGTCCTTGACGTAGGCGACGGCCATGTCATCCTCGATCTTGCATCCGAGGGTGATCTTGCCCCATTCGGGAATGGCGTCCACGGCGTTGCCGATCAGGTTCACGAACACCTGCTGGATCTGGTTTTCGATGCCTCGCACGGACGGTGAGGCAGTGAATTCGCGCTCAACCTCCAGGCTCTTCGACGTGAGCTTCGCACTGAGCAGGCTGACGGCGCTTTCCAGGGCGGTGTTGACTGGGAAGTCCGCCGTTTCGTCGCTAGTGCGCGAGTACTCCAGAATGCGTCGCACGATCGCGGTGATGCGGTCCGTCATCTCCTTGATGGTTTCCAGATCGTCGACCGCCGAATCGGTCAAAAGATGCCTGTTTTTGCCTCGTAGGAGGAGCTCGGTCCGCCCAGAAATCGCGAAGATCGGGTTGTTGATCTCGTGAGCTACCCCGGCCGCGAGGGTGCCGACGCTGGCTAGCTTCGCGGATTGGACAAGCTGGGCTTGCACAAATTTGAGTTCTTTGATGCTGCTCTGGAGCTCTTCAGCCATCTGCGCCTTCTCGGCGGCGTCGGCGACAATGCGTTCGAAACCCCACCGTGCGAGCACGAAAGGGACGACCAGCAACGAACCAGCCCACCATGATTGGGCAACCAAAAGGGCGCCGATGAGCCCGAGGGTCAGCAGGCCGCCTTCCTGGAACGCTTCGAACACGTACGTGTCAAGCCAGGAGTTCAGGAAGTTGAATCCTTTGCGGATCGAAACCATGCCCAACACGAGGCCCACGTTCATTCCGTGTTGGATCAGTGCGGCTACGCTCGCGATTGCCAGCGGAAGCGGCGTCAGCGTCAACGATCCGCTGCCTTGCCCAAGGCCGTACCAAGCGACCCCTGCAAATCCCGCGGCCAAACCGAAAACGCTCGCGTTAAATACAATGGGTTTCAACGGCATCCGGCACAGCCTCTGTGCGACGCCGACGCCCAGCGCGGAGATAAGGACTGCTTCGGCAGGGTGGACAAGCAGCACGGCCATGAATATGGGGACCGTGACCAGCGTAGCCTCTGTCTGTCGCTGGAACCTAATCGGGAAGCGTTGTGCCAGGATCACCAGCGCCAGCAACATCTCGCCAATCAGGACGTGCGGGGTGTTGGGCGCGACTGGCCACAGGGCCACCGACGCGAGCGCCACGATCAGCATCGCGGCTGCCACGCTGCCAATGTACAGGTTTGTTCGAGTGTCCACCTTCATGCGTATGTTGGCTTTCTTGAGGGCAACGGTCAATCGGCTAAAGATTCTTGCCTCCCCGACTTAGTGCCGGTGGCTTGAGCGCTGCCGTCAATTCGATGAAATCGTTGGGAATCGAGTCCACGAATCGGAGATTAGCCACTCGCCCTCAGCGCCTGCGACGATCTCGACGTTCGCCTTTGCGATCTCGGTCATCGTCATCGTCATCGTCGTCATCCAACTCGATCTCGCAGGAAACGCCACGCCGAGCTCTGCCCGCGCAGGTTGCCTGCTCCACCCCATCTACGCTGATCATGACCTGGAACGGGAAGTTGTCCTTCTTGTTGATGGTGCGGAATCGCGCCCGCACCGAGAAGGAGTCACTGTCGCCGTATGTCGTCTGTGAGTCAGTGGTTACTCCGCATTGGCCCATTTGCTCGGAGACCAACCTCGAGCCGGAAGGCGCCTTAATATCGACGTCTATCGGCCCGTCAATCTTGCACCATGTTCCCGGCGGCACCGCAAACACGACGTTGACCGTTCCTCTGTTACCGGGCAACTCGACTTCAGGGTCCATGCCGGTCCACGACAGTCCGCCGTACACGACGGAGCCTCCGGCCATGAAGATTGCGAATGCAAATATCGCGGAAAGTAGCTTTAGGTTTCTCATGGTATTCCTGACACTCAGACCCTTTCGCCGCTTTTCGGCCAGACAGAGGGGTTCGGATTCAACGGCATAGCTTCGATGTCTTCAGGATAGATGCAAGTAACGTTGCGCAATATCGGCCAGGTGGCGCCCCGGATGTCACATCGCCGACACTTTGGCATTCCTTAGGCGAATGCGCGGCGCAATCGCGACATGGACGTTGCCATATTGAGCCCCAGTTTTACGCGGACAGCGAGGAAGGGTTGGGGTGATTATGTCTTCAAGAAGGATCAGATCGACACTACCAGTAGGCGATAGGCGCCGAATCCCTGTCAGCACCCATGCATATCAATGCTAGCCCCTACATGGACACCGATGCGCACATCCCAACATCCCAACTAGAGATGTCCATTGTTGGCGTCAGATTCAATCCCGAGCTCCTGGGCGTCCGGCCTATGGAGCGCGTGGCGGCGAGGATCCCGCCATGACCTGATAAACTCTACGCGCGCGTCCGGGATAGGCGTCGGGCGACGGGGCGACGCCTATGGTGAAAGTCAGGAATATTGCAACCGAATCGGCATCGACGCGGTCACGATCACAGGCAATGCACATGATAAACAATAACCCGAGGCCACGCGACGATTGGCGCGGAGGCGACATTGCCGATGCATGGTTTGTCCCCGCGTCCAGCGCGATGAGCAGGTTGGCTATCATGACAGCAGCGGTGATTCGAACCTAAAGGGCTCCGGCCTTTTGACTCAAGGCCGGAGCCCTTTAGGCTTCAGTCATTTGTTGGAGACATGGGTCATGAGGTCCGTCGAATGGATATTCGGCCGAAGGACAATCAGCGCTTCTTGCGGTCTCGACCTTTACCCGCGCCCTTGCCCTTTTCTCGATGATCCTTGGCATCCAGCGTGACTTCACTTCCGCGGTCATCGAGAGCAATCTCGCAGGAGACGCCGTGCTTCGCATTGCCGGAGCAGGTGGTCTGTTCCACGCCATCGACGCTGATCATGACCTGGAACGGGAAATTGTCCTTCTTATTGAGGGTGTCGAATTGCCCGTGCACCGAGAAGGAGCTGTCGTCGCCGGAGGTCAACTGTGTGTCAGTGGTGACGCCGCATTGACCATTCTGCTCGTATAACAACCTCGATCCGGCGGGCGCTACGATGTCGACGTCAATCGGTCCGTCGATCTTGCACCACGTTCCTGGCGGGACCGAAAACACGACGTTGACCTGTCCTCCGCCATCGGGCAACTCAATCACGGGGTCCATGCCGGTCCAAGACAAACCGCCGTATACGACGGAGCCTCCGGCCATGAAGACAGCAAATGCGAACAGCGCGGAAAGTAGCTTCAGGTTTCTCATGATGTCTCCAACACTCAAGCCTTTCGCCACACCTCGTGCGGCAGGGATGGACTCGGAATCAACTGTTTGGCTTTGATGGCATAAGAATATACGAGGAAAGTGTTGGGCAAAATCAACCAGGTGGCGCCGCGATTGTCAATTTGCCGACATTTCAGCTTTGCGTCAGCGGAATGGTGTCGAGATGGCGCCGTCGCATTCGCCGACCTTGGGCGAATACGTGACTGTTGTTCGCAGTCGATACCGCATTGAGAGTCTGTGGGACAACGTCGAGTTCGGGCAGGGGCCCCCGAGCGATCGGCGCCGGAGTCCGCGTTGGGCGGCTCGCGCCGTCACCTCAGCGCTCTGGTCTCTTCGAGTCGCCGGGAACGTCCTCGCTCGATGCATGTCGCGAATCAGCCATTCCAGACGTTGGCGTTCTCGAGAGAGTCGTCGCGGTGAGGAGACACGACGCAAAACGGCATCCCGGCGGGGTCTTCCATGATCCACAGAGAGTCGAGGTACTCTACACGGCGGGCGCCGAGGTTCTCCAACCGCTCTGCCTCGGCCTCCACGTCGTCGGTCTCGATGTCGAAGTGAAGGCGACTCGCGCTTCCAATTCGTTGCGTACCCACGGCTACCGAGTCCAGGCGGCCCCGTAATATCACATATGGGTTGTCTGGACCCCTGGACCCCATTTCGGGCATCCCAAGCGCCTGGCTCCAGAATTGTGTTGCCGCCTCGATGGCGTCCTCGGTGCAGTCGATCATGATGGCAGTGAGTCTGCTCCGGTGCATAGTAGCCCCTCTTTCTGCGGTGTTGCATGAGGATTCGACCGATTGATGGAATGCAAGCCTGGAATTGCCTGGCGCCGGGATTCAGCCGGATTTGCTTTTCGGCGTTGGCACCAGGTCCGGGCTTTGGCCCAATTGCCCCAGGACTTCATGTAGCGCCAACGCCGGCTCCTGTTGCGACCTCGTCCAGGAACATCCACTGGCAGGTCGGGCCGTCGCACAGGCTCACTAGCTCAAGTTGATCGGACGTAAGGATAACCGCTGCCGAGCACGCCCTCGATCGTAACGGGTCGCGGTTCAGCCGTCCCAGACGTTGGCGTCATCGAGCGATTTCTCGTTCGCTTGAGGCACGACGCAGAACAGCATTCCTGTCGGGTCCTCCATAACCCACCAGTTCTCGATGAACTCCTTCTTGCGGGCCCCGAGCCCTTCCAACCGACGCACCTCGGCCTCCAGGTCGTCGGACTCGATGTCGAGATGAATCCGACTGGGAGCGCCTATCCGCTGGGCGCCGATGCCCAGCGGCCCGACCATTTCCTTGAAGTCCACGTAAGGGCCGGCGGGAGACTCCTGTCGAATACCCAAAGCCTGGCTCCAAAACCTGGTTCCGGCCTCCATGGAGGATTCGTCGTAATCGATGCATATTGTTGCCAGCCTGCTTCGATGCATGTGGCACCCTTTCCCTTTTCGATCATCGTGAATCGGTGGTTGGACTGCTCGGAGGTTCGCCGGGAGCCCGGGTGAGGGCGAAAGTCAATTGGGTTGGGCCCTCGAGCGTCGGTAATAGGCACGGGCTTTGGCTTGATTCCCGCAGGTCTTCATGTCGCACCAACGGCGGCTTCTGTTGCGAGACACGTCCAGGAACACCCACTGGCAGGTCGGGCCATTGCACAGGCACACCCGATCGAGTTGATCCGACGTCAGGAGGTCCGCCGCCGAGCGCACGACCGGCCAAATCGCGCGGTCCAGCGACTCGGAGTCGTCTCGCCAGTCAATGACGAATCCGCCGTCCTTCGGCACGAGGCAGCATGGGCTGAGCGCTTCGGCGAGCGCGGCGTTCAGACGCGCCATGTCGGCCTCATCGGGAGCGCTCCGGTCGACGACCGCCGCGAATATCCGAAACAGCGACTCCCGCAACTTGATGAATCCGCCGAGAGCTGTTGCCGCAGCATCCGGGTCGCGGGCCTCGACGCCTCTGAGGATGACGGCTTGGCCGTCCGTCAGCACCCCGGCCCGTCTGCCCCAGGCGACCAGGTCGGCATAGCGTTGGAGACGCTCGTTGGGCTCGGGATAGGGGCGGTCTTCAAGTGTGTTGACGAAGTCGAGACATAGCGCTCCCCCGATGATCTCGAACTCAAGGGCGCTGCTCGACTCCTCCACCATGCGCCTGCCTTTCAGCCGCTAATATAACCTGCTAAAAACACTTGACAGGTTAGAACTATCCGGCTATGATGACCTGTGTAACCACCATAACACGTGATAGCGGTTAGTTCAACCGGACCGGGGGCGAGCGATGTCCAGTCACACATTGACCATCAACATCACGCTGAAATTGCCGGGAAAACGCAGGACCGCGGTCAAGGCTGGCTCTCGTTCCGTCTGGCCGCCCTTCTTCCTCGCCGGTCTGCACACCTTCGACCCGGATGCCTGGACAGACCTCTCACCGAGAGAAAGGGCTGAGCTTAAAGCGATGGCTTCCGGACCAACCCGCCTGTGATGGCTCAGACCGAACTTGGCAGCCTCTCACCGCGAACGAACGCCTGGATGGCCCCGGATACGGCGCTCGGCCGGTTCATGTACATGTTGTGGCTGCTGTCGTTGACGGTGACCACGCTGAAATCCGACAGCTCTTGGGACATGCGATCCAGTCCGTTGAACGGCCGTTCGTGCCGGTGTTCGTCGCTCATGATGAACATGATCGGGATGCCCAGGCGCCACAAGATCGGGTTGAGATCGACGTAGTCGCCTTCGCGCTCGCCCCAGTCCATCGACGCCCTGGCCCACTTCATGTCCAGCGTGCCGTCCGGAAGCTCCATCGCTTCATGTGCCACGACGTCGCGGATGACGTCGTCGCGCCAACGTCCCGTCATCGGGTGAGACTTCAGGTACTCGTACATGGTCGGGCGGTCGGGCCACGTTCTGCGCGGTCCCTCGGCGCGTTTGGACACCATGCGCTGGAACTCCTCGCCCACGGTCACCATGGGCTCCAGCAAGGTGAGGCGTCCGAAGATGTCCGCGCGGGAGTCGGCCAGAAGGCTCATGACCACCCCGCCGTTGGAATGGCCGACCCCGTGAACGTCCCGCAAGCCCAGAGTGTCGCAAAAGGTCTCCAGGTCCTTCACCCTCTCGGCGAAGGTGTAGCCCTCGGACGGCCACTCGCTGTCGCCGTGGCCCTTGGCGTCGAGCGACAGCACGCGGAAGTCCCGACGCAGGTCGCGGATCATGGCGTCCCAGCTTCGCGCGGTGCGCATGTCGCCGTGAAGCAGCAGCATCAACGGACCGCCGCCGCCCCAGTCCACATAGCGAAGCCGCACGCCCCGGATTGTGACGAAGCAGTCCTCGCCGTCGGCCGCCGGCTGTGTTGGGCCGTTCAGGCTCAATTCTGGAGGCCGAGCTCCTTGAGGATGGCCGGGATCTCGAGCTTCTCGTCGTCTGTGAGTTGACGCATCGGCCTCGACATGGTGTCGCTGTCCAAAATCCCCATGATCTTCAGCGCCGACTTCATTCCGCCGAAGCTGGCGGCGTTTGGTCCGCCGCCTTTGGCAACGAGACCGATCTTGGACGCGGTCACCAGTATGCCGTTGCACTCTCGAATGGTGTCGGCGTCACCCGCCACACCGGCCTCCCAGCCTCGAGAGCATGCGTCCGGAATCAGGTTGCCAATGCCTGGGATCACTCCGTGAACGCCAACCCCGACGGTGTTGGTGATGCGGAACTGGGTGCCTAAGAAACGGAGAAGATCGATGTCGCCCTGCTCGCAGAGGACGTTGAGTTGGGCCAGAAGTTCGCCCGCTCCAGAGCTGTCCTTTACGCCCACTACTGTCCCTTCGCTGGCCAGGGTGGCGACTGTGCCGGGCGCCACGGCCGTCTTAACCGTCTGAGGGATGTTGTACACCCACAGCGGCATTCCGACCCGGTCCTGGATGTAGCGGTAGTGGTCCAGAAGTTCGTCCTGTCCGCTGGGGTAGTAGTACGGCGGTGTGGCCGCAATTCCGTCGAGCCCGCTCTCGCGGACCGCATTGGCCAGCGTGACCGACAGCTCGGTGCTCGCGCCGGAGATGTTGCCGATAACAGGCACGCGACCGGCCACCTGCTCCATGACAGCGTCGATGCTTCGCACACGCTCGTCGTCGGACAGGTTTCCGAACTCGCCCGTTGTTCCGGACGCCCATATGCCGTGGACGCCGTTGTCGATCAGGTAGTCGACCAACCGTCGCAATGAATCGACGTCGACCGTCTCGTCAGAGTTGAGTGGGGTGAGGATCGGAATGACGACGCCTTTGATCTCTTTTTCGGCCATTGTGGTGCTCCTTCAGTTGTATTGAGTTGCTTGATAATGCCGGGCGTTCGCATCCACACCAACCATTCGAGGACGCCCATCCTCGCCTAGATCGTACCGGCGCGGCCTATCCGCCGCCGATCGCCGGGACGAAGTGCACCTCGCTGTCTTCGCCGACCTTTTGCAACATGCCGAGAGTCGTGATCTCTCCGTCGACCGCAACCGAGATGTTTCCTTTGACCTGGTTGCCGTCGACCAGACGCTCTTTCATGCCAGGGTGCTTGCTTTCCAGGTTTTCGATGATCTGGCGAACGGTCGCGCCGGGAATGTCTATGTTGACATGACCGTCGGTCAGCTTCTGCATCAACGAAGGGATGTAGACGGTAGCCACTGTTTGACCTCCATGCCGTCCCAGATGTCCTTCCCAATATGAGTGCGCGCCAGATTCGATGATACGAATCTGGCGCACAGATTGCAACGTTCGGGCGAGTCCGAAAGCTTGTGCGTCCGGCTCGCGGTCTCGTCAGCCGTTAATTGCCGTTCTTGCTCCGAATCGCTTTCGCGACGGCAGCCGGGTTCATCGGCAGCTCATTCATGCGCGTCCCGATGGCGTCCGCGACCGCGTTGGCGACCGCGGCCAGCGGCGGCACGATGTTGGCCTCGCCGACGCCTCGGACTCCGAACGGGTGCCCGGGGTTCGCCACCTCGACAATGACAGTGTCGATCATCGGCAGGTCGAGGATCGTCGGCAGCCGGTAGTCCAGCAGCGAAGAGTTGTCCACGCCGCCGTCGTCGTTCATGAAGTACTCTTCGTTGAGCGCCCACCCGATGCCCTGGACGCTGCCGCCCTGCATCTGTCCTTCCACGTAGCTGGGGTGGATGGCTTTGCCGGCGTCCTGCACGGTGGTGAACCTGGTGACAGTCACCTTGCCCGTGTCCGGGTCGACTTCCACGTCCACGATGTTCCCGGCGTAGGAGCCGCCCGCGCCTTGAGGATTGAGGGCCGCTCGCCCGGTGATCGGTCCGCCGGTTGCCGAAAGCTGTTCGGCCAGGTCCTTGAAGCTCATGCTGAGCTCGGGGTCGGACGTGGACTTGAATACTCCATCCTCCAGATCGACCCCTTCGGCATCGACGTCCCAAATCTGGGACGCCCTTTCGATCATCTGGCGTTTGACGTCTTGCGCCGCTTCGTAGGCCGCCCAGCCGGTGGCGAACGTGGTGCGGCTTCCGCCGGTCATGGCGGTGTATCCCACCGAGTCGGTGTCCGCGACGGACGGGCGCACGTTTTCGGCTGGGATCCCAAGCACCTCCGCCGCCTGCATTGCGATCGAGGTTCGGGAGCCGCCGATGTCGGTGGAGCCCTCGACCAGCGTTATCGTCCCGTCGGCGTTGACGCTGATGTGGCACGCGGAGTCGAACCCGATGTTGAACCAGAAGCCGATGGCCACTCCTCGCCCCTTGTACGGGCCCTCCAATGGAGCATCGTAGTGCGCGTGATCCTTCATCGCCTCCAGCACTTCGACGCATCCAATCCGAGGGTTGGTCAGACCGTCCGGTCGTACGGTGCCCTCCTGGGCCGCGTTCTTCAGACGGAAGTCCAACGGGTCGATGCCCAGTTGAGTAGCCAGCTCGGCGACCACCTGCTCCGCCGCATAGGCCGCGTTGGGGGCGCCGGGGGCGCGATACGGTTCAGCCTTGGGTTTGTTGGTGACGACGTCGTATCCGTCGATGAGGATATTCGGGATTACGTACGCTGTGAAGACGCACATCGCAGCCATGCCGACTGCCGAGCCGGGATAGGCGCCGGCCTCGAACTCAAGGTTCGCCGTCGCAGCGGTGATCTTGCCGTCGTTCGTGGCCCCCATCTTGATCGTCATGCGGCTTCCCGAAGTCGGACCGGTGGCCTCGAAGACGTCCTTGCGGCTCATCAAGATCTTCACCGGCCGCCCTGACTTCTTCGAGAGCAGCGCCGTCGTCGCATCCAGATAAGTCGGAATCTTGCCGCCAAACCCTCCGCCGATCTCCATGGGCGTCACCTTGATTTGGGACACGGGAATGTCCAGCGCCTGCGCCAGCGAGTCGCGCACCGTGAAGGCGCCCTGGGTGCTGCACCACACCTGGAGCCGGCCGTCGTTGTTCCACAGGGCGGTGGAATTGTGCGGCTCGATGTATCCCTGGTGAACCGTCTTGGTGACGAACTCGCGCTCGATCACAATGTCGGCTGCCGCGAAGCCGTCACGCACGTCGCCCAATTTCTGTTGGAGGTGGGACGCAATGTTGGTTGGATTGTCGCCGGTCTCGCCCAAGTCGTCCGTCCGAAGGGAATCGTGCAGCACGGGCGCCCCGGTCTTCATGGCTTCGGGGGCGGTCATCACAGCCGGCAGGACTTCGTACTCGACCTCGATCAGCGCCACGGCCTCTTCGGCCACATGAGCGTTGACAGCAGCCACGGCGGCGACTGCATGCCCGCGATACAGGGCCTTGTCTGACGCCATGAGGTTGTCTCTCACCCATTTGGCGCCGGTGTCGCCCGCGGAGTCCGGGTAGTCTTTCGCCGTCACGACGGCGCGAACCCCGTCGAGGGCTTCCGCTTTGGAAGTGTCGATGGACTTGATCACCGCGTGCGCATGCGGGCTTCTGAGGACCATGCCGTATAACAGCCCGGCGGCGGCGAAATCCGCTCCGTAAAGAGCGCGCCCGGTCACTTTGTCAGCCCCGTCGTGGCGGACGGGGCGGGTTCCTACAACGCTAAACTCTTTCGTGGACAGAACTGTGTTTGGCTCGTATTCCCTGACTGCCATGCCTCTCCTCCTCCTACATCCTCACCGCAGCGTCCTGCAAGGCACTATAGATTTCTTCATCTCCGCACAACGATTATTGTTGTTGGCAAGCCATCGATGGATCTCGCCTTCTGTTTTCTCGATGATTCAAGGCGCCATCGCGCCTGGAGTTTCTACATTGATCATGCCATCGGCAAGCTTCCGCATCAAGGATTAAGTACGGAGATCGTCGGCGGAATGACGGGGTTGGGCCGACGGTCTGCCCGAACTCGTGCGGCCTTACGCGTTCTTTCCGCTCTGAATGGCTTTCGTGACCGCTGTTGGGTTCATCGGCAATTCGTTGAGCCGGGCCCCGACGGCATTGCGAATGGCGTTGGCTATGGCGCCGGCCGGTGGCACGATGCTGGCTTCACCGACTCCCCTGACGCCAAATGGGTGTCCTGGGTTGGCTACCTCTACGATGACCGCGTCTATCATCGGCAGATCAAGGCTGGTGGGCATGCGGTAGTCCAACAACGTCGGGTTTGCCATCTTCCCATCGTCGTTCATGAAGTATTCTTCGTTTAGCGCCCAACCAATGCCCTGGGTGGTTCCGCCCTGTATCTGACCTTCAACTTGGCCCGGATGGATGGCCTTGCCTGCATCTTGAACAGCGGTGAATTGGAGGATGTCCACCTTGCCGGTCTCGGGGTCCACCTCCACGTCAACGATGTCGCCGATGAACGAGCCTCCGGCCCCCGGCGGATTCACCGAGCCGCGGCCAACGACAGTCTCTCCGGTGGCTTCCAATTGTTCGGCAAGCTCTTTGAACGTCATACGGAGCTCGGGGTCTGACGTGGACATGAAAACGCCGTGGTCCAGTTTCAAGGTCTCGGCGTCCACGTCCCATATCAGGGCCGCTCGATCGATCATCTGGCGTCCGACGTCCTGGGCGGCTTCGTAGGCGGCCCAGCCCGTGGCGAACGTGGTGCGGTTTCCGCCGGTCATGAAAGTGTAGCCCACCGAGTCGGTGTCCCCCACCGACGGGTGGACGTCCTCAGCGGGAATGCCCAGCGCCTCGGCGGCTTGCATGGCCACGGCTGTCCGGCTGCCTGATAAATCAGAGGAGCCTTCGACCAAAGCCACGGAGCCATCGGCGTTTACGCTTATGGTGCAACTGGAGTGAAAGCCGATGCTGCCCGAGACCCCGACGGCCACGCCCCTGCCACGGTTTGGCCCTTCCAGCGGCATGTTGTAGTGGGGATGGCTCTTCATCGCCTCCAACACCTCGACACTGCCGAGGCGAGGATGGGTTGGGCCATGAGCCCGCCGGGTCCCTTCTTTGGCGGCGTTCCGGAGCCGAAACTCTATCGGGTCGATCCTGAGCTTCCCGGCCAACTCGTCAACAACCGACTCAACGGCGAACGCGGCGTTGGTGGCTCCGGGCGCTCGATATGGCTCGGTTTTGGGTTTGTTCACCACCACGTCAAAGCCGTCTATGATCATGTTCGCGACATCGTACGCGTCGAATACGCTCATGGCCGGTATCGCCACCAGCGAACCCGGGAATCCGCCTGCCTCGTATACCAGAGACGCCTGGGCTGCTTTGATGACGCCTTCTTCGGTAGCCCCCATCTTGACCGTTATGTGAGAACCGGGAGTCGGTCCCGTGCCCTCGAAAACCTCCTGACGAGTCATCACGATCTTGACGGGCTGGCCTACTTTCCTCGACAGCAGCGCCGCCACCGGGTCGAGGTACAAGGCGGTCTTCCCGCCGAATCCACCCCCGATCTCCAACGGCGTGACTTTGATCTGAGACACGGGCAGCCCAAGTATCCAGGCGATGGCGGTTCGGGAGCCGAACGCGCCCTGGGTGCTGGACCAAATGAGAAGCCTGCCGTCCGTGTTCCACAGCGCCGTGCAATTATGAGGCTCGATGTACCCTTGGTGGACGGTGCTGCTGTCGAACTTCCGCTCGACGATCACGTCGGCGTCTTCGAACCCTTTGCCGATGTCCCCAAGGCTGAACTGAAGTTGGCTGGCGACGTTGTTTGGTTTGTCGCTAGTGTCCTGTCTCTGAA